>Ga0194047_10002043_pt1 | contig 11782 bp, 9 predicted proteins | sample JunL225m_MetaG_2_FD_160070 | JGI IMG/M metagenome (GOLD analysis project Ga0194047, IMG submission 160070) | Anoxic zone freshwater microbial communities from boreal shield lake in IISD Experimental Lakes Area, Ontario, Canada - Jun2016-L221-5m | ecosystem: Environmental > Aquatic > Freshwater >...
AAATTGCATTTGCAATCTGGTAAATTGCAAACGACTTTAGGCTCACCCAAATTACAATTGTTACTTAATTATCAATAACATACATCCAAACCGCCTTTGCGAATAGCATATTTAATAGATAACCTTTTCCTTTAGCTCACTCGAATCGTTTGATTGCAAGCCAACCATGAATTACTTTATTAATACGGGCAGTTCCTGCTAGTCCATAAAATAAGACTTCGTCATTATGGCATTATTTTTAACTGAACAAAATGCCAAAATGACAGCGAATGCTGCTTCAATATTGCAATGTTTGACTTTCATGTTGCAATGTTTAAGAAAGACGTAGTTTTTTCTGTACTTAACGACCTTCTTCATTAAATTGATTTTAATAAAATAAATTCCTTATACAGATTATGCCTTGTTTAAGGCTATAGTGAAAGTACTACCAGTGCCAAAATCGCTATCAACCATTATATTTCCTCCTTGTGCTTCAATAAATTCTTTACTTATTGAAAGTCCAAGTCCGGTCCCTTCTTTCTTTGTTCCTGGAACACGGAAGTATCGATTGAAAATTTTATCTTTGTATTGAGGTGCTATACCTTGCCCTGTGTCTTTTACCGAGAATTTTATTTTATTCTCCGTTTCTTCAATGGTGAGATAAATTATGGAATTATCGTAAGAGTACCGAATAGCATTTGAAATTAAATTGGTGAGTACCCAAGTCGTTTTTTCGGCATCGGCAAGTACTTTTGAAATTGAATCCGGTATAGAAGTTTCAAATTTCACTTTCTTTTCATCAGCCTGTATTTTGTTTGCATTGATGGCATATTGCAAAATTTCATTGGGCAATGATGGGATTATTCCTAATTGGATATTTCCACTTTCTACTTGTGTCATATTTAGCAGTTCACCTGTGATTTTCAACAGGCGGTCGGCATCTTCTTTAACGCTTTCAATCAAATTTTTTTGTTCAGCGTTTATTATTCCTATTTTTTCATTTTCCAATAATTGCAAACTCAATTTGATGGAAGATATTGGTGTTTTTAATTCGTGCGAAACGGTGGCGATGAAATTTGTTTTTGCGAAATCGAGCTCTTTAAATTCGGTAACATTTCTCAAAATAATTACATATCCAATAAACTGTTTCGTCTCCTCTCCAGTTGGTATTATGGAGATATTCAATATTTCTTTTTCGAAATAACTCTCTTTCGAATCGGCAAAAATTTTCAGCGGTTTTTTTTCTATTTTACCTATAAGATTTTCTGAGTTTATGATTTCTTGAAGAAGTGAACGTATGAGGTCGTTATGAACTGAAAGTTCCTGTGAATTTTTACCTATTACTTCTTCCTGTTTTAATCCTGCTATTTTTAACGCTTCTTCATTTGCAAAAATTATCTTTTTGTTTTCATCCAATCCAATAACAGGGTCGTGCATATTGTTGATTAGCGTTTCAATTCTCTTTTTTTCCATCATTAGTTTTGCAAGACTGCTGTTGTTATATTCTTCTAACTTTTCGGCCATTATGTTGAACGAATTAGCTAAGCCACCAAACTCACTGTTGCTTTCGAAGTGAACGCGTTGAGAATATTTCTTGTCGGCTATTTGTTTGATGCTTTCAGTTAGTTCTTTTATAGGATTGGCAATGCTACCCGGAAGGTTCATCAGTAAAATCAAAGCTATTATAAAACAAAAAGCACCTGTAATGCTTATCCATAAGGTAGCGTTTTTTGCGGTTTTTTCGGCTATCAAACTCTTTCGCTGAATGGCATCCATATTCAATTTGGTAATGTCATTCAAGTCTTTTCTTATTTTTTGTGGAGCAATGGTATCATTTAAGTTTTGTTGAAGTTGTTTAAAGTGGGAAGTCAGGTTATTGGTAAATTCTGTTTCTCCAATTTCTGTGATATTATTTTGTTGTTTTATTAAATTTGATTGAAATGCTTGCAATGCACTTTGCTCTGATTTTAACTCATCTAGTGCTTTGAGCATATTTCGAGAATAATCAAGGGTATTGTAATTGGCCACCAAAATATTTTTTGTATCGAAGGCAAGGGAGTTAATTTTCAATATACTCACTGCTACCAAAACAATGATAAATAGAACAAGTAATCCTACTCCTAATGTAAGTTGAGTTTTAATTTTCATTTTTACGAAAGTATTACTAAATCGATATTCAATGTTTTTAATTTTTTTAATAGTTCATTAAAAGTGCTTGTAGCACGTATAAATTTGAGTATGTTGAAATTTGGCTTGCCAATGCAAATTGTGGTAATATCCCTTGCTTCTGCTTCCTCAGCAATTTCTTTTGCAATATTATGACCTTCTTTTTTTATTATTTCTGCACCGAGTTCGGTAGCAAGTTTAAAATTATTTATCAAATGTCTTTGTTTGTCTAATGCTATATTGTCCGAACTTTCCTTTGGTGTTTGTACATATAAAACATACCATTTGCTGTGATAATAACTAGCTAAACGCGCTGTTTTGCGTATAATTTCTTTGGCATTCTTTTCATTACTACTTATGCATGCTAAAAACCGTTCGTGACGAAGTGCAACATTTCTGGGGACTTCGGTTTCAACTTTTCGTTCTACCTGCGAAGCAACTTCTTTTAAAGCAAGTTCGCGCAGTTGTAAAATATGTTCTGATTTGAAAAAATTTTTAAGTGCTGATTCTATTTTTTCAGCTTTATATATTTTCCCTTCCTTTAAACGGGCAATTAATTCATCGGCTGTCAAATCGATGTTTACTACCTCGTCAGCCGTACCTATTACTTTATCAGGAACCCTTTCTTTAACTTCTATTCCCGTAATTCGTTTTACTTCTTCATTTAAACTTTCAATATGTTGAATATTCAAAGCACTAATAACATTGATTCCGGCTTCCAATATTTCAAATACATCTTGCCAACGTTTTTCGTTTTTACTTCCCTCTATATTTGTATGCGCCAATTCATCTACAATAACTACCTCAGGACGCAAATTGATTACTGCTTGAACATCTAGTTCTTCTAATTCTTTACCTTTATAGAAAATAGTTCTTCGAGGAATAACTGGCAAACCGTCCAAGAGTTCTTGAGTTTCTTTACGGTTATGGGTTTCGATATAACCAATTTTTACATCGATTCCATTTTTCAACAAAGAACGAGCTTCCTGCAACATTCGGAAAGTTTTACCTACTCCAGCACTCATACCGATGTAAATTTTAAACTTTCCTCTCCTTGATTTTTTAATTAGGTCAAGAAAATGCTGAACATTTTGTTCTTTATTATTGTCCATTGTCCAACAAGTAAATTATTGATTTGTATACCAAACAAAATTAAGTATTTTATATCCTGAATAAAATGCAAAATATTATTCTGCTTTCTGATTTCACTAAATCAGGAACCCATGTTGGATTACTAGTTGTTCCAGGCATGGATGTATATCCTGTAGGTGAAGTAACTCCTCCATGACCTGCAAAATATTCAATATTGGACTCCCTATGTACATATTCCAACCTGAAGGATACGCTCTGATTTGGCATCCATTCGATATTGGTTGACGCATCCCATGCTTCAAACGGATCACCGGGATTAGCTGTAAAAGCATGTGTTCCCACTGAAGAAGTTGGATTTGCCGGATTGGGTAATGGGCTTGCATCACCGGTTGGATAAAGCACAAGGTAACGTCCGGGATTATTCATATAACCTCCACCTATTGTCCAAGCAAATTTATTATGATGAAACCAGATCCGATTATAAAACATACAACTTGCAAAGTACTGTGCAGGTCCTTTTCCTCCAGTTGTAGTATCCGACTTAAAACCATTTACCGCTGCACCATAATCAGAACCAGGTCCTTTTTCATCACCAATATCACCTGTTAACGAAAATGCCATTTGGCTTATTCCTATGGAAGCTTTGTGATGATAATAACGAACCAACAAACTGTTATCCGAATGGAAACGGTGCCTTCCGGGAATTAATGCTGCATCATTTCCAAAATAATCATTGGTGAGCAATTTCACATTTTCATTCGGGCACCAAGTAATGTTTCCTCCAAGCCCTGGCATTTCATTAAACATTCCATAACTCTGCCAACCATTTATTGCCCATAATTCAACCTTTAATTTAGCAGAAGGAAAAATCTGTACTCGCATTCCATTAAAAAACCAAGGTGTATTGTCGGAGGTATAAGATGCCTGGTACTCCCAATTCTCCACTTGATAATAGGAGTTGAGCCCTACATAAGACATAAACATCCCTGCATCAACATTGATTCCATGCATGACATTAAAATGATACCCCCCGTAGGCTTCACTGATGTATCGATAGACATTCGCCAAATCATACTGACCACGGAAAACACTATAGTCATTTCGCGGTACAACAGTAGAGCGTGTTCCGAACTGAGTCATTATTCTTCCACGTGCTCCATTGAAGTAAAAATCACCACCAATAGCAGCACAAGAAACTTCCATTTCATTATTTCGTGCCAAGGCTGTTGAACCAACCACAGTATGATCAATAGGATTATTGCCTGAAAAGGTATAATTTACATCTATCATCACACTACCAGTAAAGTACTTATTCGATAAGATAGCAGAATCCCTTCGGTCGCTACCATTTTGCCAAGTTGCATCTTGTCCTTCAAATGGAATTTGTGATTTCATCGGTTTGATGGAATCTTTTTGTGCTGAAGCAACTACTGAAAAGCAGCTGAGTGTCAGAAATAGTAATTGTTTTTTCATTTATTTATATATTATTATTTATTTATTGTTGATGGAAGAATAGCAGATGTAAGTGTATTACTGAAAAAGAACTTTGGAACAAGCTGAATAGAATTACCTTTAGCATTGAGCATTGGAACATCAGCAATATAAATCACATTTGATTTATTTTCCACAATTCTATACACTCTTTCTTCCCCCTTATTAAATCTAAAATCATTTTTATCAGCATCACGATACCCGAAAATAGAGTCTTTATATAATTTGGTTTTTGAATCGTCTGTATAAATAACTAGATAAGGTTTGAAGAAAAATGTCTTAAGTTTTATTTTCTTCGAAGAAGTGTAAGATAATTTACCATTCAAATAGTCAGAAGCAGATAAATATATGCCTGTAGCATGTTGAGCAACGGAAATTTTGATTATTAGTAAAAATATTAGCAGGGTAATCTGTTTCATAGTTCAATTATTTTAGATTATCTAATGCAATATTTAATTTCAATACATTTATTTTTTCAGGGCCAAACATTCCAAGTAAAGGTTTTTCAACTTTACTGTCTACAAGTTGTTTTACTTTATCTTCTGCTATGTTTCTTGTTTTTGCAATTCGTTTAATCTGTACCAATGCGCCCTGCACAGAAATGTTAGGATCTAATCCGCTGCCTGATGCAGTAACCATATCTGCAGGTATTTCAGACTTATTTATTCTAGGGTTGTGTACCATAAATGTATCAATTCTAGATTGAACTTCTTTTAAGTAATCAGGATTACTTGGTCCTTTGTTACTTCCTCCGCTACCTGCTGCATTGTAATTGACTGCCGATGGTCGTGACCAGAAATATTTATCCTGTGTAAATTTTTGCCCGATGTTTGCATAACCAACCACTCTCCCGTTTACTTCAACAGTTTCTCCCTTTCCTCCTCCGGGTGCAGTTTTTGCAACTCCTGCGATTAACAATGGGTAAAGCACAGAGCAAATTATTATCAGCACTGCTGTTAGTTTTAACGATGGTAAAATATAAGTTTTCATTTTTTTATATGTTTATTGTTAATGTTTAATTAAAAAAATACTCCAACCATAAGGTCAATTATTTTGATACCGACAAAAGGTAAAAGAATTCCACCAAAACCATAGATTAATAAATTACGTCTTAGCAAAGCAGATGCTCCTATTGGTTTATATTCTACCCCACGCAACGCCAATGGAATTAATATTGGGATAATGATGGCATTAAAAATTACTGCCGAAAGAATTGCGCTTTCTGGGCTATGTAGTTTCATAATATTCAATCCCTGTAGTGCAGGAATAGATGCAATAAATAATGCTGGAACGATTGCAAAATATTTTGCCACATCATTTGCAATGCTGAAAGTAGTTAGCGTTCCTCTTGTAATCAACAGTTGTTTTCCGATTTCAACAATCTCAATTAATTTAGTTGGGTCATTGTCAAGGTCAACCATATTACCTGCTTCTTTTGCAGCCTGTGTTCCACTGTTCATAGCAACTCCAACATCAGCCTGTGCAAGTGCAGGTGCATCATTTGTACCATCACCCATCATTGCTACCAATCTTCCATCGCTTTGTTCCTTTTTGATGTAATTCATTTTATCTTCAGGTTTTGCTTCGGCTATAAAATCATCTACCCCGGCTTTTTCTGCAATAAATTTTGCAGTCAGCGGATTATCACCTGTCACCATCACTGTTTTGATTCCCATTTTACGGAGACGTTCAAAACGTTCACGGATACCAGTTTTAATAATATCCTGTAATTCTATTACCCCAACTATTTTATCGTTTTCAGAAACCACGAGTGGTGTTCCCCCATTTGATGAAATCCCGTTAACTATTTTATCTATACCCGATGAATATTCATATCCTGCCTTTTCAGCATTTTTACGGATAGAATCTGATGCACCTTTCCTGATTTTTCTTCCACCTTTTAATTCAATACCACTCGAACGAGTTTCAGCTGTAAACTTTATAAATATGGCTTCCTTCAATAATGAATCTGTAGCATTTGTTTTTGCGCCTTTTGATTTTGCCAATTCAATAATGGATTTCCCTTCAGGTGTTTCATCTGCAAGAGATGACAACACACAGCATTCAACAAAATATTCTTCTGTAACTCCCTCAGCATGATAAAAATGAGTTGCTTTACGGTTACCTATTGTGATGGTACCTGTTTTATCTAATAATAAAACATCTATGTCTCCTGCAGTTTCCACAGCCTTACCTGATTTGGTAATTACGTTTGCACGCAATGCCCTGTCCATTCCTGCTATACCAATTGCTGACAGCAATCCACCTATAGTAGTAGGAATCAAACAAACAAATAAGGAAATTAATGCTGCTATTGTAATAGGGGTGTTTGCATAATCAGCAAAAGGTTTCAGTGTTACGCATACTATAATAAATACAAGGGTGAATGCTGCAAGCAAAATGGTTAATGCAATTTCATTAGGTGTTTTCTGGCGGCTTGCGCCTTCCACTAGAGCAATCATTTTATCTAAAAAACTTTCACCAGGCTCAGTAGTTACCACAACTTTTATTTTGTCAGATAGCACTTTTGTACCTCCTGTAACCGAACTTTTATCTCCACCTGCTTCACGAATCACCGGAGCAGATTCTCCTGTAATAGCACTTTCATCAATGGTAGCAAGTCCTTCAATAATTTCACCATCAGTAGGTATAATATCTCCTGTCTCACAAATGAATATATCACCCTTAACAAGAGTTGATGAGGAAACAACTTTTATTTCGTCTACTCTCAACTCTCCAACCGGAAATACTTTTTTTGCAGGTGTTTCTTCTCTTGTTTTCCTCAAACTGTTTGCCTGTGCTTTTCCTCTTGCTTCTGCAATGGCTTCTGCAAAATTTGCAAACAATAACGTAAGAAACAAAACAATAAACACAAACAGGTTGTATCCTATACTTCCCTGCGTGCCAGTGTTATGAATCATGATGCTGACTGTAACAATCAGCATCACCAGTGTTCCGATTTCTACACAAAACATCACCGGATTTTTTACCATCACTTTAGGATTTAGTTTTATGAACGATTGTTTCAGAGCCTCTGTAACAAGCTCTTTTTGAAACAACGATTTATTTTTTTTATTTGTCATAATGCTTTATTTACTATTTTTTAATGATATAAACTGTAGTATTCTGCTATCGGACCAAGTACCAAGGCCGGGAAGAATGCTAGTGCAGCAATAATCATGATTACTGCATACGTCATTACTCCGAAAGTTCCAGTATCTGTGCTTAATGTACCTGACGATTCCGGTATATATTTTTTCTTTGCAAGTATTCCTGCAATAGCAACCGGACCGATGATTGGTAAAAATCGACCAAGTATTAATACAAATCCTGTGGTAACATTCCACCAAACATTATTATCGCCCAGTCCTTCAAAACCGCTTCCGTTATTGGCTGCCGATGATGTATATTCATACAGCATTTCGCTGAACCCATGATTACCCGGGTTGTTTAGCCAGGTAGAAGGATGTACTGCCCACCCTGCATTTGGATAATTTACCAGTGTCCATGATGCCAATGCTGTTCCCACTAAAATAATGAAGGGATGAAGCAATGCAATCAAGGTGGCTATCTTCATCTCACGTGCTTCTATTTTTCTTCCGAGGAATTCAGGTGTTCGACCTACCATCAGGCCGGAAATGAACACTGCAATGATGATAAAAATATAGTAGTTCAAGATACCTACTCCGCATCCTCCATAGAAACAGTTGACCATCATTCCCAACAACTGCATATTTCCCGAAAGAGGCATAGAACTGTCGTGCATGGAGTTCACCGAACCTGTAGAAATAATTGTCGTTATTATACTCCAGTAACCGGAAGCTGCTGCCCCAAAACGCACTTCTTTTCCTTCAGTGGCACCCATGTGCTGATCAATTCCCATTTGCGTAATAGCAGGATTACCTTTCATTTCCGCCATCATGGTCGGAATCAATAAGCTTAACATACCTATGGTCATTACTCCGAAAATGACATAAGCAAATTTCTTTCTCTTAATATAAAAACCCAATGCAAACACCATTGCTATTGGAATAAGTACTTGTACCACCATTTCTAGCATATTGGTAAAGTAATTTGGATTTTCGAACGGATGTGCTGAGTTTGCACCAAAATAGCCGCCACCGTTTGTTCCCAAATGCTTTATTGCAATCATAGCTGCTGCCGGACCCCGAGATACATTCACTGTATCTCCCTGCATAGTGATGATACTGTCCTTGCCATCAAAACTTGCAGGTGTACCATTAAACACAAGGAGTATAGCTATCAAAATACTTAAAGGCAATAAAAGACGGGTAATGGTTTTTGTAAATATCACAAAGAAGTTGCCCAACTTGTCTGTTACCTTATCGCGCATTGCGTTAAAAACCACTACCAATGCTGCTATACCGGTAGCTGCTGACACAAACATTAGAAAATTAAAAACAAAAAGTTGTGTTAAATAAGTGGCTCCTGTTTCTCCTGAATAATGTTGTAAGTTACAATTCACCATAAAACTAATGGCTGTGTTGAAACTCAAATCTGATGTCATAGAAGGATTGCTATCCGGATTCAGAAACAAACTGCCCTGTGTTAACAACAACAAGAAAGCATAAACAAACCAAATCATATTAATAGAAAGCAATGCCATCAGGTGTTGTTTCCAGTTCATTTCTTTTGTGGTATCAATTCCGCAGATACGGAAGATGAAACGTTCGACAGGTGCAACAAAATCCATCCAAGTTTTTTCATTGTTAAATACTTTGGATATATATTTACCAAGCGGGAAGGCAAGCAATACGGTAATTGCAAACGTGGCGATAACGCCTATTAATTCAGTATTCATATTTGTAGAATTATAATGTGTTAAAATTTTTCAGGTTTAATCAGTACATATATTAAGTAACAGAAAACCGCAACAGATAGAATAAATAGTGCTATCATAATTTTTTAAGTTTTAAATATTTTCAAAAAAATTAATTGCTTTATAAAAGAGGGCAAAGCAAAGTAGCCCGGTTGCTAAAAGTATAATTGTCATCATTTGTTTTGATATTTGGATGCCGAGTTGCAAAGGGTATTCCTAATAAAACGAAAAACTTCAAAAGTCCTTGTTAGTGAGGGGTTAGCCTTTTGCCACAGTATTGGGAAATAAAAAAACCCTTTCGTTTTGAAAGGGTTCATACTATCGTTTCGATACGTTTTTAATTGATTTGATACTCTTCTAGTTTTCGGTAAAGTGTGGTTAATGCTATTCCCAACAGTTCGGCTGTTTTGGTTTTATTATTATTGGTATAATTCATCACCTTTTGGATATGCAGTTTTTCTACACTTGCTAAATCGAATGCCGAAAGATGTTTATCATGCTTAGCATGTGCAGGTGGGGTAAGTTCTGCTGGTAAACAGTCGATACACAATTCATTTGTTTCTGATAAAATCACACTTCGTTCTATTATGTTTTTCAATTCACGAATGTTTCCTTTCCATGACGATTGTTTGAGTGCTTCTATAAATTCTTTCGAAAGTGTTTTGGTTTTCTTGGAGCTTTTTGCGCAAAATAAATCAACAAAATGATTGGCCAATGCTTCAATGTCTATTACCCTTTCTCTTAAGGCTGGCAACTTAATCTGAAATGCGGCTAAACGGTAAAACAAATCCATGCGAAATGTTCCTTTCTCTATTTCTTTTTCCAAATCGCGATTGGTAGCCGAAATAATACGCACATTCACTTTGGTGGGTTTGCTCTCTCCTACTTTTATAAATTCTCCTGTTTCTATTACTCTCAATAGTTTGGCTTGTAATTCCAAACTCATTTCGCCTACTTCATCCAAAAATATGGTTCCGTTATTGGCTTCTTCAAACAATCCTTTTTTGTCAACCACAGCACCGGTGTAGGCTCCTGCTTTATGCCCAAACATCTCACTTTCCAACAACTCTCTGCTAAATGCAGAACAATTAATGGCAACAAAATTTTTACTGCTTCGGTTACTTCCCCTGTGTATGGCTTGTGCAAAAACTTCTTTGCCGGTACCCGTTTCTCCGGTCAATAAAACAGTGGTATCGGTAGGTGCTACTTTTTTTGCAAGTTCTATTGCCGACAAAATATTTTTTGATTTGCCAATAATTTTATCAAACGAATGTTTGTTATCCAATTGTTTTTCCAAATGCTGAATTCGCCTTGCCAGCTCCACTTTCTCTACTGCCCGATAAAGCAAAGGAATTATTTTATTATTGTCGTCTCCTTTGGTAATATAATCGAAGGCTCCGTTTTTAATAGCTTTAACACCATCGGGTATGTTTCCATAAGCAGTGAGTAAAATAATTTCCAGCAACGGATATTTCGACTTTATCTGTTCCGAAAACTCCACCCCATTGCCATCGGGCAACTTTACATCGCAAAGCACAACATCAATACTATTTTGTTCCAACTTTCTGAGTGCAGTTTTGCAATCGCCTGCCTGAAACACTTCAAAACCTTCTAAACTGATAATCTTGGTAAGCAAGGTTCTCAATTTTTCTTCATCGTCAACGATTAAAATCTTTTTCAAAATAGGATGCTGTTATTATTTTTTTTGCAAAATTAGTATTAATAACATTGCAACAGAATTATTAGGAGTAATATGAACTTAGTTGGGCTTTTTTACTTTACCGTAGTTTCAGAAGGCTTTGTAAGGTTACTCGTTAGGTGATAATACAAATCGGTGATGGATTTTGTTTTAAGTACTAGATGTGGTGGTGAGGACACCACCTACTATGCGGCACAGGCGAAACACGCCTGCACCAGCGGGGTAAATTGCACTTGCAACTTGTTAAATTGCATTTGCAACTTGGTAAATTGCACTTGCAACTTGGTAAATTGCATTTGCAACTTGGTAAATTGCATTTACAACTTGGTAAATTGCATTTGCAATCTGGTAAATTGCATTTACAACTTGGTAAATTGCATTTGCAATCTGGTAAATTGCATTTGCAATCTGGTAAATTGCATTTGCAATCTGGTAAATTGCAAACGACTTTAGGCTCACCCAAATTACAATTGTTACTTAATTATCAATAACATACATCCAAACCGCCTTTGCGA
>Ga0194047_10002044_pt1 | contig 11782 bp, 11 predicted proteins | sample JunL225m_MetaG_2_FD_160070 | JGI IMG/M metagenome (GOLD analysis project Ga0194047, IMG submission 160070) | Anoxic zone freshwater microbial communities from boreal shield lake in IISD Experimental Lakes Area, Ontario, Canada - Jun2016-L221-5m | ecosystem: Environmental > Aquatic > Freshwater...
GTCGGTTGAAGTTTCCGTCAAGCGCGTTGAGAGCCTTCTAGGAGTGCACATTGATTCGGAGCGCGTTGTTTCGATTCTGAACTCGATTGGTTTTGTGACCACGCTCAAGGACGATGTGGTGACTTCAATCGTTCCTACATGGCGTCCTGACTGCACACAAGATGTTGACTTGATTGAAGAAGTGGCTCGTCATTTTGGCTACGACAACATTGGCAAGACCGTGCCTAACTCCACTGTTCATGGCCGCCTGTCAAATATGCAAGCACGCCGTCGAATTTTGCGACGAGTACTTGTCGGTCTTGGTCTTGATGAAGCAATGCCCTCACCGTTCCTTGCTGCAGGAGATCTCGCAACTGTTGGACTTTCAGAAGACAATGTCTTACGCATCGCTAATCCGTTAGTCGCAGAAGAATCAATTCTTCGCACCTCGTTGCGTCCCGGAATTCTTCGTTCGTTGAAATACAACCAATCCCATCGCGCACCGCAAATCGGACTATGGGAGATCGGTCATGTGTATCCGAAGTCAGATCAGCAACTGCCTGACGAGACGGAACAATTGATCATCGTTGTCGCTGGAGGCGATGTTCAAACGTCATTGGCGCAGTGGAATGCAATCTGTGATGCCCTCTCAGTTGGTACCCAACTTGATCAATCACGAATTCCAGCAGGTTTGCACGCAGGGCGTTCTGCAACTCTGGCCCGGGGCAAGAAGGTCGTGGGTGTAGTTGGAGAAATTGATCCGCTAGTTCTAGACATTCTGGGAATTGAAGGACGTGTCAGCATCCTTGAAGTTGACCTCACCGTCATTCTTAATGAAGAGCCAAAACCAGTTCAGGCAAAAGACATCAATCGTTATCCATCAAGCGACTTGGATCTAGCGTTTGTCATGGAAGACACTGTTCCAGCTTCAACATTGCAGCGTGCTTTGCGTCAGGCAGCAGGCAAGCAACTAGTCAGTATTGACTTGTTCGATGTATATCGCGGTAAAGGTGTTGCAGAAGGTTCTCGCAGTCTTGCTTTCCGTTTGCGTGTTCAGGGTGTTGAATCAACGCTCACGGAATCCCAACTTGCTGAGCTTCAAAAGTCATGTGTCGCAGCTGCTGCAAAAGCAGGCGCAGCTCTTCGCGCTTAATTCACTTCGGGGTCTGACGGAAACAGTCCGAGCCGTTTCAGAGGACCAGTTTGTCGCTGCAGCACTTCGTTCCACAATGTGTCAGGCGACGTTGTGAGCAGATCAGACGATTGGGAAGCGACGATGTACCAACTGTTAAACGTCACTTCGTCTTCCAGTTGCCCAGCGCCCCAACCCGAATAGCCCCGAAAGACCCGATGAGGTCCGTCAAGGTGAATGGGGCTGATCGACTCAATATCGACCGAGCGAAGACCAGAGAGGGTAGAAGTATCGGGAGTCATGCAGATGTATCCGTTTGGCTCAACCGGCCCGCCAAGAAAGATTGTTGACGGAGACTGTGACGATTCCATCCATGAAGCAATCGGGGATTGGGTATCCATCTGATCGACCGTGAGTGGGTGGTTCACAATGAGCCCCATTGCACCCTCTTCGACGGAATATGCAATCAACAGAATGACGGCCCGCGCAAAATGGGGGTCTTTCATGTCGGGCGTGGCTACAAGGAGGCTTCCAGGCGCCAGATTGGTGCTTGCATAATCATTCACTAACCCGTATCATAATACACTTATGGTCAGAGTAGGCATTATTGGAGCATCGGGATACACAGGCGCAGAGCTGTTGCGGCTGTGTGCCCAACACCCGGCAGTAGACGTGGTCTGCGCAACCGGAGATTCACAGGCCGGCACTTTGGCCAGCGTTTTGTATCCGTCCTTGGCAGCTGCGTACCCGAACCTTGTGTTCGAAGAATTCAGCGCTGACAGGTTCGCCGGTCTTGATGCAGTGTTCCTGGGAGTGCCTCATGAGGCGGCGCTCGAGATTGCACCACAGTTGGTGGGCAAGGTCGGAGTCGTTATCGACTTGTCGGCTGCGTACAGACTCAAAGATTCTTCGTTGTACCCAACCTGGTACGGGTTTGAACACACGCAACCAGAGCTGCTTGCACAAGCGGTTTATGGCTTGCCTGAGTTGTACCGGTCTCAATTGGTCGGTGCCAAGCTCATCGCAACACCCGGTTGTTATGTGACTGCTGCTTCATTGGCGTTGACACCATTAGTTCGGTCGGGGATTATTAATCCGATGGGTGTCATTGTTGATGCTGCGTCGGGTGTCAGTGGTGCCGGACGTGCATTGAAGCACTCGTCGATGTTTTCAACAATCGATGAAGATTTCACAGCGTATGGTTTGCTTGATCATCGCCATACGCCTGAAATTGAACAGGTGACTGGCGCGCAAGTTCTGTTCACTCCACATCTTGCTCCGATGAATCGTGGAATATTAGCGACATGTTATGCAAGACCACAAGGCGATGCACCCACAACAGCTTCTTTGTTGGCAGCTATCGCCACGTTCTATAAAAATGAGCAATACATCGTTGTTCGACCAAGCAGTCCGTCAACCAAAGCAACACTTGGTTCGAACAGTGTGCATATAACTGCTCGTTTCGATGAACGTACTGGTTATGTCATGGTGATTGCGGCGCTCGACAATTTGGCAAAAGGCGCATCGGGCGGCGCGGTGCAATCAATGAATGTTGCGTTGGGTCTTCCTGAATCATCCGGGCTTTCGAACGTAGGTGTGTACCCATGAGTTCGTTATCCACTGCTCACGTTCTTGTTGAGGCATTGCCGTACATTCGCAGGTTTGCAGGCAAAACAGTTGTAGTGAAGTTCGGTGGCAACGCCATTGCTGGGACTTCAGATCATGATGCTTTGTCTCTCTTTGCTGAAGACATTGTTCTGATGCATACAGTCGGCATTCGTCCAGTCGTTGTGCATGGAGGCGGACCACAGATCAATGACATGTTGACTCGGTTGAACATCGAGTCGTCCTTTTCTAATGGTCTGCGCGTTACAGATGCAGCCACCATGGAAGTTGTGCAGATGGTTCTGAATGGCCAAGTCAATCCGCAAATCGTTAGTGCAATCAATACGCACGGAAATGTTGCAGTCGGTTTGTCGGGCGAAGATGGGCGCACATTGCAGTGTGTTGCGCGTGATCCATCTCTTGGTTTTGTCGGCGACATCGAACGGGTTCGTACCCATGTCATTGAAGGTTTATTAGCCGATGGTCTTGTGCCTGTTTTGTCGACTGTTGGTGTCGATGTTCATGGCCAGCCATACAACGTCAATGCAGACACGGCAGCTGGTGCGATCGCTGAAGCGCTCAGTGCAGAAAAGATTATATATCTCACAGATATTGCTGGTTTACGGAAAGACATTGACGATGCATCATCCCTGATTCAACGAATCTCCGTCACAGATGTTGGTGCATTGATTGCAGATGGAACTATCTCTGGCGGAATGATTCCGAAGATCGAAAGTTGCATGCAGGCAGTTAAAGGTGGCGTTAAGAGTGCGCACATTCTTGATGGCCGTATTGCGCATGTTTTGTTATTAGAGCTTTTTACTGACCAGGGTGTCGGAACAATGATTACAGGAGTCAACTGATGTCACATCAATTTTTTGAAAATTCAACTGCTATCGCAGCCCACAAAGGACATGACTATTGTCCATTTATTCCCGTCTTTGGCGCGCCGGCTGAAATGTTTGAGCGGGGTGAAGGTACGCAACTGTGGTCAGTTGATGGGAAGCGTTATCTCGACTTTCTTAGTGGAATTGCAGTGGTGTCGTTGGGCCATGCGAATCCTGTGATTGCCAAAGCCATCGCAGACCAAGCCAACACGCTTGTGCATGTGTCGAACTTCTTTGCAAACACCGTTGCTACAAAAGCTGCAGTAGAGATATCTGGGCTGATGCATGATGCTGGAGCTGGTGATGGTCAAGTTTTCTTCTGTAACTCAGGAGCCGAAGCGAATGAAGCAGCCATCAAACTGGCTCGTAAATTTGGTGGTCGTGGTCGTCATGCCATCGTCACCGCATACGGCAGTTTCCATGGTCGCACACTTGGTGCGTTGGCTCTTACTGGTCAACCTGCAAAACATGAAATCTTTCAACCCATGCCAGATGGGTTTCGCTATTGCGAATACGGAGACATTGAGTCACTCAAGGCGCAAATTGATCCGACTGTTGCAGCAGTGATGTTGGAGGCAATTCAAGGCGAAGGGGGAGTCATCCCGGCTGATGCTGCGTATTTACAGGCTGTTCAACAGCTGTGTAAAGAGCGTGGGCTATTGCTGATTATTGATGAAGTGCAAACTGGGTTTTGCAGAACCGGAAAATGGTTCGGTTTTGAACATGCTGGTATTTCGCCTGATGCCGTAACGATGGCAAAGGGTATGGGTAACGGAATGCCTGTTGGTGCCTTATGGGCGCGCCGCGATGTTGCTGCAGTTCTGCAACCAGGCGACCATGGTTCTACGTACAGCGGTACGGCACTTGCTACTGCAGCTGTGTCTGCAGTGATTTCCGAGATGAAGAGACTGAAAGCTGACGAATTGGCTGTGCGTCAGGGTGCTCGGCTTACTAAAGGTCTATTGGCTATTCCAAAGATTGACCATGTCCGTGGTTCAGGTCTGTTGTTAGGTGCTCAACTTGCAGAAGGTCTCGTCGCAGGCGATGTCTACAAAGCACTTTTGGAAAAGGGTCTTATTGTTAATGCTGTTAATGCATCGACACTGCGACTCGCTCCGCCCTTGACTGTGAGTGACGCCGAAATTGATGAAGCCGTTGCGCTTATTGCAGAGGTTCTCTCATGACCCGTCATCTTGTAGATATTGCGTCGTTGTCTGTTTCTGAACTACGTCATATCTTGGACCTGTCCGTTGCGGCTCCGAAGCCGGCTTTATCCGGCAAGGGCGTCGCGCTCATCTTTGAAAAACCATCGAATAGGACACGCCACTCCATGGAGATGGCAGTTGTTCAGTTGGGTGGACACCCGGTGTATACGCGGGGTGAAGAGATTGGTCTCGATGTGCGGGAATCAGTCGAAGACGTCACGCGCATCATGGCGGGCTATCACGCTGTAATTGCCGCACGCGTTTTTCGACATTCATTTATTGAACGAATGACTGCAGTGTCTGATGTGCCCATCATCAACATGTTGAGCGATGCATCTCATCCATTACAAGCACTTGCCGATGTCATCACAATGGAAGAACTGGTTGGGCCAGTGTCTGGACTTACTGTTGCATGGATCGGCGATTACAACAATGTGGCTCGTTCTCTAGCCGAGGCTGTTTGCTTGCTCGGTGGAACTATCTCATTCGGTTGCCCATCTGCTTATGACGCAGATGATGACGAATTGTCACGTCTTGCATCTCTTGGCGGCACAGTTCGTCAAAGCTCATCTCCGCAAGAGGCCATTGCTGGCGCGCACGTTGTGCACACGGACACTTGGATTTCCATGGGTCAAGAAGAAGAATCCGCAATGCGTCGCAAAATCTTTTCAAAATATTGCGTCGATGCTTCTCTGATGTCATTGGCTGCACCTAGTGCGAAGTTCATGCATTGCATGCCAGCGCATCGTGGCGAAGAAGTGTCAACTGAAGTCTTTGACGGTCCGAACAGTGTTGTCATTGAGCAGGGCCATCACAGGCTTACTGCGGCTAGAGGAGCCCTTGCATGGGTGATGGAGAAGTCATGAGCAGCAAACAACAACGTCAACAAATGGTGACTCGGTTGATCGCACACGACAACGTGTCCAGTCAGCCACATCTTCAGGAGCTCTTGAAGGAACAGGGCATTGAAGCTACTCAGGCCACGATTTCACGTGATCTTGAAGAACTTGGTGCTGTGAAGATTCGGATCGCTGGTGGAGATTCCATTTATGCAATCGCAGAATATGCACCAGCCCGCATTGCGCCATCTGATCAATTGCGTCGCGTCATGGCCGAATGGGTCGCAGAAGTGACATCAAGCGGAAACCTCGTTGTTGTGCGCACACCTCCTGGTTGTGCTCATGTTGTTGCATCAGCACTTGATCGCAGCGGTCTTGTCGGATTGTTGGGCACGGTTGCCGGCGATGACACGATTATGTGCGTCGCTACGGAAGAAATCGGTGGCACGGGTCTTGCCGAACAGTTACGGTCGCTCTCAGGCGTCACAGACGCCACTGGTGGCATTCCACGAAAGAAGGGTGCAGCTCATGTCTGACAAAAAAGTTTCCGAAGGTGCTGCACTGTGGCACGGACGATTTGATGTTGCCCCAGCCGATGACTTAATGGCATACACCGAAAGCTTGTCTTTCGATCAGCGTTTATGGCGCGATGACATTATGGGCTCGCATGCACATGTCTCGATGTTGGTGTCAGTAGGGCTGATGTCAGAAACAGACGGTGCGTCGGTACTGGCTGCATTGCAGACGGTTGGTGAAGAGTTCTCAAACGGTTCGTTTGCCTTTGAACCAACCGATGAAGACATTCATACAGCAATTGAACGTCGTGTGACACAGCTTGCAGGGGAGCCTGGCGCTCGTATCCACACCGGCCGCAGCAGAAACGATCAGGTTGCTACCGCCGTTCGGTTGTGGTGTAAACGTGAAGTCGCAATAGTTGCTTCACATGTTCTTGCACTGGTGCACACCTTGGAAGAACGTGCCGTAGAGGCTGATGCCAGCACGCCTCCAGTAAGAATGCCTGGGTACACACACGTACAACATGCGCAACCGGTCTTGCTTTCTCATCATTTGCGTGCTCATTCATGGGCTCTGTTACGTGATGTCGACAGAATTTCCGATGCGCTCGTACGTCTGGATGTTTCTCCACTCGGTGCAGGCGCTCTGGCAGGTTCATCCCTGCCAATCAACCCCGCACATTCCGCTGAGACCATGGGCTTTGCCTCAACATTTGCCAACTCGTTAGATGCCGTGTCTGATAGAGACTTTGTTGCAGAGATTTTATTTGCGATTGCGCTTCTGGGCGTGCATCTTTCACGTATCGGTGAAGAGTGGGTCTTGTGGACCAGTGCAGAGTTCGGATTCGCAGTTCTTGATGATGCGTATGCAACCGGGTCTTCCATGTTGCCGCAAAAAAAGAATGCTGATATTGCTGAACTAGCTCGTGGGAAAGCGGGTCGACTCATCGGGAATCTCACAGGGCTTCTCGCGATGTTGAAGGGCCTTCCTCTTGCGTACAACAGAGATTTACAAGAAGACAAAGAACCGCTCTTTGATTCAGTCGATCAAGTGCGGCGTGCGCTCATTGCCATAAACGGCATGATTAAGACAGCCACCTTCAAAACAGAACAGATGATCAAAGGCGCAGACGCAGAAGCGTTGGTCGCTACAGATCTTGCTGAATGGTTGGTACACCGGGGAACACCGTTCCGTCAGGCTCATTCCATTGTCGGCAAAATCGTGCGTGATTCAATCGCTTCACATGTGCCGATGGTTGACATCGTTCGTAGTCATGAATCGTTCGGACCAGAAGCCGTGTCACTTTTCAATCCTGGAATTTCAGTTGAGCGTCGTCAGTCACCAGGCGCTTCAGGGCCACATGCGGCACAAGATCAAAAGATGCGACTGATAGAAGCAATTCGAACCGCAGAAGCGCGCTTGGCATGACGTTTGTCCAAGAGTTTCGCGTGCGCTACAACGAATGCGATATGCAGAACGTTGTCTTTAACGCCAATTATTGGGTCTATGCAGATGACGCAGTAGCGCAGTTCGTTCGCCAAGGGCTTGCTGATGAACTCAAAAAGAAAATTTCTGATGTAGATCTGATTGCAGTGGGATTTGACTTCATGTTGAAAACAGCAACAGGCACCTGGCACAAAGGTGCCAAATACACAGACGTCATTCACGCTGCATGTTCTGTGTCGCGGTGGGGTAACACTTCATTTGATGTCACAGTCGATATGACAGTGATTGGTGAACAAGTGTTTGATTGCGTTATTACGTATGTCAGCGTTACTCCGGGCGCACCACAACCTGCACCAATCCCCGATGTTGTTCGGCGGGCGTTGAGCTAAAGCCAATTCATATTCTGGCCGTGATAACCAATCTCAGCCAAACGAAAGTGACGAGGTTCTGAGCTTGTGCCATCGAAAACATCAACCTGAACATCAGCAACAGGACCTGCTGGTTCCATCCGTGCCCACACAATGGGTGCAGTCGGCGTTGCGGATTTTCCTGCGTTGTAGATGGCTTGTTTCAGTCGTTTCAGAGTCTCAGTGCCAAGGTATTGCCACACAATCGAATGAAATATCAATGTTGCATGGTCGCTTGGCCGTGCAAGCTGCTGTGAGATCCATTCATCTGCTGACGCCGTATCAACTGCCGGCCTATGCGTCTTAGCGATTGATATAGCTGAGCGAAGACGTTCAAGACGTATTCGCTGGTCCGGCCATATAAACGACAACAAACGAGCTTCGTCGTCTGGTTGAGTTACATCAAGAGGGGAGATGTCGCAGCCGCGCTTGTTGATCGCTACTGCACCGATTCGTGGTACATCTGGAGCATTTGAAAACCAATCGCCCATAAAGCGGAGCGACGACGTTGGATCACCCATGCGTAGCTGTCCGAAGCATCCGTAAAACTTGTCAAAATTCAGATTCAATCCGGCGCTGGAGCCGATCTCTAAGAGATTGAATTCTTTGACACCTAAGGTTGTGAGCCAGTGACTCAAAACAAGATGCACCACACTTCGGCCCACTTCGTTTGTTTGTACCTGCGTCGTTAATCCACTCTCGATATCTTCTAAGTGGTCACGCATGTAGCCAATGAAATCTGCCGTGAAATCTTCACCTGGTTTACCGCCAACACTCGGATAATGGCGTGCCAGTCGCTCGTCTTTTCCTTGAAGTACTACTCGATGTATTGCACCGGCTAGTCGTAGAGGCACAGCATCATGAACAGGCCGAAGACTACGGCCCGCAAGTAGCGCGTAGGTGCGGCCCCCATCGGAATAGTCGGTTGCTAGGTCTGTAAAAAGGTCGCCGTACATCGGGGAGCCCATCGAATGACAAGATTCGGCTTGTTTGAGAAGAGCCCGTAGCATGTCGTCGCCGTCAAACAAACTCATATTTCCTGGTGATGATGACGAACTGATGAGACGATATTAGTGCAGGTCAGAATGCTGTCGCCGTGTAAGACTTTGGGCGTGACTTCTCCTGGCCTGTTTTCTGACCTCTCTGCACGTGGCCTGATCCATGACTCCACTGATGCGTCGGCTCTGTCAACACGGCTCGATGCAAGCCCCATTGGTATCTACGTAGGTTTTGACCCAACAGCCGATTCTTTGCATGTCGGGCACTTACTTGGTCAATTGACACTGCGTCGTTTTCAACTTGCTGGGCATCGTCCTTTTCCCCTTGCAGGTGGAGCCACTGGAATGGTCGGCGATCCTTCCGGCAAAAGTGAAGAACGAAACCTTCTTGATCGCGAAACACTCGAACACAATGTGGCGCAAATTAAAAATCAGTTGTCGCGACTGCTTGATTTTTCACCTGGTACTAGTGCAGCAACACTTGTAAACAATGCCGACTGGACTGCCGGAATTAGTGCACTTGATTTCTTGCGTGATGTTGGTAAATACATCACTGTGAATCAGATGATGGCTAAAGAGTCTGTCAAAAATCGTTTGAATTCAGAGAATGGTTTGTCATATACAGAGTTCAGTTACATGCTGCTACAAGCCAATGATTTCAGGCATCTTTGCGCTACTCATGATGTTGAATTGCAAATGGGTGGATCTGATCAGTGGGGAAACATCACTGCAGGAATTGATCTCATTCGTAAGTCGTTGTCGCGAAGTGCGTTTGGTGCAACATGGCCGCTCGTAACAAAAAGTGATGGCACAAAGTTTGGTAAAACTGCAGATGGTGCAGTGTGGTTAGATCCACAACGCACGTCGCCGTATCAATTCCGACAGTTCTGGATGCAGATGGCAGATGCTGATGTTGTGAAGTACTTGCCACAATATTCTCTTGCATCAATGAATGAAATTTCATCGTTACTCGAAACTCATTTGTCTGATCCTGGTAAACGAATTGCACAGCGCACACTTGCAACAGAACTCACGGTGTTGGTGCATGGCTCAGACGCTTCACGTGATGCCGAAGCTGCAGCTGAAATTCTGTTTGGGGGAGACCCAAACGGCGCAACACGCGAGGCATTGCAAGCAGTTACTTCAGAAGTGCCGAACACAGTTGTGACTCGAGAAGAGTTGGACGATGTCTTTGGGCTTTTGGCCCGGTCCGGTGTTGCCAGCAGCACCAGTGACGCGCGTCGCTCCGTCGAACAGGGCGGAATCAAGGTCAATGGCCACACCCTGGAAAAAGGTGAAACCCTTGCCAGCAAAGGGATTCTGCATGACCGCTGGGTCTTGGTTCGTAAAGGTAAGACCACGTACCACGTGCTGACACTTGCCTAAAAAGCCAGTTTGTCCACAGATGTAAAGACTTCCGGATTTCTCTGAAACCCGTGTTGGAAGTGGGTCTAAGGCGCCGTTAGCATTGCAATTCGCCCCTCTAACGCGCATGCGTGTTTTTGGGGGTCGGTATCACTGCCCTTCGGGGTACATGCCGAGAGCATTAGCTCCTTGAAAACAGAAGAGAAGACTGAACAACAGTGCGGGCAGTAAGGCGACTTCGGTCGTCGATATTGCCTGTCAATTCGAGATGGATTCCAATCCATCTCACAAACAAAAAAAACAATAAGTTAGGAACTGGGTCTTTGGGGTTATTCCCCCCGAGGCCCACGGACTTTCCAGAACGATCCCGATGCAAATCGGTAGTTCTTGACGGAGAGTTTGATCCTGGCTCAGGACGAACGCTGGCGGCGGGCTTAACACATGCAAGTCGAACGAGGTCCATCTTGTAGCAATACAAGTGAAGACCTAGTGGCGAACGGGTGAGGAACACGTGAGAAATTTGCCCCGAACTTTGGGATAACAGTTGGAAACGACTGCTAATACCGAATGCCGTTACGAAGTGGCATCACTTTGTAACGAAAGAATTTCGGTTCGGGAGAATCTCGCGGCCTATCAGCTTGTTGGTGAGGTAACGGCTCACCAAGGCTACGACGGGTAGCTGGTCTGAGAGGATGATCAGCCACACTGGGACTGAGACACGGCCCAGACTCCTACGGGAGGCAGCAGTGGGGAATCTTGTGCAATGGACGAAAGTCTGACACAGCCACGCCGCGTGCGGGAAGAAGGCCTTCGGGTTGTAAACCGCTTTCAGCAGGAACGAAAATGACGGTACCTGCAGAAGAAGGAGCGGCCAACTACGTGCCAGCAGCCGCGGTGACACGTAGGCTCCAAGCGTTGTCCGGATTTATTGGGCGTAAAGAGCTCGTAGGCGGTTCAGCAAGTCGGGTGTGAAAACTCTGGGCTCAACCCAGAGCCTGCACCCGAAACTGCTGTGACTAGAGTTCGGTAGGGGAGTGGGGAATTCCTAGTGTAGCGGTGAAATGCGCAGATATTAGGAGGAACACCGATGGCGAAGGCACCACTCTGGGCCGAAACTGACGCTGAGGAGCGAAAGCGTGGGTAGCAAACAGGATTAGATACCCTGGTAGTCCACGCCGTAAACGATGGGCACTAGGTGTGGGTCTCTAACCAACGAGATCCGCGCCGTCGCTAACGCATTAAGTGCCCCGCCTGGGGAGTACGGTCGCAAGACTAAAACTCAAAGGAATTGACGGGGGCCCGCACAAGCAGCGGAGCGTGTTGCTTAATTCGATGCTACGCGAAGAACCTTACCTAGGTTAAATCATTGGGAAAAGCCACAGAGATGTGGTGTCCTTCGGGGC
>Ga0194047_10002046_pt1 | contig 11763 bp, 4 predicted proteins | sample JunL225m_MetaG_2_FD_160070 | JGI IMG/M metagenome (GOLD analysis project Ga0194047, IMG submission 160070) | Anoxic zone freshwater microbial communities from boreal shield lake in IISD Experimental Lakes Area, Ontario, Canada - Jun2016-L221-5m | ecosystem: Environmental > Aquatic > Freshwater >...
CAAATTTCAATCAGTTTAGTAGCCCCCTCGCCATCGCGAGCGATCTCTTTAGCCAGATAAACCATCACCGCTCTCAAAGCTTCTTTGAACTTGAGCTCATCTTCGGCGGAGGCCGCTTGACCTAGCGTGGGATTACCCGCCAAACCGTTTGCCAAGGCCAATACCGAATCGTTGGTACTAGTATCGCCGTCTACCGTGATAGCATTAAAACTCTCCTGTACCAGTTCGCGAATGATAGCTTGCAAAAACTCCGGGGTAGCCGCCGCATCAGTGGTGAGGTAGCAGAGCATAGTTGCCATATTGGGATGGATCATACCTGCTCCCTTGCACATCCCCCCGATAAGAACCTGCTTCCCACCCAACTGAAGACGAGCCACGCAGCGTTTAGGCCGGGTATCAGTAGTCATAATACAAAAAGAAGCGGCCAACCCTGCCGTCTCACCCTCGACTAACTCCAGTGCTGCCACGCCTTGCTGGATCTTGTGCATCGGCAATAAGTGACCAATCACCCCGGTAGAAGTGACTAATACTAGTTCAGGTGACAGGCCGAGTTTATCTGCGGTCAGTGTCGCCATTTCACGAGTATCCGCCAAACCTTGCGCCCCGGTACAGGCGTTGGCAATTCCGGCGTTATAGATCACCGCTTGGGCCTGACCACGCTGCACGACTGCTTCATCCCATAATACGGGTGCAGCCCGCACTAGATTGGTGGTAAAGACCCCGGCTACCGACGCTGGTACACTGGAGACCAATATGCCCAAGTCAAGCTTACCCTCGCCATAAGTTTTCAGACCACAATAGACCGCCCCGGCTATAAAACCTTGGGGTAGACATACCCCGGCGGGATGACCTGGCAGAAAATCAAAATCCGCTGAATAAACAGGTTCTTTCCTCATCGTCCTCTCTTTCTCATTTTAAATTATCGGTGGTTCTCTTCTAACTGAACCCGCACTTGATTGATTTGCTCCGATTTAAGCACAATCACCGTTCCAAAACCCTCATTTGTCACCTTAGCCAAAAGTTCCCGGAATAGCTCAAATTGCAAGGCCACTACTTCGCGACCAACCGGAGGCGGATCAATCCGAGCAGCATCACGGGCAGCACAAACCTCTTCGGAAACATCAAAGACCAAAAGCAGGGTAGGGTAGGAATAATAGTGGGCTAGATGCAACAGGCTCTGCCGGGCAAATTCTTGCAAGGCAGTACTATCAATAATGGTAGTGCAACCTAGTGCCATCCGCAACCGAGCAATGTGATTTACTAGCTCAAACGCCTCTCTATTTACGGTTTGGCTACGCATATCATCGCAAACTAACGCCCGACAACGATCACTGGAAACCACGTAAGTCTCAGGAAAGTGCTGAGCTGCAAAGCTACTTTTGCCGCTGCCGCTTGCTCCGCACAAAATTACCATAATTGAGCGGGGCAAATGCAAGATGTTATTCTGATCTAAATAGGGACTTTTTTCCTTCAAAATCCGCTTTACATTCTCCAATTTCTGTTTAAAATAGATCTCAAGCAAGAACTATTATATACCGCTTCTACCGATTTTCAAAGGTGCTGGCGCGAGAATAAGGGATCCGTTTTTTGTAAGGGCAAAACGTTGGAGTTTAAAACTCTCGTTTTGTAAATGTATACCATCTGTGTTAGACTTAGGTGGTATAGTGGCACTACTTTTAGACTTGAAAATAGAGATGTTGAGGAAACCTGTGGAGACAAGAATTTATCTTGATTTCGATCTACAAATCGAATCATACTATCAAGGTTATCATGCCGAGGTCTTAAATTCCCCGGCAGGTCCGGCGGCGGGGGATTTTCGGCTGCCTTTTTCTCAACTTGAGTTGGAGGATATACTTCTTCAACTAGGGCAAACCTGTTATGTTGAGCCTGAAGGGTTGGTTGCCACCAAGGAATTTGGCTGGCAGCTTTTCAATGCCATCTTTAGTGGCGAAATTCAACGCTCCCTAAGCCTTAGTATAAATGAAGCTTATCGTCAAGGGGCAGGTTTACGGTTCCGCTTATTCCTTGATAAAGCTCCCGAATTGGTAGATTTGCCTTGGGAGTATCTCTATTACCCTGCTTTCAACGATTTCTTGGGCCTCTTACAACAGGTTGCCCTAGTTCGCTATCTGAAAATGGACGAAGTTGTTTCATCTCTGTCGGTAGAACCCCCCCTTAGAGCATTAGTGCTAATTTCTAAACCAGACCAATATCCCCAATTTGAGGTGAAGAAGGAATGGGATGAATTGAATGAAGCCCTAAGTGAGTTACAACAAGCGGGCTTGTTGACGCTAGAACGGGTAGAAGAAGCTACCCTCGCCGGATTGCAAAAGCACTTACAAAAAAACGACTATCACATTTTTCATTATATCGGTCATGGTTACTATGACGTACTACTCAGAGATGGGGTGGTGGTGCTGGAAAATGCTGAAGGGCAGAGCCACCCGGTAAGTGGTCGGGAGTTAGGTCAAGTGTTGCACGAGCATAGTAGCTTGCGGTTGGCAATTTTGGATGCTTGCGAAGCGGCTCGTACTTCTCGCACGGATCCCTATGCGGCTACCGCTCAGAGTTTGGTGCAGCAAGGTCTCCCTGCCGTTATCTCAATGCAGTTTGAAATAGGTGATGCCGCCGAAGCGATCCAAGCCGAGGTACTTTATAGCGCGTTAGCCCATGGAGAGGGCGTAGATATAGCCTTGAGCAAGGCTCGGCAGTCTGTCTTTGCCAAAGGCAATGACGTAGAATGGGGTAGTTCAGTACTTTATCTGAGTAGTCCCAATGGACGACTCTTTGACCTGATGCCCCTAAATACCGAAAAACAGGTTGCCAATCTTTATCACAAGGCTTTGGTTGCTACCGAACAAGAAAAATGGGATACGGCAGTGGAGAGCCTACAAACACTCCTAAGACTTGATCCTAACCAAGTGGAGGCCCAAGAGAAGCTGAAGCAAATTCAGCAGCAACAAGAATTGGATAATTTGTACACTAGCGGTCAAAACCACTCTAAGGCGGGTCGGTGGGGCGACGCCATAGCAGTTTTGCGGCAGGTGCAAGGCATTAGGAGTAATTATAAAGAGGTAGAGACGCTCCTAAATAGTTGTGAAATCGAGTATGAGCGCACCCGATTCACCACACTTGAGCAAGAAGCTCAGCTCGCGCTTTATCGAGAAGAGTGGGATGTCGCTATAGAAAAGCTACAAAGCCTGTTAACCCTAGATCCCAACCAAGTTGAAATCGCTGAGCGGCTCCATCAGGCTCAATCGCATCAACAATTAACAAAACTATATGCCACTGGACAGCAATATTATGAGGAGTATCGCTGGTGCGAGGCTCTGGAAATCTTCAACCAAATTCAAGCAATTGATAGCAATTACCAGAACGTGCGAACGTTGAGCGGGGTGTGCGATGAGGAATGTAGGCGTATAAAAATCACCACACTTCCCCAAGAGGCCCAAGCTGAGATTGATCGAGGAAATTGGACTGTTGCGGCCCAAAAGCTACAACAACTCCTCGAAATTGATCCCCTTCAGTATGAAGCACAAGACAAACTGAGCTATGTGCGTCAACAGCAAGAAGTAGGAAAGTTGTATCAAGCGGGCTATGATTCCTGCAAAGCAGAACGCTGGGAGGAAGCACTGGAATACCTCCAGCAGGTATACGACAAGGCGGGCAATTTTAGAAATGTGGAGGCCATTATTAGCAAGGTCAAAGCTAAAATTGCTGGAGCAATCGAAGAGCAGCCGCCTCAAATTACTTCGCTCTACGCCGAAGCCCAAGATGCAATTGAGCGGGAAAAATGGGCCGTTGCAATTGAAAAGTTCAAGACTATTCTAAATCTTGATTCCTCCCAAATCCAAGCAGAGACCAAACTAAATCAGGCACGACGACAGCAGGAGTGGGCTACGCTTTATACCACCGGCTATGAATATTACACCGCCACACGCTGGCAAGAGGCTTTGAAATGCTTCCGACAATTGCAGAAAGTTGCCGATAATTATAAAGACGTGGCAACCTTGATTCCTGAAATCGAGACCAAGCTAGAAGAAACCATTATACCAACGAAGAGTTATCTTGATTTCGATTTAGAAATAGTGCCTGCCAACCAAGGCTATTCTCTTCAGGTCATAAATGCCCCGGTCGAACCAGCCAGCAGTAATTTCCTAATCCCTTTTTCCCCGGTTGAACTGGAAAACCTGCTTTTTAACCTCGGACGTACTCGTTTTGTGACCAATCAGGAATTAGTTCCGACCAGAGAATTTGGCTGGAAACTCTTTAATGCGATTTTCAATGGGGAACTCCTGAGATGTCTTAGCAATAGTTTAACCGAAGCTTATCGTCAAGGTGTAGGTTTACGCTTCCGCTTGATTCTTGGGAAAACACCTGAACTGGTGGATTTACCGTGGGAGTATCTCTACTACCCCGGCATGGATAACTTTATGGGCCTTTTGCAAAAGACTACGCTAATACGCTACATCGAAGTAGCGGAACGAGCTAAGCACTTGTCAATTGAGCCACCTCTTAGGCTGTTGGTAATGATTTCCAGCCCAACGGATTACCCTAATTTTGATGTAGATTTAGAATGGATCAGGCTATACGAATCCCTAGCCGAAATACAGCAAGAGGGCTTGGTCTTTATGGAGCGGATGGAACGAGCCACCCTGTCCGAACTACAACATAAGTTAACGTTAGGTGAATACCATGTCTTTCACTACATTGGCCCTGCCTATTTTGAGCCAAATCTTAAAACAGGCGTACTAGTACTAGAGGATGAGGAAGGGCGAAGCCAACTGCTAAGTGGTCCAGAATTAGGAAAGCTGCTTCACAAACACAATACCATACGGCTAGTAGTTCTTAACATCAACGGTGCGGAAGGGGGACGTACCTCCCTAGCTGACCCGTTCGCGTCCACCGCTCAAAGTCTGATCCATTCTGGAATACCAGCAGTAGTATCTATGCAGTTCGAAATAACCAATGAAGCACTCTCTGCCCACACCGAGGCTTTCTATAACACCTTAACACAAGGACATGGGGTGGATTTGGCACTAAGTGAGGCCCGGCAAGCCGCCTTTAGCAAAGGCAACGACGTGGAATGGGCTAGTCCGGTACTTTACTTGAGTAACCCGGAAGGTCGTATCTTTGAGATGGCACCGTTAAGTATCGAGCAACAGGTCGCTGTACTCTCTAATAAAGCTTTGGCTGCTAGTCAACAGAAGGAATGGTCACTAGCAGTAGAACAATTAAAAGCACTTGTAGCCCTTGATCCTTCTCAGTCTGGAATAGCCGATAGTTTAATCCAAGCTCGCCAACAACAGGACTTATCAAGTTTCTACGCTAGTGGTTATCTTGCTTACGATGCCAAACGTTGGAAGAAAGCCCTAGAAGCTTTCCGACAAGTAGAGGAAATAGATAGTAACTATCGGGATGTGGGGACGCTTATACCAATCTGCGAGACCTCTGCCAGAGAGGAAGAGCTTGTTCTACTCCAACAAGCGGCTCAGGTAGCTTTTGACCACGAAGATTGGTATGGTGCGATTGAGAAATTACAAAACATTCTAGTAATTGACCCCTTCCTAATTGAAATTACCGAAAAGCTGAGTCTAGCTCAAAGAGAGCTAGACTTGATCCGACTCTATACCAGTGGACAGGACTCTTATAGAAGCGGACAATGGCACGACGCTCTGAGAGCTTTCTACCAAACCCGAAACCTTGACAGCAGCTATAAAGATGTAGCAAGTCTAATAAGTCGCCTTGAACAAATAATAGAGGAGGAGGAAGCCCAATCCCAAGCGACGACACTCATCAGTGAGGCCCAGGCTGCGCTTGAGCAGGAGGATTGGGTTGACGCAAATCAAAAAATCCAAGCTCTTGAGGCGATGGGGCCAAATTATGCGGGGGCGGCCTCAGATCTGCTAGAACATTACGAGCAACAACAACAACTGGCAACCCTCTACATCACTAGCTATGAACACTACAAAGCTGCTCGTTGGGAAGAGGCTTTAGAAAGCTTACGACAACTGCAAGGGATGAAGAGCCACTATAAGGATGTGGATAATCTTATCTACCAGATTGAAAGCGGGCAAGCCGAAGTATCTAAAGATCAATTTTCGGAATTGTATCCTGATGCACCACCTTATGTGTTGCAATCAGAAACAGAGGAAGAGGGGGTTCAAATGGTAGATTTGGGCGCATCTGATACGGCTCAATTCCGACCCTCTCCCGCCCAGACTTCTAAACAAGCGTCACAAGCGTCTAATACATCCCCCTCAAAGAATGTCAGATCGCACCAGAAGTCTAACCAACCTCCTTCGACTCCTAAAGAGAAGAAGAAGTTCGCCGAAGAGTTGCCAGTAAGGGTACTCTACTGTATTTTAATTGGCTGGTGGGTTGGCCTCATCTGGACAATCGTGGCTTCTCTTGTTTGCTTGCCCATCTTTTCTATCGAGACCGGGATTACTATGCTCAAAAGGCTACCGACTCTTCTAACCTTACGCCCAGTTGAACCAGTACCCGCCGCAGTTCCAGTCGCTCCTAAATCAAAGGTAACCGCTCCTCAACATAGCTTCTTCTTCCGATTCACCTATTTCATTCTTCTTGGTTGGTGGCTAAGTTTAATCTGGAATTTGATCGGATATGGTATGTGTTTCTCCCGTAAAACTATCTCAAACGGCTTTAAAAGGTTTAACCGTTTACCACAGATATTGACGGGGCCAAAAGATTTGGGTTATTTACGGCTCTACGTTCTTATGGTTATATGGGGTCTTGTGCCTTTAACCGTTATTATCATGATGATGGTAAATATGAAGAAGTAACTTAATTTTAATCTTTTATCAAAAATTAATAAATTTCTTCATATTACACTAATGTTTCACTTGCAATATTAGTGTAATTTTATTTAAGGCTTAATTTAGTATAATAAAGTAGTTTTGAGTTTATAAAATAACAATAGGCTGGGGTGCAGGGACTCGAACCCCAACTTACTGATCCAGAGTCAGCTGTCCTACCATTAGACGACACCCCAAAATTGCTTAACGGGTGCATTATACAATAATGCACCTTATAAAGCAAATTGGCCCATATTTTAGCCTCAAACGCAACCAACTGACTAAAGCACAGTTGGTTCTCCTTATTATTCACCAATAGGAGTAAAGTGGGTTCTATGGTGTGGCGGATTGGAGAGGCCAGCCATCGTGTTCCTCGATTATGCTGTCCACCTCAGCCATTAGCCTGCTGGTTTGGGCTAGGGCGGCAACGACGCGCAGATAATGCTTTAGGTCATCAAAGGTTAGCTTCCGGCCCTTGCGGTCTTTAAGCCATTTTTCACAGACCTGATAGCCGCCAATATGAAATTCCCACACTTCGGGTGGCACACCTTCAAAATATTGTTGCTTACTAATCCAGACCCGGCCCGGCTGCTGTAGCTTGCCAGTGGTCTCCCCAACAATCGGCTCGGTATATTTCACAAACTCGACTATGTTTTCCCCTTTTACTGGATAGCTAGGTGTGTCGGCTTGTGGCCCGGATTGCTCCATTAGATGAAGGCCCACTAGCTTTTCGCCTAAACCACAGAGGGCGCGGAATAGCTCAATTTGGCTCGTCAGGGGAACTCGCGGAAAATCTATCTTCAAAAACTCGGCGTAGCGACTGCGATAGGTAGGCGAATGAAACACAGCGTAAATGTAGTTGAACACATCTTCTGGCCCAAAGGTGGTTTGCAAATCGCCCTTGCCATCTTGGATAAAGTTAAGCCCGATTCGTTCGGTTATATCCTTAGTGAAAGTAGATGCAAGGTTAGGACGGCGACCATCGGGCGTGGTACTTGTTTCCTCCGTACCATCTAGCTTTGGCTTGGATTTGTCCGGGTAGAGGTAGAGTGGGGCTAAATTCATTATACCTTTGTTACTATAAAAAGCCCTATTATCTACCGGAAGTCGCGTTACTAAAAAGTGGCTATAGTTACCATCCAGAGCAACCTGTCTCATAAAAATTAAACCGAGATTTCCCCCGGCCAGCATGTGGTGCATTACCTCACTACGTGGTCTACAATGAAACCCTTTGGAATTTCCAGTGTAGTAGGTATAGCGAATATCAAAAGGACGGTATGAGATTGGAGTAATTTTAACTTTAGAAAGCCCTGAAGCTTTTAAATCCTTCTGAGCCATTGCAACCTGCCAATCTTGAGCATCCCCCCCTAAATTATACTTTTCCCTTGCATCTTCAGGTGGTAGTGAAGCAAAATCGGTAACAGTTTTCCAAACCTCCTCTTGACTCCAGTGAATAGTCAAGTTATCCCGTGAGGTGACAATGCCGATACTGTTAACTGGAAGCATCTCTGTAATCTTCCATCCCTGATTATATTCTTTCTGTAGATCAATATTTTGGGGGGAAAAAAGATAGAACGGAGATTGTGGTGCAAGAGGTTTCCAGTCAGTAGAGCTAACGTCGCCATCTAACAACTTCTGGTATTTTTCCTCACGCTTACCGTAAAAATGGGCGTGTTTTACCTTAGCATCTACTTTTAGGCTGCTACTTTGTTTTTTTACAAATATACCGATAGCTACGCCCTGTTGAATATCAAACACGTTTTGGTCGGGGGAACCATCAGGGCTACGTTCCTTCTTCTTGCTATTACCGTGTAAGTCTAGCAGGTAAATATCATCAAAGGTCTTCATCAGGCTTTGGCGCATACCCCTAAAGGTGGGATTATCCAAATAACCATGATTGGAGATGAAGGCCAAAATACCATAACCCGTTTGCTCTATGCGCCATTGGGCAAAGCGAATGAATTTTACATAGTCGTCATTCAACCATTTTGGGTTTCTCTCGCCTAATGGCTTGTCATCCACCATGAAATAACCACCACTGATTTTCCCTATTTGGCTGTCTTTGCCATGTAACAAATCTGCTATCCAAGCAGAATTGTTAGAGGAATGCCCAGAGTAAGGGGGATTGCCCAACACTACCATTACAGGGGCATTGCCTAACACTACCATTACAGGGGCATCGTATTTTATGCCACTGGCGGCGTTAGCTTCTTCCACTAGCCACTCGGCAAAAGGCAACTTGCCGCCTTCAAATCCTTCTTCAAGAGTGTTGGTAAGATAAACGCGCAGGCGTTCGTTACTCTGGAAGTTATAGCCAGTCTCAGCCAAGAGCAAGCCCACTTTCAGGTGAGCCACCGTGTAAGGGGCCATTAAGAGTTCAAAACCGAATAGGCGGGGTAAGAGGTGTTCCGCAACATACCCGTCCCACATACCTTTGTTATTGGCGAAATTATTTTCATAAATATGGCTAATCACCGCATAGAGGAAAGTACCTGTACCAGTAGCCGGGTCTAGTATTTGCACTTTATGGGTTTCAGATGTTTTCGGTTGGTTCGTGTCAGCTTCTTTCTTAGAAGTGAGCGTTATCTTGGTATCATCGGCCAAACCCATTGGAAGACCAAAATCGGTTTTAAGCAGATGGTCTACACTCCGCACGATATAGCTGACCACTGGCTCCGGGGTGTAATAGACTCCGCGAGCCTCACGCATTTTAGGGTCATAAGCGGCGAGGAAGGTCTCATAGAAGTGAACCACCGGGTCTTCTTGTTTGGTATGTTTACCAAAATCTTTGAGAATGACTGCGGCATCCGTCCTGTTAAGCAATTCCGCCAAATCGTCTACAACCCAAGTAACCCGTTCATCTAATTCAGGGCCAGCGATGTAGCCAAACATCTTTCGCAGGAAAGGATTGGTTTTAGGCAACCTATAGGCGGCGGTCTCACGGGTAAAAGCCCTATTACTTGGATTGCTAAACCGGGCGGCAAAGAGACCATAGCAAATGGTTTGAGCGTACATATCGGCAAATTCTTCGGGGGTTAAATCTGGCAGTAATACTTCACGAAAGCCGATAAGCTGTTTGTGGAGCGAACCGCCCTTATCTTCATCCTCAAAGGTGCGCTTAATCGTGTCTCGTGTAAGCCTTGCAATAGTAGCCATCCGCTCGGCTAGTTCTTCGGGGCTGGCAACGGTTGGAACTTTAGCGTTAATAAATGCGGTCAATAGCTCTTTGACTTGCTCCTGCCCATTCGGTTCTAGTTTTAGCTTGTTGCCTGCGCCAACCGTAGCCAGCCGATAAGCCAGCCGTTTTTCGCCATTCACATACCAGCGAAATTCCAGATAGTCGGTTAGGATTAAGTTACTCAAACTTTCCAAGTAACGTTTTAGCTGGTCGCTCTTTTCGGTCTGGTCAAGTGAGACACCGATTACTTTTTTAGTTTCAATATAGCCGAGCGGGGTATTGTCACGAGTAAGGATAAAATCTGGCGCACCACATTTAATCCGTGTCGGTTCATTCGTAGCCACTACACCGGGAAAGAGGGTATCCATTAGTGTTTTCAAGGCAGGACGGTGGGTGTGTTCGGTGGCATTGCCAAGTTTGAGTGCTTTCTCAACGGCAGTGTAATAGTTAACCAGTGTGGTATCTTTAGCCATTCGTTTCTCCGTTTAAGTTGTTACCCAAACCTAGATATTTGCTTATGTCTATGAAATAGCCGACGCCGCTAAAATTTGTTACCGACTTATATTACCACATTACCTAACCCCGTCTCCACTCCATCTTATAGCCCACGAAAACCATTGCCAAAAGATCAAAAATAATCAAGAAGGCTAGATCGAGAAAAAAACGCCCATCGTAGGTGCTGTTGAGGGTATGGCGCAAAGCATCCGCCGCATAAGTGGATGGTAAGAAATGACCTAGAAAGATGGCAAACGCGGGTAGCCGTTCCTCTGGTAGCAGCACTGGTCCTAAGCCCATAAAGATAAACTGGAGAATAGCAGTGACCGTATTGGCGGCATCAAAGTTGGGGGCGGCTACTCCCACAAAAGCTCCTACCGCCGAAAGCGAAAAAGAAGCCAACGGTACTAAGACCAAAAACATCGGACTGAGCGATAGGTTTAACCCCAAAAACCACTGCCCAATCAACACGGTCAGGAGTGCGGTTGGCAGACTGAGTACCAAGAACCCAGCGTTGACCGCCAATACCAGCAAAGCTTTAGGTACGGGCAACGTCGCATAGTAATCCAACACCCCAAAAGTACGCATAAAAGAGAAACGGGCGCTAGTTCCATACATCGTGGTAAAGATGAGTGAGACAATAATATTGCCACTTAGGATTAATTCAGGTTGATCGGCAGCAGTACCCATGGTCTTTAGGAAGTAGAGGGTAGTCATTGGCACAATCAGGCCATTGATCGCCATCGCTTGCCATGACCAGCGCCAGTTGGCAAGTTGGATCAAGAACAAATCCCAAAAAACCAAAAAGGGCTGAACAAAAACTTTTTTTCTAGCTAAAACTGGTTGGTAAATCATAATTTATGTCAACTAAATCGCCGTTTTCGCGGTCTCCTCACTGGCAATCGCTTGTCCGGTGAGAGCCATATAGACATCTTCAAGGGTAACGGTATGCACTCGAAAGTCCTCTAAACGTTCCAATTGTACGCCACTCAGAATAGCATGAATGGCTTCTTCGGCCCCTTGGCGGGGAACTAACACAGACCAATGGCCCTGACTAATGGGAACCGCCCGTTCTAGCCGGGCTAAAAAGAGTTCTACTTCGGTCAGACTCTCTGGTTTTAGAAAAAGTTCTAGGCGAACACTTCGGTCAATCTGTTCCTTCAATTCACCCACGCGCCCTAAACCTACCACCCGGCCCCGACTCATAATAGCGACCCGCCCGATCACCCGCTCGGCCTCCCGCACATTATGCGTTACCAGAATAATAGTAGT
>Ga0194047_10002047_pt1 | contig 11762 bp, 7 predicted proteins | sample JunL225m_MetaG_2_FD_160070 | JGI IMG/M metagenome (GOLD analysis project Ga0194047, IMG submission 160070) | Anoxic zone freshwater microbial communities from boreal shield lake in IISD Experimental Lakes Area, Ontario, Canada - Jun2016-L221-5m | ecosystem: Environmental > Aquatic > Freshwater >...
GGTATACTGCAATCTTGGAATGACACTGCAAGAACTAAAGCAGTTTAATGCTGCAATAGACTGTTATAATAAAACCATAGAACTAAAACCTGACTATGCTCAGGCATACAACAATCTTGGGACATTACTACAAGGGCTTCAACAATTTAATGCTGCTATAAACAATTACGTTGAAGCCATTTCACTAAAACCTGACTATGCTGAGGTATACTGCAATCTTGGCATAGCGCAAAAAGAGCTAAATCAGCTTGAAGTTGCTATAGACAGTTACAACAAATCTATTGCCCTAAAACCAAACTATGCAGAGGCTTATTGGTGCAAGTCATTAGACCTGTTGTTAAAAGGCGACTTTAAAAATGGCTGGGTGTTGTATGAATGGCGTTGGAAAAAAGATGATTTTACCACGCCCAAACGCAACTTTTCAAAACCTCTGTGGCTGGGGAATGAGCCATTGAATGGTAAATCCATTCTATTGCACAGTGAACAAGGCTTTGGCGATATTATCCAGTTTAGTCGCTACGCTAAATCAGTTGCAGAACTGGGGGCGCGTGTGATAATGGAAGTGCCTGCTGCTATGGTTGATTTGTTTAAGAAATTGGATGGGATCGCTGAATTAGTAATTACTGGGAGTATACTCCCAGCGTTTGACTACCATTGCCCGCTGCTTAGCCTGCCATTAGCCTTCAAAACTAACCTCATCAACATTCCGACTGCTCATGCCTATCTGCAAACTGATAGAAACAAAGTCACTGACTGGGCAAGCAGACTTGGTGATAAAACAGCTAAACGAGTTGGTCTGGTTTGGAGAGGCAGCACTACTCATAAAAACGACCACAACCGCAGTATTATTTTGTCACAACTATTACCATATCTGCCTGACAATTACGAATATGTGAGCCTGCAGAAAGAACTGCGCGAAAATGACAACGCAACACTTCAAGCATACAACATCAGGCATTTCGGAGATAAACTAAATGACTTCAGTGATACAGCAGCGCTGTGCGACCTTATGGATGTTATTATATGCGTTGATACAAGTATTGCCCACTTGTCTGGTGCATTAGGTAAGCCAACGTGGGTCTTGCTGCCATTTAGTCCAGATTGGCGATGGTTGTTAAACAGAAGTGATAGTGTTTGGTATCCATCTGTGAAGCTTTATCGACAAAACGCTATAGGTGATTGGTCTAATGTGTTTTATGAATTGCAAAAGGACTTGTCAAATTGGTAAAGCGAGACCAGTTGGTAATCAGATGAATACGATTGCATACTCCATGTCCTAAGAAATAGGGCTGTTCATTTTTCATGTTATCAGAAATATCCGTGCCTGATAAAAGGGGACAGCAATCTGCAAACCAACGGTTTCAAGACATTGCCACCTGTTGTAACTCAGCAATCAAACACTAGCCCTTGTGACGTTTTTCAGAGATTCGCTTATCATGCTCTGTACCTGATATAGCGCACGGTAACGTTCATCGCCCAGCACCGATTCTGGATTTTTGGCATCAACCGGATGAACTGCCAGCCAGGCACCTTCTCTCAGTTTGCCCTCATACCCTGACAAAGCTTCGTTCAACAACATGTATAGGCGGTCGTTAATCCCATCAAACTCGCCTTCAGCAAAACCTGGCAAAGTGAGATCTTTCTGGAATAACTGCTCACCGGTACTGTTGAACTGCCGGAAGTCCATCTGATATTCCCCGTTCACCCTTGTCGGCATCAAAAATGAAACGAGTTTGGCAGCCTTTTCAGCCACAACCAGCCGCGCAGCGCCATATGCCTGGGATGTAATGGTCATACTGTAAAGAGTTGCGCAAAGCATGTCGGAAAAACAGTCCGAATGCAGAAAACCACGGTGTGCCCGATCAGATGTCTCATAGTAAAAACCTCGGCCAGCAGGGCGTTCTGCCAGCAAAGCACCACAAATCAGGCAGCGATCAGCCAGACCTTCCAGCCTCGCCAGGTATGCCTCCTTTTTTTTGTCCTCTTTTTCGGCGAGCCATCTGGCATAAAGTAAAGATCGAGGTTCCGGAGTTGCTTCTATGGCTCTGATTACTTCACGTGCGATCTCGCTGAACTGGCCATGCACATCTGTGCCACGGGCATGCGTAAGGATTGGATATATTTTCCCGTCAGGATTAGTGTTCAAACTTTCAACCTTGGGGCTTTTTGATATATAAGTATCCATGCAGCGGTAGCCGCGATTGGCGGCAAAAGCCCTCAGCAGTGTTTTCAGATCCTTGAATATCCCCTCAAACTTGATGCGCTCATCTACCAGGCACGGGATCAGAGAAAGTGATTTTTTGTCCATGCCCCTCTGTTCAAAAAGAGCAAAGATATTCTTGCAATTTTCAAGGCTGGCCATGTCCTTGACCGGGATCAGGACCTGATCGGCAGCGTAAAGGGCATTTTGGGTCAGTATATTCAGGTCTGGCCGGGTATCAATTATCAGAATGCCTGTAAGTCCGGACTCTGCCAAAATACGGGTCAAGGACATCGGCCCTTTGAAGCGTTCATGGATCTCGCTCAATTCGTTTGATGAAGGCACATACCCAATACAGTATTGTCCGGTGTGGACAAGGTCATGTGCTGGCACCCCCATCAGCATGTCATGCACATCCCCTTGAACCTTTTGCCCTTTCAGTTCAAACATGCGATCAATAGTGAAATGATTGTCGAAAGAGAGAATTGTGACAGGAACATCCTCCCGCATGGCCTTGAGATAAACAGCCAGGTTACAGGCCAGAGTGGTCTTGCCAACGCCCCCCTTTTCCGATGATATTGTTATGATATATAGGTTCTGCGCCATTTCAGGTAACCGCCGTATTTGAATGGAATAAAATATTACTGTCCGTTTTTTTGCAGATAATAACCATATTTATCGGCCTCGGTCAAGGTAATGGCAAAAAAAACAGCTATAAAACCAAAATTAGATAATGTAATAAAAATGTTCCAGCTCTACGGCTTCAGAGTGATAACCGCAAGTGATGGCATTGATGCTGTTGCAAAATTTAGAAATGATGGGGAAATGATAGATTTGAAACTGATGGAAACAACTCACCATAGGAATAATTGTTCTGAGATGGATACTGTTTCAAACAAATATGAAATCGATAAATTTATTAAAGGGATATTATACCAAGTCGCAATCAAACGATTACGTTGTTGACTGCGTCGTCGGCTCCTCGGAGTACTGTTAATGTACGCCTGCGTCGCCTCCTCCTTGCCGCCTTGTACTCATTTTGATTGCACCTTGGTATTTCAAGCTAATTTCATAAGACTTTAGCTGAAGACAGATTGTCACTTTCATTTTGCAGATTTTGAAACAGTTATTGAATTCACCTGGTACTGCAAAATCTTGAATCCCTTCTGACTCAAGCCATTGGCAAGGTAAATAGGATTTTCCGGAAAAGTAACCCTGAATTCACCAATGCCGGACTCTTCCACATCTGTAACCCAGGTTATTTTCTGGAGAATGTCTCTTATGGCAAAAACTTCAGATGTTGTATTGACACCCTGAACCTTCACCATCACCTTATTGGCTATTTCGTTTAATCTGGCATTGATCTTACCCAGTAGCAAAGGAATGACCTTCTTCGCTAAATTTTTCAGCGAGTTTGCATAAGCATCTTCCACTGAGGATGCCATGCCATTTGCATCTTCGGCGCCTGCTGCCAGTACAACCATTTTCCCGCTGGTATCCCTGGTCACAAGCTGATAGGTCAGGCGCGCCGTGACATTATTGAATGGCATTGTCAGACCGTTGCCCATATCAGCACCCTTGGCTACGGATTTTGTAGGTTCGACCCTACCGATGAGAATAGTGTTGCTGAGATTCTTATAGATCAAGCTCCTCAAGACCCGCTGTTCACGAGATCTAAGGGCGGCTTCAATATCTTTTAACTTTAAGGAATGACTTTCAGCAATATCTCGAACTGAAAAGCCCTTTTCAGCTAAGTTGCCGATAACTGTCTGGGCAAGGATGTTCTCGTCATCATAGTTATCTTTGCTGCCTGGTGAAATAGATCTGGCTGGAATGAAAACCGAGATTGATGAGTTCAGCGCCAGTGCGGAAACTGCATTTTCCGCATTAGAGGGTACGACGCAGACATTTAGTGTTACACTGACAGTATCGGACAGCCGCTTTTCTTTCAGAACCTTAAAACCTGTAACTAATCCGCGGGCCTGAGTCATTATTACATCGTTAAGCAGCATTGAATCTTCAACTACGGTCTTGCTTTTTACATCTACGCCTGCGACCTCCTCAACTGCTTGCCATTTGGCGCGATTAATTGCTTCAACTTTTGCTGAGGCAGCATCACCTTGATTGATGTAACCTTCACCGGAGCTATTGACACATACAGGTTTTTCTGCCCGTGCATCATTAGTTATCACAATAACCGCTGCAGCAATGTGGATTGCTATGCATATTTCTTTTAATAATAGATTAAATTTCATATTTCACCATTTTTGCATGATTTAAGTGAACTACACTTTTGACATGTCTAATATTAACATTATAGCTTATTGCTTATTGGAAGAAATCTAATAAAATATTTCCATTATACTTGGTTTTTACTGCCAACCCGGGCATGACTAGCGCTGAAACTTCTTCAGGGATTATTATTATGCTGCGATCATCCTGCAGGTCGGTCTCTGCAATTTGCACATCAGTAATTTTCTGGATGGTTAAACGCTCTATCTTTCTGACCCGGTCAACCTCCTTGACGTAACGTACCAACTCGACATCATCTCCAGCTTTGATACCATCCAGCTTACCCAAATTGATATATGCAATGCGGCGGCCATCTGCACCAGTCATTGTCTTGTACAGGTAGCCATAACGTGGAAACGCTTCGAAAAATGGCCGTTTTGATTTTTTTATTGCATCTGCTACTGCTTGATTTACAACTGAAACGGGATCATTCACTCTGCACTGACTGCTGTCGGACACTTCAAAAATACCTGATACTGTTCCCTTGAATGGCTGAAACGCTTGTGCAATAGTCCCTGTAGAGGCATTCACAACCCGTACATTCATGGTTGCATGCCCGCTTACGGTACAATAAGGTTTTGATGTGTAGGATTTTCCGGTCTTTTTGTCATATGTTGTTTGGCTTGGGGTAAAAGAAGCTCCGGTACCGGTATTTGTTATCGAACCCAGGATGACATAATCTATTCCTTGAGCCATTTTGATCAAATCTGAAAAATCTGCACCAACGTCAAGAGACCCTGCAAATTTTTTCTCTTCAAATAAACTCTGAGCTTGACTGCGTTCAACAACTTCCATTCCACAACCTTTGGAAACAATTTGTGTTATGCCCTCTTGAGCGCCACTTTTCAGTTTTCCTCTATATTCAGATGGCTCACCAAATGGAAGTACAGCAACTTTTGGCTGTTTTTTATCAATTACATGCTGTGGAGGTAAAATATCAGCTGTTTTTTGGTCAAGTGGAGTTTCCTTGAACATGCCAACTTCAACTGAATGTGCACATCCGGAAAGAAAAGCTAGTGATAACAAAAAACATACTGATTTTTTCATATTTTCCTCCAGTTGAATAATTGGATCGCTTCCCAGGCAATTATGCATCAAATAACTATTTTTTCAAGTATTGCTGTAATACTAAATGGTCGCCAGCTCTCATGGCAAAATTATCTCAACTGTTGAAGTTGATGGTAAACCGATATTCTGCGGATAAATTTGTTTCAATGGCCATTCACGAATACCGATGAGTAAGAATATCATTTCTTTATCATCCGACATGCTTGCTTGGGTGATAGCACATCAGTATACAGCCAAAATTGGGTATGTAAGTTATGGATAGATATCTCTCATCACTGATGAAACTATTTATATTTTCGGTGATTAGTTTGGCAGGGTGTGGAGAGGATGGTCAAACTCCACAAAACATTTCAACTTCCAAGACTGTCAAAGCATCAGCGACAGGCACTCTCAGTCAATCCAAAGTATTTATTGCAGCAACTTCAACGGAAGCTTTCACTGTGTCTGATAGTGGTGTGACTGTCTACGGTGGATCTGGCAGAGAAGTTATTACTATTGCTTCCGGGGTGAATTCAATAACGCTTGACCAGAACATAGATCGAGTGAACCTTCCAGGAACATCAAACGAATACACCTTCAAACAGATGGGTAATCAGCTTGTTGTCTACCAAGGTTCCCCGATCTTGACCATACCAATTCAGGGAGATAATGACGGTACCCAGTTAGGTTTTAGCAACGGCGGCGCCTATGATATAAAAATGGTAGCTGGAGTTCTAACACTGGGTGGTACTCCAATCCGTTCAGATGCTCCTGCCACTGTCAGCCCCGTCACACCCACATCTGCAACTGAACCTACACCTGTCCAACTATCATCCGCTAAAATATTCATGGGAAATAATGACTTCATTACTGTGGCAAATAATGGCGCCAAGGTATATGGCGGCAGTGGCAGTTCAAATGTGCTTACTGTTTCACCAGATACCTATAGTATAACCTTTGATCAAAACATTTCAGAAGTCAGATTTAGCGGCCCTGAAGCAAACTATAAATTCATGCAGACCGGCAATCTGGTTAATATCTACGATGCTAACAGTACATTAATTGCCAGAGGACCGGTACAGGGCAGTGCCAATGGCACTTTGCTCACCTTTGCAAATGGGACCGGTTCGGCAAAATTTAGTTCAGGCATAATGCAACTTGGCGGCTCCACCATAAGTACAGTATCACCGGCTCCTATCACTTCTTCAGTATTTTCGACATCAACCTCTGTAACCACCTCTTCAACCACTACACTTGCCACGACTTCAACCACCAGGGCCATTTCAACTACTACGACCTCTACGACCGCAACAACTTCGACAACAACCTCAACCGTTCCTGCCACTACAACAACTACAACTGCGACTACAACTGCTCCGACAACAACAACTACAACATCTACTACTACGACAACATTGCCAACCGGCGGAGGCTCAATTATTTTCGTTTGGTGAAGGAGAAAACAACATGAAATCTTCAACAATAAATATATTGGGAAGTATTGCCGTAATTATGATGATTGCAATTGTCTCTGGTTGTACTGGCAGCCAGTTATCATCTGAAAAAGGTCCTGGAGCTGTTACCGCGAAGCTTGTATGGGGGTCTAAAACAACCGCTAAAACGGTTGCCCTGGCACCAGCAGGTGTTGTCACCATTAGGGCAACTGTTGCTGGCCCGGGAATAAGCGACATAGTAAAAGACTTTCCTGCCGCAGGCGGCAGCGGGAGAATAGACGGAATCCCGGCAGCCACTGGCCTGACATTTAATGTGCAAGCCCTGGATGTGGATGGACTTCCCACTTATATAGGGGAAGTAAATAAAATTACAATTCAGATTGGGAAAACAACTGATGTAGGAACAATTTATATGCAGCAACTTAATAATGCTGTCATCTCCACAGATGGCAATATCAGTGGCACCATTACAGGTCTATCCGCAGGGGATAAGGCAACTGTTATCTTAGGCAGTGACAGCTATTTGCAATCTACCGTAACTGCAGCCGATGGCTCTTTTTCGTTTTCCAGTATCCCAGCCGGTAAATACTATCTCAAAGTGGATGTTAATGGCTACACGACAAGCGGTTCTCGCGACGTTATTGTCACAGGTAAAACAGCGGGCAAAGTTGCAAAAACTGTAGCCAAATCAGCTGATTTTGCTGTTACAAAAACCGACAGCTCCACTTTTACCTATCATTGGGAGCAGGATGTCAGCCGTTCCGGTTATCAACAATCCGCTTATGTAAACACGAAGCCGCAGATTACTTTCCTCAACCAAACACTTGAAGTAATTGACCTTGCCGCAGCCGAAAAGCTGCAGCATGACTATAATATAATCCTCAGTAATGATGGCACCGCCTGGAACCAGGAATATGCTTATCGTCTCCTGGAAACCCTTAAATCAATTCCGCAAACACTCAGAAACTCCTATAACACGCAGACTCTGCTGCCTTCAAAATGGGTACTAACTACCAGTTATCTTGCTAATGATATAACTATTCAAAAGTATAGCACCGGAAATGTTGTCACCATATCTACGGCTGCGTTTGTTTATGCCGCTCCCAGAATGGTCCTGCTAAACGGCTTAAAGGGCAACTTTTTCTCCCAGAGACTGCATCATGCCCTTGTGCAATATGTCACCGACAGCGGCAATAATATTACTGCCGTGGAGAAGATTTTAAGCGACCGGTTCGGCTGCACCACTGTCATCCCCAACTACTCAACTCTAACGGCAAATACCACTAAGGAAGATTCAAACAGGTTTCAGAGTTTTCACCCGAATGAACTTGTTGAAATAATAAATATGTTTGAAGAGATGCCTACAGGCTACCATGTCGTGAAAGGTTTGAAATATCTGGTCCGGCGCCTGGATGGTATGCCTCATCCACTCTACAGTGACGCTGCAGCCGTTGGTTGGCCGACAGCCCAAGCAGATAGCTACATCGAATTTTTGGATAAGGCCTTTATCGCAGGCCTTGATGACACGCACCGCTTAATTCTTCATGAAAAAACCCACTTTCTCTGGGCCAACCTGTTCTCGCAAGCAACTAAAAACGACTGGATTACAACCGGCGGCTGGTATGTCAACCCTAATGACCCGGATGGCTGGTCTACCACCAAGACGACAGAATTTGTTACTGCCTATGCCCACAAGAAAAATCCAGATGAAGACATGGCAGAATCAGTCGCTTATTTTGTTCTGAACCCAGATATGCTGAGGTCTCGCTCAATAGCAAAGTACGAATTTATTCGCGATAGAATAATGAACGGTAATCAATATATTTCACAGATTCGAACTGATTTAACCTTTGAAGTCCTGAATCTTTTTCCTGATTACAACTATCCGGGTAAAATAAAGAGAGTGGATATTCGAGTAGATGGTGCAGCTACTGATGATAAAACAGTTACTGTCGAGATTGAACTGAATATCATCAATAAGGTTTTCGATGGCGCTCAAAATGCCTACGCAAGAGTACTTAGTGATATTGGTACATATAAAGACTTTTACATGTATCCTGTCAATGGGGATGGTTCAATTCTTAGGGGCACCTTTTCGATAAGCAAGTATTCCAAGAGCGGCCTGTGGTTTACCGACCAGATTGTTGTAACCGACCAGGTAGGCAATCAGAGATTTGAAGGTGTCAATGATTTTGGCTGGAAACTGTTCGTCAACAACACTCTTGACGACACAATCAAACCTAAGTATGTGGCACAATCACTGGCATTGCAGCTCTCTGACCCGGTAGTTCAGAGTGGCCATCAAGTCCAGCAGTTGACAGTGACATGGCAGGTGGATGAAAACCAGCAGATGAGAACCGGGTCTCCGGTATATGCTCAGGTTACAAACCCAACCTCTGGCGCTTATCGTCTGGAAAATTATGGCACTTATGATCCTGTAACAAAAACAGCTCAGGTCGTTTTCAATATTACCGAATATTTTGCCCCCGGCAATTACGGTGTAACTTACATCATGATGTATGATCAGGCTGAAAATATGGGAGATCAGCGCTTTTCTGCCTCGCCAAGTGATGAAGCTTTAAAAACAGTATATATCAATCCTGGTAACCCGGATGTTACCCCTCCTGAGATTGATTTGAACCGAATTACCATAACAGGCACCCCTGTTAATCCTGCAGCGCCCGATGGAGAAACACTGGTAAATATCGTCTATTATGCTAGAGATGATAAGGCAGGATTGGGCCTGGTCAGTTACAGTCTGCTCGATCCACAGGGGATTACCCATCAGCAGTATCATTATCACGCTAATTTCTACACTCTGTTTTTTAACGGAGACCCAACAATTTGGACACGCTATGAGATAAATGTGGTATTGCCAAAGGGATCACCCCCTGGCACATGGGGGCTTAAGTCAATGGATATCTACGACAAAGCTATGAACAGACAAAGTTATAGCTTTGTTGAAACATTGCATTTTTCGCTTTTGTCAAATTAGTGGTTTAGAAAATAAAGAGGGGTGGTCAATTATACGAGGCGCTACGGCGGAGAGTGGCCTCGCAGAAAAAATATCTACAAAGCACTTTGTAAGCAACGTGGATTCTAAAAGCATAACGAAAATAAGAGAAACCATTTTGAAAAAATAATTAAGGAGATATTACCATGAAGTCCTTAACAATCAATCTTATTAACTTATTTATAGTATGTTCCATGTCCATGTTGATTTCAGGCTGCGGAGGAGGCGGATCAGACGGCCAAGCAGCTGGTGTTGGAGTTACAAGCCAGACTGCAGGCAGCTCGATAGGCCAGACCTCTGCGACTTCAACAGGCCAGATATCCGGGATTTCAACTTCAACAGGCCAATCATCCGGAATCTCCGCCGGTCAGGGAACTGGAAGCATTGCCGTAAGCTTAGTTTGGGACACTACATCAACAACCACTGGAAAGTGACTTACCTGGATTTGAACATTATATGTATTACACAACCTCTTTCGGTGGTAATGACCCCACTGGCTGAAAAATTAATATTGAATTATAAAGTGATAAGAAAATAGCTAGGCGTAATTGGGCTGCCATTCGTAAAACTTTTATATAATCCCATTTTCACGTAGTTTAATAATTTGAGAGACATCCATGCTAAGTATATGCTCCAGGACATCTGAAGTATGTTCACCAAGTAGCGGTGGCGCCTCTGTTGCGCCTACAGGGGTCTCGGAAAATTTCATGGGTGATCCCACCAGTGATATCTGTCCAGCGACAGGATGCTCCACCGTTATGTGCATTGAGCGCGCTTGAACTTGAGGATCGGCAAACACCTCCTCAAGGGTATTGATCGGTCCGCAGGGAACACCAGACTTCTCCAGTTCACCAATCCACCAGGATTTACTCCTGGTTTTGAAAGCATCGCACAGCAGTGGAATAAGGGTGTTGCGGTTAAGAACCCTTCCGGCATTTGTGGCATATCGTCCATCAGTGGCTAATTGCGGGGTACCGGCCACGGCACAGAATTTGCGGAACTGTTCATCATTTCCCACCGTCAGGATTATGTGACTGTCGCTGGTGGCAAATACCTGATAAGGAACAATATTCGGGTGCGAATTGCCCATTCGTACGGGAGAACGGCCGGAAACGAGATAATTAGTTGCCTGGTTGGCCAGTGTTGCGACCTGGACATCGAGCAGGGCCAGATCGATATACTGACCAATGCCGCTTCGCTCCCGGCAGGCCAGTGCAGCAAGAACTGCAGTGGTAGCATACATACCGGTAAAGATGTCTACGATGGCGACTCCGACTTTCATTGGCCCACCACCAGGTTCGTTATCCTGTTCCCCGGTAACACTCATCAACCCGCCCATACCCTGGATCAGGAAATCATAACCGGCCCGCTGCCGGTAGGGTCCTGTTTGGCCAAAACCGGTGATCGAACAGTAGATGATACCGGGATTAACAGCTTTCATTGAACTGTAGTCAAGGCCATACTGGGCCAGACCACCCACCTTAAAATTTTCCAGGACAATATCACAATGAACGGCTAGGTCTTTCACGAGAGCTTGACCTTCCGGCCTGGTAAAATCGATAGTAACTGATTTTTTGCCTCGATTGGCTGCCAGATAATAGGCGGCGTCTCTGGTCGGATTTCCATCTTTATCGGCAAGAAACGGCGGTCCCCAGTTACGGGTGTCATCGCCCACTCCGGGACGTTCAACCTTTATGACCTCTGCTCCCAGGTCAGCCAGTGTCTGCCCTGCCCACGGACCGGCCACTCCCCGCCT
>Ga0194047_10002050_pt1 | contig 11746 bp, 1 predicted proteins | sample JunL225m_MetaG_2_FD_160070 | JGI IMG/M metagenome (GOLD analysis project Ga0194047, IMG submission 160070) | Anoxic zone freshwater microbial communities from boreal shield lake in IISD Experimental Lakes Area, Ontario, Canada - Jun2016-L221-5m | ecosystem: Environmental > Aquatic > Freshwater >...
ACTTGTTGTACTTAATCCGTTAAACACACAAGAGTCAATGGTGTTATAGTTTGCTGAATTAGCGATAACAATTGCATTACCATAATTCACTCCAAGAGGCGCAAAAGTGATGTTTGCAAATTTCACGTAACTACATCCGCTAAGTGAAGCGATGTAATTATCAGCAGTTGTAGTTGAGCTATAACTTACTGTAACATTAGCTGCGTTACGCGTTACCGATTGGAATGTAATGGTATTGATTGCTGATGCACCATTAACTGCATTTAAAGTAAACTGTTCGTTATATGTTCCTGATGAAACGGCAAACGTTACCGGACCATTTACACCACCACAGCTAATTGCATTTGCTGCTGCTGCAAATGATGTGAAATTATTTGGTCCACTGCCTGCAGGATTAATTGTAAATGCTCCGCTAAATGCAGGACACATTGTTGTGACAACTGTATCATTATTTCTATTGGCATCTGCTAATCCGTTTGGTTGTTCTGAATATGCTTTTAATGAATACGAACCACCGAATACAAAATTAAACTGATTGGCTCCTGTAAATGTAACCGAAGATGTATCGCAAGGATTCAAAGTTCCTATCCAAGAAACAGATTTTGTAGAACCTCCATTTACCGAATATTTTATGGTTGCACTGGTAACAATATTGGCACCATAATTATTGATTCTCACTTTTACATCTTGTGTTCCGGAATTGAAAGGTGATACAGGGGTAATGATAAATGAAACACCAATATCATTATTTAGTGCTCCTGTATATTCATGAGCACCTATGTTTGGAGGAACTCCTCGTGTTGTTCCAAACATATCATTTGTAACAGCTGCAAGTTGTGTTCCTCTTACACATCCTGAACTAATACGTAAGTCTGTTGATGAAACAAAATTCGGATTAATGTTTACAGAATTTGCATCACGCGTAGAAGCTGTTCTCCAAGCTGCCATAGTTGAGCTTGAACTTCCTCCTAAATAAGCAAGATTGGCTCCGTTGGTGTAAAAATTATTATAGTCGCATGTAGGATAATAAGTAATATTATCCATACGGAATGCTGGTGCTCCGTTATATGCAGCAAAAATATTGTTTTGAACTGCTGAGCTTCCATAAGCAACTGACGCAAAATAACCGGCTGCTGATGTTCCAGTAGTTTGTGTACATCCTATGTTAGCAGAGTTGTTAAAATAATCAGCCCAATTGCTATACATGTCGTAAATACCATATGTGGCATTTGCTCCAGATCCTATTTGAACCATGTTGTTTGCAATCAGTGATCTGCGAGCAGTAGTCATGCTCGAGTTCACACCTAAATAGTAATTGTAAATACCATAACCACCAAGTGCACCTGATATTTTATTCTGAGTAATAATTGGTCTGCTCAAATCTGCATTAATGGTAATCCAATAATTATACATCCCGTAATAAGATGTATTTGTTGAATTCGTAACAATCCTATTTTTTGTAATTTTTATACCTTCAACATTTGAATTATAAATTCCGTATACATATTGATTAATGAAATCGCAATTGTTAAACGATACACATTGTGAACTTGATCCTATTGTTGTGTTTCCTGTTGAACTAAAATAAGAGCCATAAGCACCATTGTTAATTACACAAGTATCAAAATAAATAAAATTTGATACAGTAGGACTTGGCGAGAAAATTACTGCAAGGTTTGTTGTATTAGATGTTGTAGTTATACCGTTAAATACTACGTTATAAAATGAATCGCTTGATGCATTGTTTATAATATTTAGCGCAGTTCCGTAACTTGTATTTGTTGCAGAGATGGTCATATTTCTAAACTTTACATTAGTTGCTCCAAAAAGCTGTAACGTATAATTATTAGTTGATGTACCATTAAATGTTAATGTAACAGCACTTGATAAACCTGAAGCAGATTGGAAAACTACATTGTTTACAGCACTGCTATTGGTAATAGCAGAAATTGACAGTTGTTCAGTATATGTTCCAGATGCCACATTGAATGTTACAGGACCACTTACTCCACCACAATTTAAAGCAGTAACTGCGCTAGCAAACGAAGTAAAATTGGTTGTTCCACTTCCCAATGGATTGATTGTATATGTTCCCGAAAGGAAAACGCAAGCAGGACCAAATGTTGTAGTATCATTTGCTGTTTTTGGATCAATCGTTCCATTTGGATTTGATGTATAAGCAACAATTGTATAAGATGTTCCAAGAACAAAATTATACTGATTGGCTCCTGTAAATACAATGGTAGTTGTATCACATGGTGCAAGTAAACCTGTCCATGCAACAATTTTTGGCATACCACCATTAACCGAATAAGCAATGTTTGCTGAGGTTAAATTATTGGTTCCGCTATTTTTAATTTTAACATAAACATTTTGTAATCCTATTGCGAATGGTGCTATGTTAAAAGTTCCTGCATCGTTATTAACACTAACAACTTCATCAGCACCAATATCTGGTGGATTGCTTCTTGTTTGTCCGTCTATATCGGTTGTAACAGTTGCAAGTTGAATTCCGTTGTTACAAGCATCATTTACATGCAAATCGTAAGTTGATGTATACCCAGGATTAATATTTATCGAGCTAGCTCCTCCTCCTGTAGGGAAAGCAATTTTGTAATTTGATGCCGTTAAATTTATTCCTCCAATATTTACTAATGTTGACCCTGAACGATTGTAATAATTATTATTGTCGCAAGTTGATACTGCAGAAGAAGGTGAAATATATAATGGATAAACTCCGCTGGCATTTGTAACATTAATCATCAAATGATTATTTCTTACATCATTTGTTCCTCCATTAATAATGTACAACGCAGCACTTGTTCCACCAGTTGTTGCCACATCAAAATTAACACTGTTGTTATATATCTGTGTGCGCGAACATGAAGTTAAATACATACCATAAGTACCCGAAACATATCTGAATCCGCCACCAATCATGTTATTAAAAATTTGATTGTATGCCGATCCCGAATTTGAACAAGAATTCAAATACAATCCATAATTACCTGGACTAAGAATTTTGTTTCCGCTAATTTCAAAATAATCTGAACCTGTATTATTTAAACTTTGTAAATAAACAGCTTGATTACTTGTCATAGATGACCTCAAATTAATCACATTATTACGCAAACGAAGCGAGAATGTATTGATACCATATACTCCATACTGATAAGCATTGTTAAATGTTGTAGCATTAACAATAAATGTATTTGGCGATGAATTAATCGTAGCATAAACACTGTAATAACCTGCATTTAGTGTACAACTGTCAACCATATTATTGTTTGATAAAGTTGATGTTGTACTGATGGTTGTAGCATTACCATTTGCAACAACTGCTGCTAAATTACTTGTAGTTGCAGTAGCTCCTGCTCCGGTAATTTCAATGATACAATTGCTGACTTTGTTATTATTTCCATCTAAAAAGTGAGTAACCCAAGCATCTGTTGCTCCTGTTGATCGAATATTAATATTTCTAAAAATAACATACTTACAATTATTAAACCTTACCACATGTGGTGAAGCAAGTGTAGTTGGATAAGTTAAAACTCTTGTCGCTGCATTACCATTTCCTCCTTCAAATGTTACTGTATTAATAACTGATGTTCCATTGATGTTTGTAATGTTTAATTGCTCAGTATAAGTTGCCGCTGCAACATTAAACACAACTGGAGCACCAATACCACAACCTTGCATAGCAGCAAGCGCCAAAGCAAAAGAAGTGTAATTAGTTGTTCCGCTTCCAGATGGATTGATCGTATATAAACCTGCCATACCTGTGCAACCACTGGTTTGCAATGTGTCATTTAGTTTATCTACGTCAACAACAGTATTTGGACTATCGGTATAAAATTTCAAACTCCATGCACCGGCAAATGTGTATTGATTGGTTCCTGTAAATGTTACCAAAACCGAATCGCAAGGATTTAATATACCTGTCCATGTTACCGATTTAGTAACTACATAATCGGTGTATCTAACATTGGCAGATGTAACCACATTTGCGCCAAAATTGCGAACGTAAACTTTTAAATCTCTGGTACCTGCGCCTGCTACTCCTCCATAAGGATAAAGAACACTGCTAACACCAATGTTATTGTTTGCCGGATGGTGATCAGCACCAATATCAGTTGTTGCACAACGTCCCATTCCATCATAATCTGTTAATGCAAGTGGATTTGCTGTAATTGATAAAACATTTGATGCAGTGCTAATATGTAAATCGGTAGTTGAAACATAATTTGGCAATACATTGACTGAGTTTGCATCCTTTGCTGTTGCAGTTTTAAACGCTGCTAATGTTGTGTATGCGGTTGCCGATACATAAGCCAAGTTTGTTCCTGTTGTATAGTAATCATTATAGTTAATGGTTGGATATCCTGCAGCTGCATCAATTCTGATTGCCGGAGCACCATTGTATGCTGCAAAAATATTGTTTTGAATAGTTGATAAGCTATTATTTGATGCCTGGAACCATCCTGCTGCCGAAGTATTTGCTGTTTGTGTACAACCAATATTTACAGAGTTATTTACATAATCTGCCGAATAACTATATGCATCATAAATTCCATAAGTTGCGTTTGCTGCCGAACCTATTTGAATCATATTGTTTGCATAGATAGGCTTGTTAATTGTATTGATAGTAGAGTTAACTCCTACATAATAATTGTAAATACCATAACCACCAACAGCTCCCGAAATTTTATTACCAGAGCAAATTGGTTTGCTCACGTTGGCAAGAATCATAATCCAGTAGTTGTATATACCATTGTAAGCAGTATATGTTGAGTTGGTCGTAATTCTGTTTTTGGTAATTTTATAACCATCGAGATATTGATTGTAAATACCATATGAATATTGGTTTACAAAATCGCAATTATTAAAACCAACGTTCTGTGAAGATGAGCCAAGAGTACTTGTACTGCTCGAATAAAAATAAGATCCATAAGATCCATTATTGATTCGACATGTATCAAAATATATACTATTTGAAACACCACTCGGGCAATAAATTACAGCTAAGCTTTGGTTAGATGCTGATGTTGTTACAACACTATTAAATACAACATTGTAGAACGAATCACTTGAAGCATTATTAATTATACTCAACGCTGTACCATAACTTGCATTTAATGCCGAAATAGTCATGTTTTTAAACTTCACATTATTGATTCCCGAGAGCCTCAATGTAAAGTTGTTTGCTGCTGTGGCACTATAACTCAAAATAACACTACTTGCCAATCCTGAAGCTGATTGAAATGTAATACTGTTTGTGTTACTTACCCCACCAATAGAAATTGGTAAAGTAAACTGTTCGTTGTATGTACCTGCGGCAACATTAAATACAACCGGACCATAAATTCCTCCAGTCATCAATGCTGTATCTGCAGCTCCAAATCTTGGGAAATTTGACGGACCACTTCCTATAGGGTCTATTGTATAAATTCCCGATAATGCCGGACTGAGTGAATACTGAGCAGTATCGTTTGCCGAATTTGCATCAGTAACTCCATTAGGCGAAAGGGTATATACTTTTAAATTGTTTACTCCTGATATAAATGTATTAGGTATAATAAAAGTAAAGTTTGCAGTATCACACGGAAGTAATGTACCCGACCAAAATTCTAACGTTGGACTGGCTCCGTTTAAACTGTAATTCATCGTAGCACTTGTAATAGTTGTACTACCATAATTTTTGATTGTAACATTGACACTTTGTGTACCTGCTGACAATGGGAAAACAGGTGAATTGATTTTCAAAACACCAATATCATAACTAAGTAATGTCAATAACTCATCAGCTCCAATATTCGGAGGTGTGCTTCTGGTTTCGCCATCAAAATCAACTGTTACACCTAAATTTGCACCTCTGTTACAACCATTTGTTGTATGTAAATTTGTAGATGAAATAAATGATGGATCAAGACTGATTGAATTGACACCTCCTCCACCATTAGCCAAACTTGTTCTATAATTAGTAGCAGTAAAAGCATTACCAGAAATAGATATTAATAATGCAGATGATTTATTGTAATAGTTATTATTATCAAGATACGAAACTGAACTAGATGGTGTAACATACAAAGAATATGCTCCTTGTGAAGCTGCATTACTAATTACTAAATGATTATTTCTTACATCATTAGTTCCTCCGTTTGAAACATACAATGCTGCTGTTGTACCGCTTGTACCGGCTATATCCATATTTATACTATTGTGATAAATATTGTTTTTTGTACAAGAAGCCAAGTATATACCATACGCGCCTGAGGTATATCTAAATCCACCACCAATCATGTTGTTGTATATTTGATTGGTTGCTGTTCCATTATTCGAACACGAGTTCATGTATATTCCATACATACCTGCGTTGATGATTTTATTTCTGCTTATTTCAAAATAATCTGAACCGCTATTGTTACAACTTTGTAAATAAATTCCATAATTGGAAGTCATTGAAGTGCGAAGATTAAATGTGTTCGTTCTCATTCTTAATGAGAAAGTATTAATACTATAATATCCGTATTGGTATGCATTGTTTAATGTATTTCCTAATAAGGTAAATACATTTCCAGATGTACTCATCGAATTGTAAACACTATAATATCCTGCATTTAAAGTACAACTATCAACCGTAATATTATTGGCAAGTGTTGTTACTGTACTTATACCGGAAGCACTTCCGTTTACAACTACCGCACATAAATTTGAACCTGTTGCTGTTGCTCCTGCTCCTGTAATTTCGATGATACAATTACTTACTCTGTTGTTTGTTCCATTTAAAAAATGAAAAACCCATGCATCTGTAGAACTTGTTCCTCTAATATCAAGATTTTTGTATGTAACATAATTCGAACCATCTAATCTTACAGTATAAGGTGCTCCACTATTAGCTGCATATGTTAATATTCTTGTAGCTGCATTTCCAATTCCTCCATCAAATGTGATTGTGTTTGTTGCTGATGCTCCTAAAATAGTTGACAAATAAACTTGTTCGTTATAAGTTCCTGCTGCTACATTAAACAATACCGGACCCGAAATTCCACACGACATCAATGCCGAATCGGCTGCTCCAAATCTTGGGAAATTAGTTGGCCCGCTTCCTGCCGGATCAATAGTGTATACTCCGTTTAATGCACTCGAACAATATGTAATTACCGTTCTACAAATGGTATCATTTGAACCCGAAACACTTCCTGCTCCATTTGGATTTGTTTGCCATGCCCTTAAATTATAAGTTCCAACGGAAGGGATGTTTAATTGAGTAGAAAAATTTGCTGTATATGATGAACCTGATGTAACTGATAACCCCGTTAAATTTTGAGTAACCGGTGCATTAGCATCTAACTGATAACCTATGCTGATACTTGTTAATGTAACATTTGAAATATTTGTAAATGAAAACCCGATTGAATTATTTCCTGAAATAAAAAAACCTGGAGAGGTAAATAATCCTGAAGCTACATCAATAGAAGGTGCAGGAACCAACAAAGTATAATCTTCAAACTCGGCCGAATAAGTTATAGGTCCACAAGGGGCTGGTGCTGTAGTATAATCACTCGCAATCCTAATTCGATACGAACCTGGTGTAGTGGTAACCGGAACAACAAATGTTCCTGTTACAATTCCATTTGCTACTGTAGTAGCAGAAGTATAAACCAACTCAGGAGCTGTTAAAGCGAAAGTTCCATCTTGATTATAATCGATATAAATTCGGAAAGTAGTTGAATTACTATTACCAACTTTTATCGAATAATAAACTGTTGAACCCGGATTGGCCGTATCAATTAAATTGGTATAATTAAAATAAATTGGCGAACCCGTACCGGATGCGGTTGTATTATTGATGAGAAAATTTGTTGCACTATATCCTAATGAAACATTTTGAATACCCATACCAAAACCACCAATATTAGTTGCTGAGATGGAAGTACAATAAGCGGGAGCACTGTAACATTGTGCATCTGCTTTGTTTAATAAAATACTTGTGAAAAGTGTAAAGCATACAACGAGAGAAAAACCCGTTCTCAGGAATAATTTGAAAGTTCTCATTAGTTTAAGTTTAGTTTAGTTTCTAGCAATCTTAACAATTGTTAGAATATCAAATATGAATTAAAAGCATCAAACAAGCAAGGATAAATATCAGTTGTCAAAAATTTAAAATAATTTGTTTGATGCTTTTTAAATATTCCTCGGTAAAGTTTATTTGTTTAGTTTCTGATAAATAGCCAAATTTGATAGTTAACAACATATTAATTATCTAACCATAAAACCATCAAATAAACATATCAGCATATTTGCTTTTACGCTCATCGTTTGTTTAGCAACAACACGTTTGGCAAAAGCGCAGGGTATGTATACAACCTTTGGACAAAACCGAGTTCAATATGGTCGTTTCGATTGGTCGTTTGTTCGCTCCGAAAATTTTGATGCCTTCTTTTATTCGGGAGGAAGAGAATTAGGAACTTTTGCTGCCAGAAATGCCGAAGATCAGCTGAATGCTATAGAAAAAATTGTTGACCACCGATTGAGTGGACGTGTAGAGATAATTTGTTACAACACTTTATCAGAATACAAACAAGGAAATTTCGGGCTAGCCGAATCATCAGCAAACACAGGTGGTTACACGCAAGTGGTAAACAATAAAATCTTCATTTACTTTGATGGTAATCACGAACATTTATTAAGTCAAATTCGTTCTGGTCTTTCATTAGTATTAATTAATGAACTACTTTTTGGAGGAAGCTTACAAGAGCGATTGCAAAATGCCGCACTATTAAATCTTCCCGATTGGCAATTGTTTGGACTCACATCATACATTGGTAAAGATTGGGATATTGAAAAGGATAATAAAATGAAAGATATTATTCTTACTAAAAAATTTAAGAAGTTTAATAAGCTAGTTCAGGCCGACCCAATTCTTGCAGGACATTCGTTCTGGCGTTTTTTAGTTGATAAATATGGCATTGAAGTGGTTGCAAACATGGTTTATGTTACACGATTAAGCCGAAGTTTTGAGAGCGCACTTGTTTATGTAACAGGTTACGACATGAAACAAACCATGAAAGATTGGTTGAAATATTATCAAGAACAATATGCAAAAGAAGACTTGAACCGTAACCTTCCGAATAATGATTTTAATATAAAAAAACGTTTGCGTCCATACGTTGAACCACAAATGAAAGTTGCCCCTAAAGGAGATTTTGTTGCGTTTACAACCAATAAATATGGTAAGTATAAAGTTTGGCTGGTTGATACCAAAACAGGTAAAACTAAAAAAGTACACAAGGGTGGATTGAAATATCATCAGACGGAAATTGACCATTCGTTTCCAATTTTATCGTGGCATCCGGGTGGTGAAAAATTTTCATACGTTCACGAGAAAAAAGGGAAAATACAGATTACAACAATTGACTTACGATTAAAGAAAAAAGAGACGCTTACTTTCGGAAAGTTTGATAAAATTACCAGCTTTGATTACTCACAAAACGGAAGAACAATTGTGGTATCGGCTATCAGAAAAGGACAATCGGATATTTATGTTTACGATATTCAAAGTCGAAAAGAGCGCCAAATAACAAATGACCCGAGTGATGATTTATATCCTCGATTTGTAGAAAACTCAACAAAAATTATTTTTAGTTCGAACCGCAACAGCGAAATAATTGGTGAAGCAAAAAGTACTATTTTAAGTAACGACAATAATCTTGATGTTTATTTATATGATTTTGAAACCGGAAGTAAAAAACTAAAACGGTTGAGCAAAACGCCTTATATAAATGAAACCGATCCGATGGAATATAACACGCAGTATTATTCTTATCTAACAGAATACAATGGCATTCAAAACCGCTACGCAGTAAGAGTTGAAGAGCAATACGATTATACCGAATTGGATGTTTCATACAAAGACACAACATCAACTGATACATTAAACTTTGAAACACTCGAAACCAAAGGTGAAAGTTTTTTATACAATGGAAAACGAATATCACTCAACAATAATGTCGCTAAAATCGACACGATTATTCACAACAAAGATGTTGTTTTCACTTATCCGATTACAAATTACAACCGCAGCATTTTAGCACAAGATATGTGCAGACAAAATCAAACTGTGTATGATATGATTCGAGAGAATGGAAAATTTTTTATCAAATATTCTCCTGTGGTTAACGATATCGAAACTGAAAGTAAGAAAATAGAAACTTATCCGAATATGTTCAGGTTAAAAAGCGGATTCGCTTCTAAACCATTTGTTCCCGGACCTGAAGTGTTTAGCAAACGCCAATCAACCGTGGTTGAGAAAAACGAAATTCCTAAAATAACTAAAACCGAAACGATTGACAGCAATGCTTATTTTTTTGTTAGTGAATTTACTCCAAAAACATACAAGACTGATGATGTAAAACCATCCTTTCAACCTTCTGAAATTAAGTCGTCAAAAAGTTTTAAGATGGCAGCACCAAGATTTTATGATGTAACATTTTTCCCTGATCATTTTGTAACGCAACTCGACAACTCAGTAATCAATTCATATTACCAACCTATTACTTCATCCGGTCAAAATTTATTTAACCCAGGCTTAAACGGAATGATGAAACTTGGTTTGGTGGATTTGATGGAAGATTACAGATTAACTTGTGGATTCAGAATTCCACTTGATTTAAGTGGCGTTGATTATTTTCTAACATACGAAACTTTGAAAAAAAGACTCGACCAAAGTATCACTTTTTATAGGCAGGTAAGAAACGGAACTACACCTGATAATATTGCCGTTAAAAATACTTCTCACGAATTAAGATATGCTATTAAATATCCTTTCAGCCCGATAACGGCAATAAAAGTAAATGTATTTGGAAGAGAAGACCGAGATATTTTCCAGTCAACCAATCAAACAGGTATTGAAACACCTGATAAAGTTACTTACTGGGCTGGTTTTAAAATTGAATATGTTTTAGACAACACCATTCCTAAAGGTTTAAATTTATATAACGGCACGCGATTCAAAATTTTTTATGAACGCTACTATAACATGCAAGATGAAAATGTTCAGCTTAATGCTGCCGGATTCGACTTCAGGCATTATCAAAAAATTCATCGTCAGCTAATATTTTGTTCTCGATTAACTTACAATACTTCCTTTGGCCCTGCAAAAGTAAAATACATTTTAGGTGGTGTTGATAATACTATTTCGCCAGCATACGATAAGTCGAATAATGCTATCAGTTCAGAGAATTTTGTTTTTCAGGCACTGGCAACAAACATGCGTGGTTTCAATCAAAACATCAGAAATGGAAACTCATTTGCCGTGATGAATTATGAAATACGATTCCCTGTTTTCACCTATTTGTTCAATCGTCCAATTCACTCTGATTTTTTAACCAACTTTCAACTCGTTCCGTTTTTTGATATAGGAACTGCTTGGTCAGGAATAAGTCCGTATTCAGAAGAAAATACTTACAATCAAAAAATTGTTGAAGTAGCTAATATCAAGGCAACTGTTATTAATGTAAGAGATCCGATTGTTGCTGGTTTGGGTGGTGGTTTGAGAACTAAATTGCTTGGCTATTTTATTCGTGGTGATGTTGCCTGGGGAATACAAGACAGTGAGTTGATTAAAACTCCTGTGTATTATTTTTCATTAAGTACCGATTTTTAAACCTCTTTCTTCATTCCTTCAGTAAAGCACTTTCTGCATCGCGCTTCGTAAGTATCCTTTTCGCCAAGCATTACTAGAGAT
>Ga0194047_10002052_pt1 | contig 11741 bp, 10 predicted proteins | sample JunL225m_MetaG_2_FD_160070 | JGI IMG/M metagenome (GOLD analysis project Ga0194047, IMG submission 160070) | Anoxic zone freshwater microbial communities from boreal shield lake in IISD Experimental Lakes Area, Ontario, Canada - Jun2016-L221-5m | ecosystem: Environmental > Aquatic > Freshwater...
ATTATTGCTTGTATTAACTTATCGTATTGGTGCTCAAATCACTTTACCTGGTATCAATCCTTTAGCTATCGAAGCTGCTCAAAAGGCAGGAGGTAACAAAGGGTTATTGGGTATTTTTGATATGTTCGCAGGTGGTGCATTCTCTCAAGCTTCTGTATTAGCATTAGGTATTATGCCTTATATTTCTGCTTCTATCTTCATGCAGTTGATGACTATCTTAGTTCCTCAATTACAAAAAGTACAAAAGGAAGGAGAAAGCGGCCGTAATAAAATCAATCAATGGACTCGTTATCTAACTGTGATCGTAACTACTTTCCAAGCAGGTGCGTATGTTGCTTATTTAAATAGTCCTGGTTATGCTGATGCATTAATCCCTGCTTACAAACCATTCTTCTGGTTCTCTACTGTAATCACTTTAACTGCAGGTACTTTATTTGTAATGTGGTTAGGTGAAAAAATCCAAGACAAAGGTTTAGGAAATGGTACATCTATCATTATCATGGTAGGTATCTTAGGTCGTTTACCTCAATCATTGATCATGGAGTTTGGTTCTAAGAGCCAAAAAGGGGGCGGAGGCTTATTAATATTCTTAATTGAGATTGCTATATTGGTGACTATCATCATGGGTCTTATCATATTAGTTCAAGGGGTTCGTAAAATTCCTGTAACCTATGCGAAGCAAGTGATTGGTGGTGCTCAAGTAGGAGGTGCTCGTCAGTTTTTACCTGTTAAAGTAAATAGTGCCGGTGTGATGCCTATCATTTTTGCGCAAGCAATTATGTTCTTACCTACTTTGGTTTCTTTCACTAATTTAGATTCTGCACAAGGTATTGTTCGAATTTTCAACGACCATAGTAATGGATGGTATATGCTTATCTATTCTGTTATGGTGATTGGATTTACATTCTTATACACTGCATTAATCTTTAATCCTAAGCAAATTTCTGAAGATCTTAAGCGTAATAATGGCTTTGTACCTGGCGTTAAACCTGGGCAACCTACTACTGATTATATTGGAGCAGTGATGGATAGAATTACTTTACCTGGTGCTATCTTTTTAGCATTAGTGGGTATTTTACCTGGCTTTGCTCAAAAATTAGGAGTGACTCAAAGCTTTAGTACTTTCTTTGGAGGAACCTCATTATTAATTATGGTGGGTGTGGTATTGGATACTTTACAACAAATCGAAACTTATTTATTAATGCGTCAATATGATGGATTAATGAATACAGGTCGTATTCAAGGAAGAAATCCTTTAGCTAATTCTTCAGGGTTATAATAAATCAGATACTTTTAAAATAATTATATTTGCAAACCTGTCTGAAAAGGCAGGTTTGTTTAGTTATAAGATATTCGCACAATTATGATTCATATCAAAACAGAGGAAGAGGTTTTATTCATGCAGCAAGCTGCCTTATTGGTGAGCAATACTTTGGCACAAGTAGCTAGTATCCTTAAGCCTGGTATGACTACTATGGATATTGATCAATATTGCATGCAATATGTAAAGGATCATAAAGCCACTCTTTCTTTCTATCATTATCATGGGTATCCTCATCATATTTGTGCATCCGTAAATGATGTGGTGGTGCATGGTTTTCCTAATAAAACTCCATTAAAAGACGGGGATATTGTTTCTATCGACTTAGGAGTTATTTTAAATGGTTGGCATGGAGATCATGCTTATACTTTTATGTTAGGAGAAGTGCCAGCGGATGTTTTACAATTGGTTAAAGTCACCAAGGAATCATTGTATAAGGGAATTGAAAAAGCGATCGTAAATAATAGAGTAGGTGATATTAGTTATGCCATTCAAGAACATACCGAAAAAGCCTATGGATATGGTGTAGTGCGTGAATTAGTGGGACATGGTTTAGGCAAATCATTACATGAAGATCCGCAAGTGCCTAACTATGGCAAAAGAGGAACAGGGTTAAAGATGAAAGAAAATTTAGTGTTGGCTATTGAGCCAATGATTAATTTGGGAACGCATAAAGTGTTCACTGAGGAAGATGGCTGGACGGTGAAAACACAGGACGGAAAAATGTCGGTACATTTTGAACATGATGTTTGTGTGAAAAAAAATGAAGCTTTTATTTTATCTGATTTTTCGATAATAGAAGCTGCCGAAAAAGCGAATATTAATTTGAATAGTTCTTATTACTAGTCTCAATTACAAAACATGGCAAGCAAAAAAGTAGTGATTATTGGAGGAGGCGCTGCTGGATTTTTTTGCGCGATACAAATTGCCGAACAACATCCTGATTGGGATATTCGTATATTAGAAAAGTCTTCTAAAATTTTATCTAAAGTAAAAGTGAGTGGGGGTGGACGATGCAATGTAACGCATGCTTGTCCTGACGTAGAAAAATTATTACAAAAATATCCCAGAGGCCAACGTTTTTTAAAAAAATCATTCTACCAATTTGCGACACAACAAACCATCGAATGGTTTGCTAAAAATGGCGTGAAATTACATACCGAAAAGGATGGTCGCATGTTTCCGATGACCAATGATTCCGAAACTATTATTCAGTGTTTAATGCAAAAAGTGAATCAATATAAAATTCAGGTATGCATGAATCACGATGTGACAGGGGTAAAAAAAAGTAATACCATTTTTGAAATTACTTTAGGGAATGGACAAACCATGCAAGCAGATGCAGTATGTATGGCTACAGGAGGCATGTTAAAATCAAATACTTTTCCTTGGTTACTTCAAATGGGTCATTCTATTATAGATCCTGTTCCTTCTTTATTTACATTTAATGTGGTTGAAAAAAATATCACTACACTTATGGGAGTGGCAGTAGAAAATGCAACCATACAATGGAAAGGAACGAAGTGGATGGAACGCGGTCCTTTATTAATTACACATTGGGGTATAAGTGGTCCGGCTGCCATTAAACTTTCGGCATGGTGTGCAAGAGAAATGGCAGAAGCAAATTATGAAGGTGCTATTTTAATTAATTGGACACCCGAATACAATGAGCAAACTTTAAAAATGGAATGGTTAAATTTTAGACAGGATTATGGCAAACGTGAAATGGGTTCTAAAAATCCGTTTGATTTACCGCAACGATTATGGCATTATTTTTTACAAGCTTCTCAGATTGATTTAAAAACAAAATGGGCTGATTTAAAAAACACAGCGCAACAACAACTCATACAACATCTTACTCGCACTACTTTAAATATCAAAGGCAAGACTACTTTTAAAGAAGAGTTTGTGACATGTGGAGGAGTGGATTTGAATGATATCGATTCTCTAACCATGGAAAGTAAAATGGTAGCACAGTTACATTTTGCAGGTGAAATGATGGATGTAGATGGTATCACCGGAGGCTTTAATTTCCAGCATGCTTGGACCTCAGGATGGCTGGCTGCCCAACATATTGGGGCGTTAAATTAGATCGCCTAATCCTCTCTTTTGAGGACCTGCTATCACCTTATTGCCTATCTCGCAATAACCTTATTGATAATCAATATTTTAGGATTCCAAATTCTTCATATTTCGGGGTCATTTTGGTTCCATTTTTACTATTTTTTCCTACCTTTGCCGTCCGGTTTAAAAACGCCGGTTTTATATGAAATTATTTATTAAAAACCTAAACGCAGACGCTCAGGAATTCGACGGCGCTACCGCTGTTGAAGCTACTGCGACACCAAAAGCACCTGAAGCAGTGATTACTGCACATGACGATTTCGATTGGAGCGTTGACAAACGTAACGTGAGTCATTATGCTGAAGCTGAAAGAGTAAAGTATGACAAAGTGTATGATGACACTTTCGTTCAAATTTCTGACGGAGAAATCATGAATGGTTTAGTCGTTGCTTTAACTAAAACTGATGTGGTTGTAAACATCGGATTTAAAAGTGATGGTCTTGTATCATTGAATGAATTCCGTGACACCAACGGTGTTAAAACGGGAGACACTGTAGAAGTTATGGTAGTAGAAAAAGAAGACCGTGATGGTAATCTTCACTTAAGCCGTAAGTCTGCTCGTATCTATCGTGCTTGGGAAAGAATTATGGAAGTTCATAAGACGGGTGAAATTGTTACCGGTTTAGTAACTAGTAAAACAAAAGGTGGTTTAATCGTGGATGTATTTGGTATGGAAACTTTCTTACCAGGTTCTCAGATTGATGTGAAGCCTGTTACTGATTACGATCAATTCGTAGGAAAAACAATGGAGTTTAAAGTAGTTAAGATCAACGAAACTATTAAAAACGCCGTAGTATCTCATAAAGCATTAATTGAAAGTGATATTGAAGCACAACGTGCACAAATCATGAGTAAATTAGAGAAAGGTCAAGTATTAGAAGGTGTAGTTAAAAACATCACTGATTTTGGAGCCTTTATGGACTTAGGTGGATTAGATGGTTTATTATATATCACTGATATTTCATGGGGAAGAATCTCTCACCCAAGTGAAGTGGTTAAATTAGATCAAAAAATTCAAGTGGTTGTATTAGACTTTGATGATGATAAAAAACGTATCAGCTTAGGTTTAAAACAATTAACTCCACATCCATGGGATGTATTACCAGCTGATTTATCAGAAGGTAGTGTAGTGAAAGGTAAAGTGGTGAACATTGAAGATTACGGTGCGTTCTTAGAAATTCAACCAGGTGTTGAAGGTTTAGTGCACGTTTCTGAAATCACATGGGCAAACACTCCAATCAATGCAAAAGAATTCTTCAAGTTAGGAGATGAGCATGCAGCAAAAGTGGTGACTTTAGATAAAGATGCACGCAAGATGAGCTTAAGCATTAAACAAATGACTGAAGATCCTTGGAGTGCTATCGATCATAAATTCCCTGAAAATAGCAAACACAAAGGTCTAGTTAAAAACATCACTCCTTACGGTGTGTTTGTTGAATTAGAATCTGGAATTGGTGGAATGATTCACATCAGCGATTTAAGTTGGTTGAAGCGTTTCAATCACCCTTCTGAGTATGTTAAAGTGGGAGAGACGATTGATATCATCATCTTGAACATTGACAAAGAAAACAGAAAATTACAATTAGGTCATAAGCAATTAGAAGAAGATCCTTGGAATGCATTAGAAGAAACTTTTGCAATCGGATCTATCCATGATGGTACTATCGTTCGCAAGGATGATAAAGGTGCTATCGTTCAAATGCCTCATGGCTTAGAAGGATTTGCTCCTAACCGTCATCTTGCAAAAGAAGATGGCAAGCAAGTTCAAGCGGAAGAAACTGCAAAATTCATGGTGATCGAATTTGATCGTAATGAAAAAAGAATTGTAGTAAGCCACGCTAGAATTTGGGAACAAGCGATCCATGAAGAAAAAGAAGTAGCTAAAAAAGAAGCGAAAGTAGAAACTGAGAAAACTAAAAAGGCGGTGAAAACTATCCAAGGTAAGGTAGAAAAATCCACTTTAGGTGACTTAGGCGCTTTAGCTGAAATCAAGGCGAAAATGGATGACGAAAACGCAAACAAAGGGTAATTTAAACTATCCTAAGTGATTGATATAGCCCCGTTTAGCGATGCTAAGCGGGGTTTTTTATGTTAATCTTAACGTCCCTGCCATGCTTTGGATTATTTTTAGTCATAAATTGCTGAATATTAGTTAATTTTGCCTCCCTGTATGAATAGAATAATCGTCATTTTTTGCCTTATTTTGGGTCTTTCCTCTTGTACTTCAAAATTTCAAAAAATTTTAAAGAACAAGGATACTGATTTTAAAGTTAAAATGGCGGAGAAGTACTTTGATGAAAAAAAGTATGTGAATGCTCAGCAGCTCTTTGAATCTGTTATGCCTTTTGTAAAAGGAACCCCAAGATATGAGGAATTGTATTTAAAATTCGCCAACTCGTATTATTTAGATAAGGATTACGAAAATGCCGAAAATTTATTCAAAACTTTTATTGAATATTTTCCAAGCAGCACCAGAACCGAAGAAGTGGAATATTTAAGAGCGTATACTTATTTTAGACGTTCTCCTAAAGCAGAATTAGATCAGACTACAACCAATCGTACTATTCAATTAATGCAAGCATTTATTGATGCGCATCCAACCAGCAAAAGAGCGAAAGATGCCACGGAAACCATTGATGCTTGTCGTTCTAAATTGGAATTGAAAGATTATAAGACGGCTACTTTATATTTCGATCTAGCTTTATACCGCTCTGCAGCTATATCTTATGGTTTATTATCTGATGGATACCCTGATTCTAAAAATGCTGATCAGTATAAATTATTAACGATTAAATCGTATTATAGATTTGCTGAAAATAGTTTTGTAGATAAACAAAAGGAAAGATTCGAGAAAGTAGTAGAGGAATATAACGATTTTGTAGACCGATTTAGTGATAGTCCTTTATTGCCAGAAGCAAAAAAAATGAAACAACAAACTGATAATTTCTTAAAAAATATAAAATGAGCAAATTAAGAAGACACATGGGCGCGAATGTTCCCTCTGTAGTAGAAACAAAAAGTTTAAAAGCTTTAAAAGCTAAAACTGGTAATTTATACGAATCAATTTCTATTATCTCACGTAGAGCGAATCAAATTAACATCTCTATTAGAGAAGAGTTGCATTCTAAATTAGAAGAATTCGCAAGTCATACAGATAGCTTGGAAGAAATTCATGAGAACAAAGAACAAATTGAAATCTCTAAAGCGTATGAGCGTATGCCTAATCCAGCTATTTTAGCAACAGCTGAATTTATTGATGATAAAATTTATTATCGTAAAAACGAAGAGAACGATTTATTCCGTTAATCTTTAGTTCGAATAACATTAAAACGTCCCGAAATGTCAAAACTATTGGGACGTTTTTGTATTTTAGACCTATCCAATTGGAGATATACCATATGACACGAAAAGTTTTCTATATTATTTGTTTTGCTTTATTATTAGGCCAAACTTCTTTTGCTCAAGAGTTGAACGCTACGGTGACTTTGCAAACAAAGAAAGTTGAAAATCAAGTAGATCCTAAAACCTTTATCCAATTACAAAGTCAATTAAAGGAATTTATCAATCAAAGAAAATGGACTACAGATGAATTTTCCAATGAAGAAAAAATTGATTGCAATTTCTTTATAAGTATCGAATCCATCTTGTCCACGGGGGTGTATGAAGCAAAGTTGAGTGTGGTCTCCAATAGACCTGTCTTTAATAGCAACTATACCACGCCCTTATTAAATATGCAGGATGCTAATTTTACTTTTAAATATCAATTATCACAGCCCATTGAATTTAATGAAAATAGAGTACAAGGGACAGATGCTTTACAGGCCAATTTAACGGCGACCATGGCGTATTATATTTATGTGATATTAGGGTTAGACTATGATACTTTTTCGCCTAAAGGAGGGAAGGCTTATTTTAGTAAAGCTTTCAATATTGTAAATAATGCTCCAGAGGGTTCGGGAATTATTGGTTGGAAATCCTATGATGGTCAAAGGAATCGATATATTTTAATTGATAACCTGACTCAAAATGGATCCGATAAAATTCATGATATTTTATATACTTACTATAGACAAGGCCTGGATCAAATGGCAGAAAAACCATTGGAAGCACGACCTCAAATTTTAAATGCATTAATGGGATTCCAAGAGCTCTATGAGAGCAGCCCAAATATGATGGCAGTGCCCATTTTAATGCAAGGCAAAGTGACTGAAATTATTGGTATTTTTAATCCTTCTGATAAAGCTATGAAAAAGCAATTATTATCTACTTTGTCCACTATAGATGTTGCTAATATTAATAAATACAAGGAAGTCTTAGAATGAGAATTACGATCGTTATCATATTATTTTGTTTAGCCTCCTGTGGGATGACCCGTTCTACTCCTAAAAATCTTATTGAATTTGATACCCTCAAAATGATTGTTTGGCAATTAATGAAAGCGGATGATTATTATGTTCGAAAAGCAGTTTTAGATAGTACATGGAGATTGAATAAAACGAATGTTGACCTCTATAAAAAAGTTTTTGATTTAAATAAGGTTACGGCCAAGGATTTTTATGGGACATTAGAGTATTACGAGAAGCGTCCCCTTTTATTTCAAGAATTGATGGATTCGGTAGAGTCAGTTTCGAAAAAGGAAAAAATTATCACTAAAGTTCGGGTTGTAAAATAAAAGTCGATATTCGGGTTTACTTTTGAATTAATTATTAATCATAAAACATAAAAAATGAGCATTTCTATTGGACAAGCGGCACCTAATTTCACTTTGTTTGATACAGACAAAAAACCTGTATCCTTAGCAGATTTTAAAGGTCAAAATGTAGTAGTATTATTTTTCCCTCTTGCTTTCACAGGCGTTTGTACTGCTGAATTATGCAATATCAGAGATAATATTGCTATCTATAATAATTCTAATGCAACAGTATTAGGAATTTCTGTGGATTCTTTATTTACTTTAGGTAAATTCAAAGAAGAGCAAAAATTAAATTTCTCTTTATTGAGTGATTTCAATAAAGCAGCGACTTCTGCTTTTGGAGTTTTGTATGATGTGTTTCCTGCATTTGAAATGCAAGGAGTAAGCAAGCGTTCTGCGTTTGTAGTAGACAAGGAAGGAGTGGTACAATACGCTGAAGTTTGTCCAACACCAGGCGACTTACCCAATTTTGAAGCGATTCAAACAACTTTAAATACATTGAATTGAAAAGTGCGGTCGTGTTGATTTTTTAAATTAAATTTCAAAGGCGTTCCGTGCCGATTTATCGGGACGGAACGCCTTTTTTGTGGAGTAGCTATTTATCGAAGCTTCTATCTGTCGCAAACTTCTACGATCAAAAATTTTAAGTAGTGGGTGTTTTCCATACCCCAAATAATAGGGTGGTCGCTGGATTGCGATTGATACGTCACTTGACGAATTCTTTTTTTAGCGTCTTTGGCTGCCATATCAATAGTATCTAAAAATAATTCAGGACTTACTAGGTTAGTGCAACTCGAAGTCACTAGAAATCCACCATTGCGAATCATTTTCATTCCTCGCAAATTGATCTCTTTATATCCTGTTATTGCTTTTTCAATATTACTTCTGCTTTTTGTAAAGGCCGGAGGATCTAGCATGACTACGTCAAACTTTTTACCTTCCTTCCCCCATGTTTTTAAAACATCAAAAGCATTCATGGTTTCAAAATGTACAATATGATCTAATTTATTGAGTGCAGCATTTTTATTGGCTTGTAAAACTGCTTGTTCTGAAATATCAATTCCTAATACCGACTTTGCACCATAATGTGCTGCATGAATTTCAAAAGTCCCCGTATAAGTAAAGGCACCCAACACGTCAGCGCCATGTACAATTTTTTGAATGGCTCTTCGATTATCTTGTTGGTCTAAAAAATATCCAGTTTTTTGTCCCGTTTCAATGTTGACATAAAATTGTAATCCATTTTCTTGAATCACAATTTCAGTAGGAAAGGGGTCGGATAAAAAACCCTGTTGTTGAGCTAACCCTTCCAATTCTCTTACTGGCACATCATTTCTTTCATAAATTCCTTTGGGAGAAAATAGAGTTTGAATGGCTGCTACAATTTCTTTCTTCCATTTTTCTATTCCTAAGGATAAAGTTTGTAAAACGAAATAGTCATTAAACTTATCAATGATTAATGCAGGCAATCCATCCGCTTCGCCAAATACTAATCTGCAATTTTCTACATATCCTAGCTGTTGACGGTAACGCCAAGCTTCGGCTATTTTAGTATGAAAAAAAGCGGCGTCAATTTCCTCTCTTTTGCGTGTCAATAATCGAATGGTGATTTGGGACCCGGGGTTGATATATCCTCGGCCGGCTAACTGGCCATCAAAATAGTACACTTCCACTATATCGCCGGGTTCCACAGGTCCTGCAATTCGGTCAATTTCATTGCCATATATCCAAGGATGTCCCTGAGCGATCCTAGGGGCGATTCTTTTGTTTAAATACACCTTTGTCATGACACAAATATAGGCACAGAATAAGTGACAACTTGTTCATTTTTAAGTCCTTTTTATGTCAATTTTGCTCATTTAAGGCTTTGGCAATATTTTTGGAAGATATTTGTAACAATATAAAACTATGGAAGAGAAAGAACCCCTTACAACCGAAGTACCTACGGAGGAGCAAAATGCCCCAGCAACGGAGCCTGAAACTGCCCCAGTAAGCGAGTTAGACACCCTTAAAGCAGACTTGGTAGATCAAAAGGATAAATACCTTCGTTTGATGGCTGAATTTGAAAATTTCAGACGTCGTACTGCGAAAGAAAGAATTGATTTAATACAAACTGCTAGCAAGGAAGTAATTGTTTCTTTATTGGATGTGTTAGATGATTGTGATCGCGCAGAAAAACAATTAAATACAAGTGATGATATTGCTTTACAAAAAGAAGGGATTCAATTAGTATTTAATAAAGTGCGTTCTACTTTGCAAGCAAAAGGAGTGGTTGCCATGGAAAGTATTCATCAGGATTTTGATGTAGAAAAACACGAAGCCATTACAGAAGTGCCTGCCCCTAATGATAATTTAAAAGGAAAGGTAATGGATGAAATCTCTAAAGGATATTTACTCAATGATAAAATAATTCGTTTTGCAAAAGTGGTTGTAGGTAAATAAAAAAAGCAATATGTCAAAAAGAGATTTTTACGAAATACTGGGTGTGAGTAAGTCAGCATCTGCTGATGAAATTAAAAAGGCGTATCGCAAGGTGGCAATGCAATTTCATCCAGATCGTAATCCTGGTGATAAACAAGCAGAAGAAAAATTTAAAGAAGCGGCGGAAGCTTATGAAATATTAAGTGATACGGATAAAAAAGCAAAGTATGATCGTTTTGGGCATCAAGCTTTTGGTCCAGGAACAAGCGGCGGCGGTGGTTTTAGCGGAGGTGGAATGAATATGAATGATATCTTTAGTCAGTTTGGAGATATTTTTGGGGATGAAGGTTTTGGAAGTTTCTTTGGTGGCGGAGGAGGTGGTCGTTCAAGATCCTCTAGACCAACAGGGCAAAGAGGAAGTAATCTTCGTATCAAATTAAAATTGAGTTTTGAGGAAATAGCGAAGGGAGTGAACAAACAAGTAAAGGTGAAGAAGCATGTTTTATGTACTACTTGTGGCGGTAATGGAGCAAAAGATAAAAACAGTGTTCAAACTTGTGGTACATGTAACGGTACGGGACAAGTGAGACGTGTGACCAATACATTTTTAGGACAAATGCAAACAGTGAATACTTGTCCTACTTGTAATGGAGAAGGAAATACAGTGACTGCAAAATGTGGAGGATGTAAAGGGGAAGGTCGTATGTATGGGGAAGAAACCATTTCGATTGATATTCCTGCAGGGGTTCAAGATGGTATGCAATTAAGTATGTCTGGTAAAGGAAATGCAGGTGAAAGAGGAGGAAATCCTGGTGATTTAATTATTATGATTGAAGAAGAAGCACATGAATCATTACACCGTGATGGTTTAAATGTGTCTTACGATTTGTATATCACCATCCCAGATGCCATATTTGGAACCAATGTTGAAGTGCCAACGATTGATGGTAGAGCAAAAATTAAGATTCCAACTGGAACACAAAGTGGAAAAATATTTAGATTAAAGGGCAAAGGCTTTCCTGAAGTGCAAGGATATGGAAAAGGAGATCAACTCATTCATGTGAATGTTTGGACACCACAACATGTTACGGAAGAAGAAAAAGTAGCATTGGAAAAAATGCAAGAAAGTGAAAACTTCAAACCTAAGCCAGTCAAAGGGGAGAAGAGCTTTTACGATCGTGT
>Ga0194047_10002053_pt1 | contig 11740 bp, 9 predicted proteins | sample JunL225m_MetaG_2_FD_160070 | JGI IMG/M metagenome (GOLD analysis project Ga0194047, IMG submission 160070) | Anoxic zone freshwater microbial communities from boreal shield lake in IISD Experimental Lakes Area, Ontario, Canada - Jun2016-L221-5m | ecosystem: Environmental > Aquatic > Freshwater >...
TTTCGGAAAGGCTGCTTTCGCTACCTTGGCTGTTTCTTCTGGCACGGTCGCTATTTTTTCTGGCTGGAGGCTCCCTTTACTCCTTATTTACTTCTCTCTTTTACTTCTGTCTTTTTTTTCGCTTCTCCTAATTCTAGCAAACCTTTCTTCTTTGTAGTTCGCCAACAGTATCAGCCCTGCTTTATGCCGCATTACTCCTGCTCCTATTCCTAATCAAAGGGCAACTTTATCAACTCTGCCGCTTTCTGCTTGGCAACCTCTCCTCTCCGGTCATAGCGAGCGGTGGTGGTGACGCTGGCATGTCCTGCCAACTTCTGCACCGTGGCTATATCCGCCCCCGCATCCAGCAAATCTGAAATGAAGGTGCGCCGCATATCATGGGGGCTGAAATGCTCTAGCCCTGCCTCCTTGCCCCGCTGCGCCAAAATCCATAACACCGCTTGGTCGCTCAAACGCCTTCTCAACAGCTTCCCCGTTTTGGTCACCGGCAAGAACAGCGGTCCAACTTCTTCGCCTCTGGCTTTAATCCACTCTCCCAGCGCTTCCCCTGACCGTTGTCCCAAATAGGTCACGCGGTCTTTGCCCCCCTTACCGGAGCGCACTTTCAAGGAATTGTCTTTTAGGTCAAAATCCTTCAAGTCCAGTTTGACCACCTCACTCCGTCTGAGACCGGCGCCATACAATACCGCCACCATCGCCAAGTCTCTGATTCCCTTGGGGCTGTTATCTTTCTGGCAGACCCGGACTAGCAGGGTTAACTCGGTGGGAATTAGCGCCCTGCCTTTGGGCAGACTCTCACCTCTGATACTCTTAATTTTGGTGGTGCGGCGGAAATCGTCAGCGGAGATAAGCCCAAGATTCTCGGCTTGGGAAAGTACCCCTCTGAGGGCGGAGAGCATGTGGTTGACGGTGGCAGGACGGTAGCGTTCGGCGAGTTTAGCGCGTAAGGCTTGGGTGTGTTGGAAGCGGAGGGTGTGCCAAGGAAAGTCGAGCGGGTCGGAGGATTCGCCCTTGATGGTTTCAACTATGGCAGTAAGGGCGCGGCGCATTCCGCGACGACCAACCGGGCGGAGCGAAGCCAAGTAGATGGCAGCGGGGTTCTGGTCAAGGGGCAGCGAGGGAGGCAGTTCTACTCTGACCAACTCCATGGTAGCGGAGGCAGGGACAATGGTTTCGGTATCCAGCTTTTCAGGCTCCGGCATAGTAAGGTGCTTTCGGTTGTTCAGTCAACAGTCGAGTTATCTCTATTGCACAATCTGGTATATCCGCAATAAAGGCTACATAGGTTATATAATTAGGAAGGAGGTAGTAGGGAGCGGTTAGGCGACCAATTAGTGGACGGCTACTCCTCTCCACTGGAGTAAAGTATAGCATAAATATACGTAACTTTGAACAACCCATGCTATCATAGGAATAACAATTCAGATCATAAAAAATGGAAGAAGGCTGACATGGCAAAATTAAAAAGTGACGAAGCGTTAATTGTAGGCGCAACTCGTCTGCCTACCGGTAAGTTTCTCGGCGCATTGAGCGGGTACACCGCTCCGGAATTGGGCGCACTTGCTATTCGTGCTGCCTTGAAACGCGCTGAGCTACGCCCCGAATTGGTCGAAGAAGTGATTATGGGAAACGTAGTACAAGCGGGAGAAGGGCAAGCCCCAGCGCGACAAGCAGCTATAAAAGGCGGCGTTCCTGCCGAAGTTCCGGCGCTAACTATCAATAAAGTTTGTGGAAGTGGCTTGAAAGCGGTAATGCTGGCAGCTAATTCGATTAAAGCGGGTGAGCAGGATATAGTGGTAGCAGGCGGTATGGAAAGCATGAGCAGCGCACCTTATATGCTACCTAAAGCTCGTAACGGCTACCGGATGGGTAATGGCGAACTGGTTGACCTTGTTGTTCATGATGGGCTGTGGTGTGCCTTTGAAAACCTGCACATGGGTATGAGCGCGGAGTTAATAGCCGATAAATTTGAAATTAGCCGTGAAGCGCAAGACGAATTTGCTTACAACAGCCAGCGCAAAGCCGCACATGCTATTGAAGCAGGGGTTTTCAAACGCGAAATTACTCCGGTTGAAATAAAAAGCAAAAAGGGTGTGACCTTGTTCGAGGTGGACGAACCGCCCCGCCCTGATACGACTCTTGAATCGTTGACAGCCCTGAAACCCGCTTTTAAGCCACAAGGCGGTTCGGTTACGGCTGGCAATGCGCCCGGTTTGAGCGATGGAGCAAGCGCAATGGTGATACTCAGCCGAACCGCTGCCGAGCAATACGGAATTGCGCCACAAGCCCGTATCACCGGATATGCTTCCGCCGCGCTTGCGCCTAAATATGTCTTTGCTGCGCCACCCCTTGCGGTAAATAAATTGCTGGAACAAACCGGCTTAAAGCTAGGCGATTTTGATTTGGTAGAAGTCAATGAAGCGTTTGCGGCGCAGGTGTTGGCAAACCACAAAGAACTGAACTTCGACCTCACCCGTGTAAATGTGCGGGGAGGCGCAATCGCTTTAGGGCATCCAATCGGGTCGAGCGGCGCAAAAATCCTAACTACTTTGATTCACGCCTTGCAGGATACCGGCGGCAAGCGAGGGCTTGTAACTTTGTGCTTGGGCGGTGGCGGGGCAGTGGCTCTCAGCATAGAACTCGTCTAAGTCTGAAGCGAAACCAAAAAACGAAGATGGTTGCCAATGCCCCACAGTAAATTTCTATTCAGGGGTTCTTTTAACGCTTGAAATAGTATATAATTGCTACGATCTTCAAAGTGGATGTATTAATTACATCCATTTTTACTTTCCAGCTTACACAATTGGTTACAGGGGAAAAAGAAATCCGATGCCTCAGTTGAAACGTAAAAAGTATCTGCTCGTGCCATTAGCCTTATTATTGCTGTCGTTGATTCTAGCGGCATGCGGCGAACAAAGTGCCTCCGTTAGCAATAAGGATTACAAAGTGCCGGAATATACTGGTACTACTCCAATATCACTTGACACTGCCTTTACCGCCGAATTGTTAAAAGATAACAATAATGCTAGTTTTCCCAACCCGAAAGTAAGCGCTTACAGCACAAATTCTGCTCTTTCCGATACTCAGAACTGGTATCGCAACGAAATGACCAAGCTCGGTTGGAGTGATCGCACCCAAGAAATTCTTAAAGCCACCACGCTGGGCAGCAACGGTTGGGTATTGGGCTTTGTAAAAGACCAGCAGGTACTGTCCGTTATTATGATTGGTACAGGTGGGCGCAACGAAGGGATTTTAAAATCGTATGCAGGCAGCCTACCCGCAGGTAATATTCTGGTTGTGCTGGAAGCGGGCTATAAAGCGGTTGCCAAATAAAGGTTTGGCTTAGAATTTGCCTGTTTTTATCTTCAGGCTAGAGGAGGAGAGTTGTTAACCTCTTCCTCGATTTATATCTCTCCTTCAAAGTTAGTGCAAGCGGGAAGATGCAAGGGACAGAACAAGTATCCTGAAATCACATCTTTACCAACATATTTGAATATTCTGTGAGGTTACTCATAGACTCTACAGTAATCTAACTATATTATTGGTTAATACGGCTGTAACAAAATTAATCAGAATTTTCCCAAAAAATCTGAACCAATTAGAGTATTAGTGAAAGGGTTGGAAAATGAATCCTCCACAGGGTCCCGGTGGAAATTATGGAAATTATCCGCCACAGGGCGGCGGTTACGGTCAACCAACCGACCCCGGTCAGGGTAGTTATCCCCCTCCGGCGGGCGGTTATCAACAACCCGGTGGTTATCCCCCTCCGGCGGGCGGTTATCCTCAGCAACAGGGCTATGGGCAAGGCGGTTACGGGCAAACGCCACCACCTCCGAAAAAGGGTAACACCGGTTTAATTATCGCTATCGTGGTCGGGCTAATTGTCATAATCGGCGCTATCGTGGGTATCGTATTGGTAGTGACAAGCGGCAACAAAGGGGATAGCACGCAAGCTTCCGCCTCTACTGCTACTAGTTCATCCCAAGCAACTCCCGGCGCAAAATCCACTGCAATAGGCACGGTTACCGCTGGAAGTAAAACCACTGCCGCCGGAACGACTAGCAGTGGTAATAGCAGCGTCTCAAATATTCCGGCTTATCCGGGCTTAACAACTGTTACTCTTCCCGATGCGGTAAAGAGTCAATTCGCCGATAGTATAGGAAATGTACCTAACGGTACAGTGGATGCTTTCAGCAGCGCCGATGATACTGCTACGATTAAATCGTTCTATCAGAGCGAATTTCCTAAACAGGGCTGGAACGACCTCACCAACACAGCGATGGGACAAGCAGACTCCGGTACTTTATCTCAACTTGAAACCCTAGGTGCTTTCATCATTATTTACCAGAAGGGAGCCAATGCAGTGGGTATAGTTGGCTTCCCCGGTAGTATTGCTAGTGCAACAGGTATTACCGGAATCAACGCTAAAGATTCGCTGATACTTATCATCAGTGGCTCAGGTGCAGCCTTCACCGGTACAACCAAAGCAGCCACTACTGCGGCAATTGGAACGACCAAAGCAACTACTACTGTGGCAGTTGGAACGACCAAAGCAGCCACTACTGCGGCAGTTGGAACGACCAAAGCAACTACTACTGTGGCAGTGCAGCAGGGCAGCAGCGTTGTTTCGGTGTATCCCAACGCACAGCAACTTGAAATCAATTCACTGGTTAAAAGCGCATTTGAACAGAGTTTCTCCAGTTACAAACAGTTCAACTACAATCTCTATGCCAGCGGTGACTCGCAGGATAAAGTAGTGGCTTTCTACAAAGGTGAACTGAGCGCCAAAGGATACTCTAACGTGACCGAAAGTAACACTTCGGGACAGCGTACTATTACCGCTTTTTCCTCAAACTTCACTGATGGTTTGCTGGTAATGGTTTACGATTCAACTATGGCGAAAGCATACACTAATACAGATGTCACAGGGAAAACCGTATTTCTGGTATTGGGCTTCCAGCTATAGCTTTTAAATAGCCCCTATTCCTTTACCGGAAGGGGCTTTTTCATTAGATTTTGTCTTTAGCCTAAAGGGGTGTTTCGGCAGCTTTATTAAGTCGGTTCATAAGCGCACGCCCAATGCCTTTTTCCGGCAAACGTTGGGCGTAAACCTGACTTATCTCCCTACGGTCGCATTCTCGCATGAAAGCGAAAAGCTCATGGGCATATTGCACCGCAGAATCAAGAATCAGTTGGAAATCGGTTTCAAAAGCAGGCGGCTCAAGCCCAATATAAGCCACCGGATGTTCCAACAATCCGGCGGAAGGTTGACTCCCTCCTTCCAACATAAACACACGAGCGCGAGGGGCATAGTGGCGGTATTTCATACCGGGTAACGCTATTACCTTATTGGCAGTATGTGCCACAATACCCGGTACAAGTTGTGCCAATTCTTCCAGTGTAATGATGCCGGGTCGTATTAATACCGGATTCGTACCTGTACAATCCACAATTGTGGACTCCAACCCATGTGTGGCTTCGGGACCGCGCAAAATAGCCCCTACTCTACCGTCCATATCTTCTAGGCAATCCTGCCAACGGGTGGGACTAGGGCGACCTGAAATATTGGCACTCGGCGCAGCTACCGGCAAATTACAAGCTACGAGAAACTCGCGAGCTATCGGCAAGGAAGGCATTCGCAGACATACCAATTTGCTACCCGCCGTTGTAATATCGGGAATGATAGAGTTTTTGTGGAGTAAAATGGTAAGTGGACCGGGGAAATAATGCTCCATAAGCTTATAAGCGTAGGTAGGCACACTATGCGCGAGTTCTTCTACTTGCGTCAGATCGTGAATATGCACGATTAGCGGATTATCGGCAGGGCGTTGCTTGGCTTCATAAATCGCCAATACTGCCGCCGGGTTAGTCGCATCCGCGCCCAGCCCATACACCGTTTCGGTTGGAAAAATAACTGTCTGACCGAGCCGTAAGCATGCGGCGGCTGCTTCTACCGAATCCGTTATTAAAGTGTGATATTCCACCATCTGACCATTCACATTACATCCTTCCAATACTTTAAGCTTCATTGCCCGCGAAATTATACTTTACCTATTTCCTTAAAACAAGAGTAGATTAACGCTTAAGAGAACGTTATAATTTTGAGAGTATGCAGGCTAGGACAGTTATTTTATAATAAGCAGCGATTACATTTGTCGTTAAATTATGTGATACATGTAGATTTCGAGCAGTTATCGGTCTAACTATTCCCGCGCTCCACTAAACTGGGGCAATCTCACAAAAAAATGATGCCATTTCCAGAAAGGAATTATTATGAACAAGCGCGATGCAATCTTAAGTGTGGTTGATAGTAGCAAACCATTTTCCTACATCCCAGCCGCCTTTTTTCTGCATTTTCCAAATGAATTTCACACCGGACGTGCGGCAGTTGAGAAGCATCTGGAGTATTTCCGCTATACAGGTATGGACTTGCTAAAAATACAATATGAAGGTAAATATCCCACGCTTCCAGAAATCCAGTCTCCCGCCGATTGGCTCAAAATGCCGTATTACGGTCGCGAGTTTTATGAAGGACAATTGGAAGCCATAGAAGGTTTAGTTAAGGCTATCAAACATGAGGCAGTGGTGGTAGTTACGCTTTACTCCCCCTTTATGTGTGCAGTACATTCTACCAACGATGAGATTGTCACTGCGGCTTTAAACACCGAGCCTGAATTAATCAAGAAAGGTCTGGAAACAATTACCGAAAGCCTTTTGCTGTTCACGCGAGAGTGTATCAAGTTGGGGGTGGACGGTTTCTATACTTCTACACAGGGTGGTGAAACCGGGCGTTTTAATGACCCGACAGTCTTCGAGAAATATATCAAACCCTATGATTTGGTTTTAATGGAAGAAGCCAACCGGGAATGCTTGTTTAATATTCTGCATGTTTGTGATTACCACCTCGATTATGACGATTTTGGGAAGTTCGCGGATTACCCCGGTACAATAGTAAACGCTCCTTTAAAAGTTGGGAATAAAGCATTGACTCCCAAAGATGCCGCGCAATTCTTTAACCGACCCTATATGGGGGGCTTGGAGCGCAAGGGAATTATTACCAATGGTACGCCTGCTCAAATCCGTGAAAGCGTAGAAAAGGTTATTGAAGAAGCGCCCGAACGCTTTATTCTGGCGGCAGATTGCACCGTACCATCCGAAGTCTCATGGAATAACCTAAAATATGCAATTGACCTTGCACACAATTACAAGCTGAAAAGCTAAAAACAAGTCCGGGCAAAAATTCTCCCGGATTTGCTCAAGTATTGTAATTAATTGGCTTTAGCCTCAACAGGGGCTTTTTCAACATTAGCCTCTGTTGAGGAGAAACGCTTTACAGCCCTTGATAAAATTCCGCCGGCAGCCTGTTTTGCAGGCGACTTCGGCAACTGCACACTTTTGGGCTTGGATAAAATATTGCCAGAAGATTGTTTCGTAGGCGCCTTTGGCTTTTCTTCATCAAACAGCTTGGAAGCAGGTTTTGATAGTTTCGTTGCAGCAGGTTGAGCAACAGGTTTTGGTAATTTTGCTTCAACCAGTTGTTGGACAACAGGTTTCACTTCCCTAGTGGGGGATTTTACGGCAGTTATTTTTTCCTTGCGGTTTTGAATAATTACCTGAGAGGCAAAGCGGGTGAAGTTAAGCTGCCCTTCAATTTTGCCTAAGCCTTGTTCGGATAACAGCGCATTCAGGGTCTTGTCACCTGACCCAACGCTATCTAAGTATAATACTACACTGGTAATAGTTGCCAGATCCACCGCTTTAAGTTTGAGCAAACTCAAGGGGATTTTAAGATCGCTTCCTTCTTTTTTGCCAAATTTACTCTTGGCATTTTCGCCCAAAGCTTTGAAAAAACCGGCATGCTTTTCTCCGGCTAATTCCCTGATTTCCTCTACTAATTCCTTCACAGTTTTGTCAGGGTTAAAAGACCTCACGACTTTCGTTGTAGCTTGGACGGGGTTTTCTTGAGACATGTTAACCTCCCGGTTAAATCATTTCTACAGCCGACTGAGCATAAAGAGATACAGCTACTACAATAATACCAGATAAAATTTCAAGCTACTATATACAAAGAGAAATTTAGGATTGCAGATTGTGCGGCTATGTTACAAGCTGTTGTAAATCCCATATATTAGGCGCAAAGCGCTGACAATCCTTGTGAATGGAGAAGCCATCTTGTTTTTGTGCAAACTCAAACATAGTATCCATGCTTTCTTCACAAAACCGCGATTTTGTCTGTGCGGGATTTATGCTAATATTAAATGGAAGTTATACAGCATATATTTTTTCAAGCCTTGTATTACTTCTACCAATACTGAAATTTCTTTACCAGAATAGGAAAATAAATATATGGAACCCGTACTAATTACAACCAAATATCAGGATTTATACCGCTTGCTGGCAGCAATGGAAGTAATGGTTTACGAGAATGACAAGCCTGAGAACATTTTGATTTGGTCTCCTGAAAGTTCTTCACGCCTATTAAACAGCCTCGACAAACTTGAAGTGGTCAATCGTTATGCGGGCAAGTTGGGCGTTAAGGTGGTTCTATCGGCAGCATCAGATAATAAGCTGAGGAAATTGGCGAAAGCGGCAGGCTGGACGGTAGTTTGGGATATTCCGACCCTTGATAACTCAGCATACTCTTTCGACTTCAATCTGAATCAGATTAATACCGAGCATCAATTGGCATCATAATTGCAAACCTACTAATAAGTTAGCTAAATAAGAAACAGGATGACTCCACAATACGCATGGAGTCATTTTGTTTTCCAGATAAATCTGTTGTAATATTGCCAAATATTAAAGCTTAAGCAATTTCCCATCTTCCCATTCGAATCGTGGAGGGAGCGGTGGAAAACACAAACAGTTGTTATAGATTTTGGGGAAATACGGCGTGGGTTAAGCGCAAAACCTGACAGAAGATTCCAAATATCTACAGCTTAATATATGTAATCAATTAGGAAGGGACACGCAGCTTTGGGTATAACAAGTCAAAAGCAAACAGAAACCAAAATTGAAGTTGCTAACCGAGCTATAAACCTAAAAATCATTCTACAATGGGTTTGGCCTTCTCTAGCATTAGTCACAATTCTATTTCTTTTTGCTACTTCTCTGGTGCAAGGCTCAGTCTCATATAGTGCTGGTACGGGTTTGCCGAATATTGAACCTAATGTAGAAGGAGTTTTTGGGGAAGAAAAAAACGAACAGTTCGCCTATCGCTGGACTCGCCCTGAGTGGAAAATTTCGTTATTAGTTGCGCCAATCCGCCCGTACGAATTGCGCCTAACCGCTTTGAGCCTACAATCTCGTTCGGTTGAGGTGCGTGACGACAACGATAATTTGCTATTTACCTTCACTCCTGATAACAATTTGCAAAACTACCGCTTTGATATTCCGGCTTCAGCAATATCTTCCAAAGGTATGATTCTTAAGTTCAAGACTCCCAGCTATTTACCCGGTGATGGTCGCAGATTGGGCATCTTGTTAACCGAAATTGAGCTAAACAGTAAAAATGGATTTGGATTACCCGGTCAAACACTTATCTATATTTCTATAGGACTGGGAATTGGGCTGAGTTGGCTCTTTACCGAGATAGTAGTGGCGATAAGGGGCTGGCGTAAACGTCCTCTATGGCCCTATGCTATCGGGTTAGTGAGTGGTGCATTTGCCTGTTGGTTTACGGTTAATGCTCAATCAGATGCTCTCCGACTCTTGCCCATGCCAATCACTTATATTTGGGATGCTGTAGGAATAATTTTCCTTTCTCTTGGGTTGGCGTGGCTACTCAATTTTGCCAGCAAATATCTAACTTTTCTTCAATTTCGCCCAACTGAACATGAAATAAATGTGTTGCCAAAACCGAGAGAAACTACCCCTAAAAAATACCTGTACATTCTGGCAGCAATTGTGTTAATAGGCTTTGCCGGACGGTTGGCAAACCCGCTTGTCTTACCTATTTTTGTGGATGAGACTTTCCATACCAAAGCGGGAGCTTATGTAGTGGATGGCACAAACTCGTTGTTTTTTTTGGCATCGGAAGGGAGAATTCTTTATAGTTGGGTTTTATCGGCTGTGTATCTCTTCACAGGTTTAGACAACTTGCTGTTGTGGGGTCGCTGGCTAAGCGCATTTACCGGATTAGTTACAATTCTGGTATGCTACAAAATCGGCGAACGCCTTTTTTCAGCACGGGGCGGCTTGATAGCGGCAGGATTATGGGCAATTATCCCTTATTCCTTCTGGCATGAGCGTATGTCACTGGTTGACCCAATGTCTGCAACGTTCATCGGTATCACTATATACTTCACCCTGCGTTTGCTGGAAGTCTCCAAGCCGCGTCAGGTTTTGTTGTTCGGCATACTGACAGGGTTGGCGCTTTCTGCTGCTCTACTTACCAAGTTACTGTCATTGCTGATGTTACCAATATCAGGGTTATTGCTAATATTTATATATTCGCCAAGACGTTGGGCTAACTATTTGCCGCGAATAGGGATAACATACGCAACCTACTGGCTTAGCACAATTTTCTTTGTAAGCCAATATCAAGGAGATTGGGATTCTTCTCATCGCTTCAGTTATGTAGGCAGCCCCACCTTTAACGATATGTTGAACAGTGTTTCGGAGTTTGTTCAGTGGTTTTATGCTTATGTAACCCCTCCCCTTTTGCTTGTTTGCTTGATCGGAATTGGCTGGTTATTTACTCAACGTTGGCGGATTGCTACCCCGTTGGTATTATCCACTCTTTTCGCGATTGTTCCGCTCTTTCTCTTTTCACGACTTTTCTTTCCTCGTTATATGCTGTATATAATGCTACCGCTGATAGTAGTTGCCGCCGGGGGATTGGATTTAATCTTTAATAAATTGAGACAACACCGAATGATTAAATGGGGCTATATTGGGCTGGCAATAGTGTTATTACCGGCACTCTGGTTTGATTACCTAGCGGTAACAGCGCCAGTTGAGGCTGCGCTCCCTCAACTTGATAAAGTCCAGTATCAAATAGGTATGTCGTCAGGTAAAGGTGCTTCTGAAGCAAGCGACTTTTTACTCAAAGAACAAGCGGTACGTCAACAGCCATTAGCTGTTTTGGAATATTCGTGGGTTAGTGATTACCTTAGTGTACTAATGTATGGACACAGTGAATTTATACATATTAACTTCAACAATATCGATTCGTCAAAGGTACAAAAACAATTATTGGCAAGTGACAAGACCAATCTGTTTTTGATTTATGTTTCGTCAAAACTAGACCCTACTCAGGATTTTTTGGCATTGTATCCTAATATAAAATTTAAGCAGGTACTCGCAATCGCCCGTCCCATAGATACTATGTATATTTACGAAGTGACGCGACCGCTTCCTTAATAATCAAGACAGTTATATTTCAAAGTAACAATAACACTCGATGCTAATCATCCGCATTCCGTCGGTTGTCTTGCTATAGTGAGAAGTGCTTTATTGGGTGAGATTAATGCAAATTGATATAAATTGCGATATGGGCGAGAGTTTCGGACATTATAAGCTTGGAAATGACATTGCCTTGTTGGAATATGTTACTTCTGCAAACGTGGCATGCGGTTTCCACGCGGGTGACCCGCTGGTAATGTCCGAAACGGTAAGGCTGGCGTTAGATAAGGGTGTAGCAGTTGGGGCGCATCCCTCTTACCCTGATTTGCAAGGCTTCGGGCGGCGCAAAATGGAGATGACTCCTGCTGAAATCGAGGCATTTATCCTGTATCAA
>Ga0194047_10002055_pt1 | contig 11735 bp, 12 predicted proteins | sample JunL225m_MetaG_2_FD_160070 | JGI IMG/M metagenome (GOLD analysis project Ga0194047, IMG submission 160070) | Anoxic zone freshwater microbial communities from boreal shield lake in IISD Experimental Lakes Area, Ontario, Canada - Jun2016-L221-5m | ecosystem: Environmental > Aquatic > Freshwater...
TTTGAATCTCGCCCGACCCACCAGTTATACAAAAGCCCCTTGAGAAGAAATCTTGGGGCTTTTTCTTTTGTACCGCCAAGCCAAGGTCATACTCCAGCCAGAATATGCGATTACATGACTCCAGTTAGGGGCAGTTTTAAGCTTTATCATGCTATAATGCGATTATGCAGCATGAAATTAGGAGAATGCCATGGGCGCAGTCATAGATCATCAAGTTATTAAATCCATAGGATCCAGTGGACAAATTTCGCTTGGCAAGGAACATGCTGGCCGCCAGGTTCTTGTCGAAATCCCTGAACCAGGCGTTTGGGTCATTCGCACCGCTACCGTCATTCCCGATAATGAAAAGTGGATGCATAAGCCAACCGTTAAAAAAGATTTGGCTGCTGCCCTAGCCTGGGCACAAAAAACACCTGCAAAAGCAACTGATCTCTCTAAATTAAAAATGGCTAAGACTCATGGTGCGAAACGTAAGGCCTGAGTTATTAGTTAAACTTGATCTAAATAGCCCAACCTTTCAATCTACTTGGAATAACCTTGAGCTCATTGAACAAGAAAAAGCAATTACTACTTTTGAAAAAATCACGCAATTAACTTGGAACCAGGTCTATCGTGACAAGGGTTTGAAATGGGAAAAGATTCACAGCATTAAAGCGCCCAAAGGAATTGATGCGCTTTACTCTTTCAGAGTCAGTAAATCAATTCGGGGAATTGGTCTTAGAGAAGATCATTTTTTACGGGTCCTATTAATTCAACCGGATCATGATGCAACTTATGGAAAAAAATAATCCTTTAGCAAAGCCTTTTGTAGTCACTCCAAGCAAAGACATTCGCAATTCTTCGGATCCCGATATCGCAGGATCCTACTATGCTATGCAACGAGCAGGTCAAGCAGCGATAGACTTGGCAATCCAAACCAATACGGCTATCGTGACTACAGTTAATGGCAAGATAGTTCGAATCCCTGCTTCAGAACTCATTAAGCAGCGACAACTTACGGCCTAGACATCCCTATTGGCGAGTTCGAATCTCGCCCGACCCACCAGTACATAAGGGATCACAGCAATGTGGTCCCTTTTCTTTTGTGCTGGGCTAGCACGGGTCTAGCATTTTTGGTTAAGAGCCATTAAATAAAAAACCACTCGAAGGTGGTTCACTTTCATTAAAACTTCTGTTTAATTTGATAGCCCTTAGCCTTCATACACTCCAAAAATACATCGGACTCGGATGGAGTGCCACCGCGGTTACCGTAGTAAGTATTGGACTCTTGTATGCAGGCTGCACGGTCCTGGTTGTAGCGATCAGCTGATTGGCCTTTGGTGGGGATTAATTCTGTCTGCTGAGCACAAGCTGTTAATACAAGACCTGTTGCCAAAGTAATTAATGTGGAATTAATAATTTTCATGTTCTGGTCCTATACTTTAGTGGTTCAGTAACGCTATCGTATCACCAGCCAGCCCTTACTAAAACAAGATTTGAAAAGGGATCGCAGTAATGCGGCCCCATTTCTTGTGATCGCCCCTAATTTTTAGACGCTTCTTGAGGCTATAAAAGAGTTATTCCGCAGTAATGCTCGCCCGACCCACCAGCATTCCTACACCTCGCTCTGTGGGGTATTTTTATTTTCAAATCCCAAATTTCTTTGATTTAGAAACGGTGCATAAGTCCGTTGGTCACCAATCTTAAGTCGCTGATTTATAAAACATTGCCACTCCAACCAACCACTGACGAAAAGAATGGGTTAATAATTTTTCTCATAAGTAAAAGTTGGGAGTAATTTAAATGCTTAAGCAAGGAAGTTTTATTACGTACGATGAGCCCTAATTAGATCTTTGAACAAGTGTGGTGACGAGTTTATTTGCTCTTTGTAGAGAATTAGATAATTTACGAATAACTAATAAGTCTAGCTTGGTAGCCAGGCTAGGATTTTCAATTCTCATTTTTTCCATATTTGCATAAGAGAGTATGTAGAGCGATGATGGACTCAAGGCCCTGATAGTGGCGGACCTTACACTATGGGTATAGAAAGAAATTTCTCCTACTATGGACCCAGGATAGAATTTTGCAAGAACCAATGAGTCACCTTTAACAGTCTGGCTAATCTCAAGCTGGCCAGCCTCTAAAAAATAGATTTCTCCAGAATCAAGATCGCCCTCTTTAACAATAATCTCATTCTGATTAGTTTTTTTGAATGTGCAATATTTTTTAAAACTATCACTATCAGCTAGATTATCTAGAAAATTAAAAATTTCTTGTGGTTGTATGTTGCAGAGGCTCGAATTAAGAAGCTTCTGCTCAGCATATTCGATCGCAACATCAAGCGAGGAATAATAGGATACTTGATTACTACAATCTGGCGCAATCGATTGAACTAAATCTCTATCTTTAACAGGAAGTACTAGATAGAAATGTAAGTTTTTTTCAGAATAACGTCTTAGGATTCTTTGAAAAACACTAATTGCTGATCTATCAATGCCAGTTACGCAGCTAAAATCGATAATGACACCACGCAGAAAATCTATGTCAATTGATTTGAATAAAGCGTCAATTTTGCTAGCTGAGCCAAAAAAGACATACCCATTTAGTCTATAGATCTCAACTTTATTTCCCGCTATTTTTAAAAAATTTGTCTGTTCCTCAGAACGAACTACTGTGCTTGAAAACTCAGATATGGTCGTTTTTGGAAAAGCAAGACCAATTTGACTATAGTTAACAATGAAAATAAAACAAGAAATAATTATTCCTGCTGTAAAGCCATATAAATAGCCAAAGTTAGCAACCAAAAATAAGATTAGGAAAATCTGTGCAAGATCGACTTTAGAAACTAATTTACGTTGATCCCACAGCCACTGCTTGAGCATGCCTATACCAAGGTAAAGAATTAGCCCACCCAAAGCTGCTTTAGGTATAAATGAAAGAATGCTCCCGGCGCCAAGAAAAAAAGCGAGGCAAATGAGGGATGCAAAAAATCCCGATAATTTTCCACCACCCGCTGATTGATTTAGAGTTGTTCTACTAATAGAGATGATCCCAACAAAACCACCAAAAATAGCTGCCACAATTGATGTAGCACCATGAGCCTTCACAACCTTATCCAACTCAAATTCTTTTCTGGAATTAAGCTCTAAACTGGCTATTGATAGCAAAATGGTTAATAGCCCAATAAAACTAACAATTAAAACTGAGGGCAATATTTCAAATATCACCCCTAAATGTTCTTTTTTAAAGTCTATATTCCATGGTGGAAGCCACTGGTCGCCTTTTAATTCAGAAAATAGCCAGTATTCTCTTCCACAAAATTCTGCTGTGCATACTCCACTTAAAATGAATCCATTAATTACGACGCTAACAATAATAAGCAAGACTGGAATTAATATAGTAGTAGAAATATATGAAGAGAGCCAGAAAAGCACTAATGAGACTCCCACTCCAACGTAAATATGTGGCATGAATGGCTGAGCAAGAAATTTATGTAGGCCATTCATAGTTAAGGGAGTATCGGCAATAATATTGAGAGCTCCACTCGTCATTAGCCATCCAGTAGCAGCCAAAAAACCGGCCATTACAGAAAAAGGGATGTATCTAATGAGGTCTGATAGACGAAAATGAGCTACTAGATAAAAACTTATCCCACAGACAATTGAGGCCAAAACTATCGTTTCAATTGCTAGGTGTAAGGTTTCAGTTTCAATAAGCCCTAAGGTAGTGAGCATAGCCAATGCACCAGCCATACCTGCTACTGTATTTGAGTCAGGGCCGCTAATAAAAGCATCCTCATTCGATATAAGCCCAAAAAGTGCGCCAACTGTAGCAGTTATTAGGGCGATTGATATTCCATAGCCAATATATTTTGATAGCGGGCCAGAAAATAATAATGCGCCATAGGAAATCGAGTAGATAACGGCACTTAACCCTACAATTGTTCCCGCCGAAATTTGGCGTATAACGGCGCCAGGGTTCATCAAAGCACTAATATTTTGAGTAGAACTCAGCAATGCTAATAGCTAGAGCATCATTAGAATCTACAAATTTAGCTGGATTTTGGGCATATTGTTGCTGCATTCCTATGGGGATTTCAGTACAACCCAGAATAATAATCTCCGCCCCACGCTTTACTAAGCAGTCAGAGGCTTTCTTAAAAACAACTTCTGCTTCAGGTAATTTATCCGCCTTTATCAAAGCAATACCCGGAGAAACAAGAGTGGTAAATTCTTCTAATGTTGGTGATATGACATTAAAACCAAGTTCTACAAGAGCTTTTTCATAAATTCCAACTTGGTATGTACCGTAAGTTGAAAGAACGCCAACAGTTTTAATATTAGGATTCTTTTTGCGGACTTGATCTGCGCTAGCTTTGATTATGCTAAAGACAGGTACAGAGGACTGTTTAGCTAACGCTTCATGCCAATGATGTGCGCTATTGCATGTTATACAGATACTTCCAACCCCAGCGTTGTTTAAAAAACTGATAGCATCTAATAATTGCGGGTAAGGTGTTGGACCGTTTCCTATAATATTTTCAGTTCGATCTGGTGTAGTGCAATCTCCATAGACGATTACCGGAATATTTTCCTGATCATTTTTTGCGGAAGTGTGATCGACTAATTTCCTCAAAAAATCTGAGGTTGCTAGCGGACCCATGCCTCCAATAACGCCAAGAAAATGTTTCATTATTACTCCTACCGTATTTATTTAGGTGCATATTAGCATTAATCAAATGAAGACTAAGCCTAGTAATGCTAACAATATCGTATATCAAGCTTAGGGTGCTCAGGATCTTAAATTTTGTGATCAAGGTGATCGATTTAAAAAATGAACTCTTATTAAAAAGTTAAAATCAGAGGGTTTAAATGGCGACGCTGCTTGAGTAACTCTTATGAGCAAGGAGAGCTTATGCTGACTATTTCCGTGTTACATTGAGTCCGTCAACGTCTAACTAGGACTGTTAATCCGTTGGTAGCGAGTTCGAAAACGCAGTTTCGGCGAAGTCAATCTTGCCCGACCCGCCAGTTATACGTAGCAGAAAAAAGACTTGATAATCGCATGTCATTTTTTTGTCAATTTTTTGGTTAAAAATCAATCACACACCATTCACACACTTCAAGTATTTACTTTTAACATCATGATTTGATATGTCAGAGCAAAATTCACTGTCCCCATCGGCGTTAAAATGGAAGCCCTCACCGAATTCCAAGTTGCTCCACTCACAATCTACGATGTGGCGAAAGAGGTTGATAGGGAGATGGTGATGGATGATGTGAAGCTGTTGAAAAAGAGTGGAGACAAGTCTGGCGACTGGAACCTTAATCAATAGCCCCGAGCGATACGACTAAGCTTTTACAATAAAAGAATACAAAACACACAAGACTGCAGCGGCAGCCCCAGTGACAATGGCCTCACCTGAAATTGAACCCGGATGCACAATAAAATCGGAAACCGCTGTAGCAATCCCAGTTAAAGCGCCAGTGACATAACGATTATGGAGCCACTCCTTGTTCTGCACAAAAGATACTAGAACCAGAACTGCTCCCGTTATCGCACCCGTTCTCAAGGCGGTCTCCCAATGAGCCCAAGTAATGGCACTCAGATCTCCGTGCACCATTACCAGCAAACAAGCGGGGGTCGCCTCAGAAATACGGCTAAAAAATATGCTCGCTTTTTCTTTTATCACTATCGATCCTTATACCATTCCCAAAGACCAACGGATATACAACCCTTTGGTCTTGACCGAGCGGTAACAACTCAAAAACTGTTGCTGCAATCAACTCACCAAAATGGCCAGTAAGGCAACAACCATGGGAAAAGCTTTATCAACGCTGGAGGGCCTTCGTCATAATATTTCCGAGCTGTGGGGCTAGTCTCTAATGAGGATTGAAACATCGGGGCGGGAAATACTATACTGGTACCATCGAATTTAAAGGGATTTTTTCTAATCATTTTGGCTGCAGTCATTAACATGCCTACCTGCAAGGCAGGATCTAGATCTTTCTTAACAGCTAATAGAGTAGTAGTTGCCAATAATTTAGTATCTTTTGCTGGCATAGTCCCATTTACATCCATAGATCCAGCGGGTAATGTAAGAACAATAAAATTTGATTTTGTTGTGTAATTATCAATATTAGGTATTTCAAAAAGCTTGTTACCAGCATCAAAACTCTGTTTTATTGCATCAGCAGAAAAAGGGCCACTATAAACCATTACGCCCGCTTTTCCGGATAAAAAAGCAGTCAAGCGTTCTTCAAGAGGCAGAGAAATAAAATTGGGGTTCTTATCAATATTAATTCCATTCAATTCAAATAATTTTTTTGTTAAGGCATAAGAATCACTCTCTTTGGGCCCTAGTAATACTTTCTGCTTAGCTATATCTTCAATGCTTGATAGATTATCAACCACCTTATCATTATAAAAAATCCAAATGGGATCAAAGCCAAAGCTACCAAGAGAATATAGATTTTCAGCTTGTACTTGCGTTAATAGACCATCAAAGATAAACGCCGCATTTAATTTAGATTTGGGATCGCTCAAAAGTGCAGCTACTTCAATGGGTCCACTTGTCTCTATTAATTTAGGTTGAATGCCATATTTGTTTAAATATTCTGCTGCTCTTTTAAATTCATAAGCCCATATATTATTTTCAATCGCTCCAGAAATATAAATTGTCTTTGACTGAGGAGATTTTGCCAAAAACAAAATCACACCAACGAATAGTATTGCTATAAAAATAATTGTTGATGTGGTGATTAATTTTATATTTCTCATATTAAATATCTATTAGGAATACTTCATTGGGAATTGAAAAAGTGGTTGTCCACTAATTATAATCAAATAACGATAAATTTAAATCAGTGCAACAGTTCTACTATCTCTTGATCATTAAATGACCGCTAGCAATCCAAAGTTGATCCATGTTCTATTTTCTTGAATAGATCTCAGCTGAATCAAGTGCGCCGCCGGAGTTTCCACCTACGTTTGCGCCTCCAACAATTAAGACATCTCCATTGACTAAACGCGCTTCTGCATGACGCCAGCGAGGAACTGTCATCGATCCAGTAACAGAAAAGGTGCCCGTCGTTGGATCGTAAAGCGCTGCGGAAGAAAGGACATTTGTTAGATTGTATCCACCAGCAATCAGAACCTTGCCGTCAATCAATATTGTGGATGTTTGTCGCCCAGTTGGCGTGTTCAATGAACCCGTATTAGAAAAGGTTCCTTTTTCCGGATCATACAAACTAGCAGATGCAAGTACAGTATTGTTTTCGCCATATCCTCCAACAATCAATACTTTTCCATCTAACAAAAGATTAGCAGTTGGAAAGCGCCGAGGTGTGCCCATTGAGCCGGTCACACTAAATTTACCGGTTATAGGATTGTAAATTTCTGGTGCGTCTAAATTATTTCCATTATAACCACCAGCTATTAATACGGTGCCGTTATTGAGCAGAGTTGCGGTTAGATTTCGACGCGCAGTAGACATCGATCCGGTAGGAGAAAAGATTCCGGTAGAAGGATCGTAGATTTCAGCGCTGGCAAGAGCACAACAAGTACTATCGTAGGAATATCCCCCCACAACCATTACTTTTCCATTATCAAGTAATGTTGCCGTTGGGTTTATACGTGGAGTACTCATATTACTTGTTGCCTGCCACTTGCCAGATGCGGGATTATATATTTCAACAGAATCAATACCTGTTCCAGATGTAGCTTCACCCCCAGCTACAAAAATACGCCCATCTAAAAGCCGTACCGAGGATGCGGCATAGCGAGGATTTGACATAGACCCAGTAGCGCTAAATGTCCTTGTTACAGGATCATACAGTTCAGCAGAAGCAAGTGCATTGGCATCAGAACCCACTCCACCTGCCACCAGCACTCGTCCATCAGTCAATAAGTTCGCAGTTGGCATAGAGCGAGGAGATGTCATCATGCCAGTTGCTGTGAATGTACCTGTTGTAACAGATGAGCTAGAGTCTCCATTGCCGCCGCAAGAAACCAGAATGCCACTAACGCAAGCAAATAAAGCAAATGAAAAAATCTTTTTCACCGGTAAATCTCCATTTAATTTCAGATTGAAGAAATTTATAAAGTGGGTAAATTAACTCATTTAATTCTACTAAAATCTTATAAAAAAAGGCGAATGCCCACTGAATGTGGCCATTCAACAAATAAGCTTTATTGTGTTCTTCAGTATTGCCCTGAGTCTGTCAGTATTTAAGCAGACCTTACAATTAGTCGGTCTCGAGTTCGAAACGAAGTTTCGATGTAGCCAATCTCACCCACCCCCCAGTTATATAGAACCCTCTAGGGAAATCTTGGAGATTTATCTTTTTTAGCTCCCTCTAAAGGTCTGCACTAGGTCTGGTCTGTAGTGAATGAAAATCAAAATGGATGGGATAAAGAAAGCCAAATCAAAGGGTGATAATTTCAGAAAATAGGTAAATCCGTAAAACGTCAAGTTAGCACTCATCGAAATGAATAAAATAATAGTCGACAATATTGCTCCCAAAGCACGAGTCTTGGGTGTCAGCACTAATATCGCAATAATGACATTTGCAATATTCATCGCTGTATGGACCCAACCAGAAACAGGATCAGCGCCTGTAGATGGGCCAGAACCGGATGCACATAAAAGTTGACCAAAAGCAACCCAGCAAACCAAAATTGTAAAAATAATCTTGGCTTTCTTACTCTCATTCAACATTACCCATGTTGGGCTAAAAAGTTTACTCATTTAATTCACCTGCCTTTGCGATAAAGAAACAGTTAGCAGCTAAGCGTCCTGAAGAGATGAAAGATCAACAGTATGTAGCTATTAGCATTTATAGTGGAACTACCGTAACCCGCTGAATCATCCCCAAATCTGAATGTACAAGCATCTGGCAATGCATCAGATACGGTCCTGTAAAGTCGTCAAAACGCATTCTGAAAGTGATCGATTTAGGATCTGAAGTTGTTCCGCCAGCAGGCAAAGCAACCGTGTCACACCAATAGGGCTTTATTGGTACACCATTGATCTTGGTAATCAACATCGGATTGACGTGAATATGAAAAACATGGGATAAGTTATTACAGTTGTAGATAGTCCACTCTTCTACGTCCCCGAGAATGACATTTTGAATCATCGTGTTAGAAGCTTGTAACTCGTAATCGTATTTTGGTACGGGATTAGGTGCAATGTAAACCGAACCCTCTATAGGTCTACCAGTAATCTTTGCCACCTCCTGTTTTGCCTTAGCAGTATTTTTCTTAATAGATTCCAAGGTATCGGAACCCATTTCAGTAAGACTATTCAATGCTTTATTCCAGGCTACAAAATTACTTTCCGTTTTTTGTTCTATTTCGTTGCCTACCATATTGAAGATAATGCTGCGCTTCTTACCACCAGCAATGGCAAACTCCTCATCAGTAATTGGCTTTAAATAATCTGAAACGGGTAGCGGCACTGCTGGAATAGCACTTGCTGGAGTTTTTTCAGACACCGGTGCAATAGCTCTTTTCGCTTCCACCACAATCACCTTAGCCAAAACATCTCCTGGCAATACAATAGGTTTATTGCCTTGGCTAATTTTGACTGGCAATGACCTCAATAAATAGGTTCCAGGATTACCTGCTTTCACAATCACTGAAGAGCGATTACCTGCTACTAATAGCACTCCCCTACCTTCCTTTTGTCTTGCATCCGGAAATTCTTGATAAAGACTACTACCCCAGCCATCCATGGTGTATTGATGAAGAACATGCTCATCTAAATTGAGATTGAGATAATTAAAGACCTGAGTATTAATAAAACGCCAACGCTGTACCTCTCCACTTTCCATCACAATAGTGGGCTGGCGCACACCATTTATTAATACTGGCTGAGTATTGATATAGCCAGGCTTATGTAAACCATGCCCAGTTGGATCATTGGCAATCTGCGCAAACTTTTCTAAAGAGCCTTCCATTACTCCATAGTTCTTTTCAATACTGTCTTTTGCAAAATACGGGGCTTGGAATAAAAAAATAAGTTCTTTAGCTTGCTCCATCTCTAGCAAATCATCCACTGGACCCCGAATCATAATGGCGCCCTGCATCAAGCTTGCAACTTGTATGGCACTGGATCCGTGGTACTGAGGATGGTAGTAAAAAGGTCCAGCAGGATGATTCTTGGGTAAGTTATACACATACTGGCGTGTATCACCTCTTGGAATCACTCCCCCAGTATTAGGATCTACTACATAATCGCCATACTCAGCATTTTTTTTGTCTGGGTAGATTCCGGGAAATACATGCAAGCCATGGGTATGTAAATTGGTAGTATTTGGTTTGATGTAGTTCGTTGGATCTCTAAACGCTACGACAGGTGGATTTACAGGCAAGTTATTCACTAGCTTAATGCGTAATTGCTCACCACCTCGAACAACTAGTGTTGGGCCAGAGTAATTAGGTCCATGACTATCGTAGCCATAGGCTCTCAAGGAAACAGGATATTGTTGCCCTGAATCCGCTCCAGAAATTTTGCCGTCCCAATACGCTGCAGTCAGCGTCACATCTAACACACCATTTTTTGCCTCCAACATCATGGGCTGCACAAAAGTTTGTAATGGACTTACATTTTTTACTTGATCTTCTTTGCTACACGCTGTAAAGCCTAAAGGTATTACAGTTCCTGATGCTAGCGTCACTCCCATACGCAAGAAATCACGCCGATTATTTTTAGGATTGCTATTCTTTGACATGATCGTCTAGACAATTTCAAAAAAGAGATTGGGTGTTGTCTGTCTTATTGCAGCTTTACCAAGTTGACCAGATTCATTGCAACCCCACCCCAAGAATTGATTCTGAGTGATTGCTACAGAATGAATTTCACCGGCAGCTATGGACCGCACTCCTGTTAAGGATGAAATAAGTGTGGGGATATTTCGAGATTTGAGATCACCTAAGCCAAGTTGTCCGAAACCATTCCAGCCCCAGGCGTAGACTTTTCCTGAAGATGCCAAGGCAAGTGAATAATGCATACCAGCTGCAACAGCTGTGATCTTTTCTGGAAAAGGAATTGGTATTGGGCGATCATTATAAGAATGCTTCATGTTTCCGAGCTGCCCTATATGATTGCTTCCCCAGCCATATACGGTGCCATTGATAGTGACTGCTAGTGCATGGGTTGAGCCGACAGCAATCGAAGCAATTGATGCTAATTGGGCTACTGGCTCTGGATGTGCAATTGACTGGAGATGCCCCAAGCCTAATTGCCCAGCTGAATTACTACCCCAAGCATACACTCGCTGATCTTTACTTAATGCCAGCATGAAGTTATCGCCAATCACCACCTCTTGCATTGGTGGGATATCAGTGATCTTTTCAGGTAAAGCATTAATTTGTGTAGTGCTTCGCCCTAATACGTTATCGCTATTGAGCCCCCAGGTATAAAGACCTCCCGATTGATCTAAGGCAGCGTACGAAAATTGCCCAGCTGTAACTTTAGATGCGCCAGCAATACCATCAATTAAAGTAGGCGCCTCAGTAAATGACCCTTTTCCCCCAATACCAATTTGGTTAAAACCCCAGATAAATGACTGCTGATTGGAAATTCCTAAGCTGACACCATTCCCAGCAGAAACATTTGAAAAGAAAGTTGGTTTTGCAATATAGACAGGCTCAGAGGAGGGGCCTTTACTGCCACAGATATCTACGTAGCCCGAGATAATGCGACCACATCCCGCACCCCCCCATCCCAAGACCTCCCCCGACCTTAATAC
>Ga0194047_10002057_pt1 | contig 11734 bp, 10 predicted proteins | sample JunL225m_MetaG_2_FD_160070 | JGI IMG/M metagenome (GOLD analysis project Ga0194047, IMG submission 160070) | Anoxic zone freshwater microbial communities from boreal shield lake in IISD Experimental Lakes Area, Ontario, Canada - Jun2016-L221-5m | ecosystem: Environmental > Aquatic > Freshwater...
ATCAAAATACAATTCAGGATTTGCATAAACTTCAGCATCAGCAGTTAAATGTTGTTTGATTCCGTTTGCAAGTTCAGCAACATCAGCTCTTCCCGTTGCACGTAAATATCTTTCCATGCTTTCATCGTAGCCAAATGTAGAAGTTGTTGCACCAATTTCGGCACCCATATTACAAATGGTTCCTTTTCCTGTGCAGCTCATGCTGGTAGCGCCTTCACCAAAATATTCAACGATGGCACCAGTTCCACCTTTTACGGTTAATATTCCAGCAACTTTTAAGATCACATCTTTTGGTGCAGTCCATCCATTTAATTTTCCGGTAAGTTTGATACCAATTAATTTCGGGAATTTAAGTTCCCAAGGTAAGCCAGCCATCACATCACAAGCATCAGCACCGCCAACGCCAATAGCGATCATTCCTAAACCACCTGCATTAACGGTATGCGAATCAGTTCCAATCATCATTCCACCGGGGAATGCATAATTTTCTAAAACCACTTGATGAATAATTCCTGCACCTGGTTTCCAAAAACCAATTCCATATTTATTTGAAACCGAACCTAAGAAATTATACACTTCTTTACTTTCACTGTTTGCGAAAGCTAAATCATCTTTGGCGCCAACTTTAGCGGTTATCAAGTGATCGCAATGAACGGTTGAAGGCACAGCAACTTTTGCACGGCCGGCTTGCATAAACTGAAGCAATGCCATTTGTGCTGTAGCATCTTGCATAGCCACACGGTCGGGTGCAAAATCAACATAACTTTTTCCACGTTCGTAGGCAGCTTGCGCATCACCTTCGGTTAAATGGCTGTATAATATTTTTTCGGTAAGGGTTAAAGGCTTATTGGTAACTTTTCTGGCAGAAGCAATCCTATCGCTCATCTTAGCGTAGGTTGCTTTAATCATTTCTAAATCGAACATATTAAATAACGTTTAAATTTTGTGCCGCAAATTTATGCAACGAGTTGAATTTTTATCTATCGAAATATTTTTTATTTGAATATGTTAAAACAAGTAATTTCGTTTGCTCGAAGGAATGAGATTTATTTTGTTGTGAGCAACTTTTATATCATAGATTTCATCTAGTAGGAAATAATATAAACATGAAGAAAATAATTTTTGTCTTAGCAATAATTGGCATCACAACATTAACAGTTCAGGCTCAAAAAAAAGTTCCAAAATCTGAAAGTGGAAGTGTGATTAATGATATGAAAAAAGCTCTTTTAAAAAAATATAAATACCAAAGTATGGATGTGTTTATGTTGGCAGGAAAATTAAATATTGATATTGCTGATATACATGTGAAGTACATGCCCAAAAATATCAGAGAAGAAAAGTCGAAAGAAATAGCAGATTTCGCTCGAACGTTTTTGGATAAAACACCTGCCGGGAAAAAATTGTTGAATGAAATTTCAGGAATAACAATTAATCATTTAAACAAGGCGGGAGGAGGTGCATTAACAGCACCATTTAATACATATGAGAAATATTTTTTTTAACAGAATTAACTGATGAATCAAGAAATTATTTTTTCTTCAACACAGGCATTGCAAAAATATTTTGATGAAGATATTAAAGCTTCAAACCTTGAGCAGCTAAAGGAGTGGCTCACATCAGAAATTATAAAATTGATGATGAATGATATGGAGAAGTTGTTGAATGTTTTATACCGTATTGATGTGAACGAAAAAAAAGTGAAAGAAATTTTTGCTCAAAGCAATCCAAAATTAATTGCTCCAAGTTTAGCCGAATTAATAATTGAACGTGAAATTGGTAAAGCAGAATCGAGAATAAAATATCGATAATTTAAATACGGGTTATCCCATCAAACTGGCGGCAACAGCTAGCAACACTCCACCTAAAACAGCGGCTAATTTTCTGAAACTAAAATGATGATTTTCGCTATTCTCAAATAAAATTGTGGTAGAAATGTATAAGAATATACCCGCAACAAATGCCAGAATATGGTTGAAAATTAAATCAGAAAAACTAAAGCGTAAAACGTTCCCGATAAATGCACCCGCTGGTGACATCATTGCATAAACTAAAAGCAAAGTAGGAATTAATTTTTTATTGATATGCTCGGTTTGCAAAATACTCATCAAAGCAAAAGCTGCAGGCAGTTCATGTAACGCAATACCAAATCCCATCACTTTATTTACTTCTGAAATTACACCAAGCGGAATGCCTTCAGTAAAAGCATGCAAACACAAACTCAAAAACAAACCAATTGGCAAAGCCATAGAATGATTGTGGCTATGTGTATGCAAATGTCCGTGCTCAGCGCCTTCCGAAAATTTTCCAATTAAAATTTGAAAAAAGAATCCTGCTAAAATTAAGAGTGATGAATAATTATTTTGAATGGAAAATACTTGGGGCAATACATTTAAAATAGTGATGGAAAAAATAAATCCTCCTGCAAATGCTAAAAATGTTTTAAGCAGCAATTCGTTTTTGTATCCGGTTTGCATGGCTATCAAACCACCTAAAAGCGGAGCAGCAAAAAGTAAAATATAAATCCACACACTCATGTTGTTTGTTGTTTAATAGTTTGATGTTAATTTCCAAATCTACACCTCTTCAAATTTTCTTATCACTTTCAAAATGCGCATAAAAATATATCCTAAAATACTCCCAAGTATTGCTCCGCAAATAATATCAAATGGATAATGAACACCTACATAAACTTGAGAAAATGCAATGGATGAAGCCCAAACAATTGCAAGCGGAACGAACCATTTTTTTGAAGTCGCAAAAAATCCCATCATATAAAATGCTAGTGCAAAATGATTAGTTGCATGAGCCGAAATAAAGCTATATCCACCACCGCAATTCACCAATAAATGAACTTGATTTTGAATTGACGGATCATTGCAAGGTCTTAATCTTTGAACTAAATTTTTGATTAAATGTGCACTTACCTGATCGCTAACTAAAATTAAAACGGCAGCACCAATAAGTATCCAAAGTGTTTCTTTTTTATATCTTTTGTAAATAAAAAAAATTACAATAGCATAAAGAGGAATCCACATTGTTGGATTGCGAAGCATTGGGCATAGCCAATCAAAAAATGAATTTTGCAAGCCATTATTAATGGCTAAAAAAAATTGTTGATCGATATGATTGATAGTTTCAAACATTTTACTGCAAGCAATTATTTGATTTTTCGAATCAATTGCTGATTTGTAATTTTAAAACAAAAGTATATGTGCGCAAGTTTAATTGAAAATAGAATATTTCACTAAGTATTTGATGAGCCATGTTTTTCTACTTTCAGGATGAAAGTCTTTAACAATGCTTTTCAACTCTTTTGTTTTTAGTGTAAAAACTTATATTTGAACGTGTCATAAAAATCAATATGCGATTTAAAATTATTTACATTTTTTCTTTAGTTATTCTCATTGGATCCTGCGTTTCACAAAGGAAATACAATCAAATGTATGCATTATGGGTTTATACAGATGGTGAATATCAGTTGTTAAAACAACGTAAAGCGATAGAGGCAAAAAACTCAAATACACTCAGAGAAATTGCACGCTTAAGAAAAGATTCTTCGTATATCGATTCAAGTTTTCATTCTTTTAAAATTTTGTGCGAATTGGAAAGTGGTAAGTTAAAACAGAATATCACAAGTTTAACTTTCAAATTGGATTCAAATTCTACACGATTAAAACTGTCTGCTCAAAAAATATCTGAACTCGAAGCTATGTTGTTTCGCAAGGATTCTGTTATGCAAGCTATTCGAAGAAAGCTAACTGATGCATTATATGCTTTTAAAGATAAAGGAGTGAATGTTCATGTTGTTGGAGGTAAAGTTTATATTTCGTTAGATGAAAAGCTATTGTTTAAATCAGGGCAAGTAGAAGTTAATGCAGATGGGAAAAATGCATTATTAGAAATTACTAATGTTTTAAATATTGATACCTCCACCAATATTACTATTGAAGGACATACAGATGATTTGCCATTTAAAAGCTCATCTAAGACATACAAAGATAATTGGGACATAAGTGTTATGAGGGCAACATCAGTAGTTAGGTATATGCAGATGGAAGGTAAAATTTCACCTTTAAGAATTATTGCTGCAGGTAGAGCAGAATATTATCCAATTGATCCATCTAAAACACCTGAAGCCAGAAAAAAGAATAGAAGAATTGAAATAATTGTAACTCCGGATTTAGATGAAATTGCTCGACTGTTGAGCAATTAGTTCAGGTGATATAAATAGAAAAGCCGCTCGGATTTTATATCACGGAGCGGCTTTTTGAATTTTATAATGAAAAAAGTATAATTGGATATACGAAAGAATAATGCCAAAAAGATTAATGCACTAAAGATAGTTTGATATGTTCTGGTTTTCAGGTAGATAAATAAATTGATGTAAATACATTTTGAGGCTCTTTTATTGAAAATGCCTTATAAATTTAACAGCAAGTTCACTTTTATGGAAACATATTTCCTGCTTGGATGTATTTTTTGAAAGGTAAAAAGATATTTTTGTTTGAATGACTTAGTTTTTCTAAGCACACTAATACAAATAGAGTTATGACACTGTCTGAAGCACAAAAAGTGGTTGATGAATGGATACAAACAAAAGGAGTGAGGTATTTTAATGAACTTACTAATACTGCTATTTTGATGGAAGAGGTTGGTGAAGTTGCACGAATTATGTCACGCAAATACGGAGAGCAGTCTTTTAAGGAATCAGATAAAAATATAGATCTTGCTGATGAACTTTCTGATGTTTTATTTGTATTGATATGTATTGCTAATCAAACCGGAATAGATTTGACTCAGGCTTTTGAAAAAAATATTAAAAAAAAAACAAACCGTGATTCCCAACGGCATCATGAAAATGAAAAATTGAAATAACTATAATTGGAAAATACATGGAAAACGAAATAACCAGATCTTCACAGATAAGAATTGATGTACATTTAGATAAGGATAATATGCCTTCACAAATTCAATGGGATGCTGATGATTCAGATACAGAAGGAAAGCAAGATGCAAAAAGTGTTTTACTTGCGATGTGGGATGGATTAAATCAAAATGCAATGCGCATTGATTTGTGGACAAAAGAAATGAATGTGGAGGAAATGAATATTTTTATCTTTCAAACTTTTGCAACATTAGCCGATACATTTGAACGTGCAACAAATAATAAGGATGTTGCTGACGATATGAGAAATTATGCCCATCAACTCGGACATAAATTAAATGTTTTTGGTGATGACCATAAACATTAATCAAAAAAATAGTTGCCAGAAATGAATGAACACCTCTGGCAACTATTTACTAAATATTAAATATGTGCGTTTAGTTTTCCGGCAAGAACATGCTTTGGTACAGCACCCACTTGCTTATCTACAACTATTCCATCTTTAAAAAACAATAAAGCAGGAATGCTCATAATACCAAAATCGGTTGCAACTTTCGGGTTAAAATCTACATTTAATTTTCCGATTACAGCCTTACCTTCATATTCTTTAGCCAATTCTTCTACTACAGGACCAACCATTCTGCATGGGCCACACCATTCAGCCCAAAAATCTACCAATACAGGTTTACTACTTTTTAAAACAACTTCTTCGAAGTTTGCATCTGTTATTTCTATTGCCATTTTTATATTTATTTAAGCGTTTATTTCTTTCGCAATTTAGTTGCCATTTTGATAATTGAAACAATTTGGCATATTGATTTATTAATTCAACTTATATTCAATACCCATTTCATCAAATTGTTTAAGCAATTCGCCATCCACACTAATTTTAAATTTAGTTGCAACAGCGCTTACTCCAAGTTTTTGCTCCCCATCTTTTATATGAAGTTTTAACACAGCAGATCCTTTATGGTTTTCTAAAATAGTTTTAAAGTGTTTTAAAAAGCCATTTTGCAAGTTCGCTGAATTTAAAGTTAGGGTTACCTTATTCAACAATCTGTCTTTTACCTCAGCCAACAACATGATTTGGTTTGCTTTAAATTCATACTGGTCAGAGCTGTTAAAACGTGTTTTCATGGCTCCTTTAATATAGAGCATTTGTCCTACTGTTAGAAAATGTTTGAAGCGTAAATATTCTTCACTCCACATGGTAATTCTTACATTTGAAAAGTAATCTTCTATTGTAAAAGAGCCATACGGTTTATTGTTTTTGCCGATTTTTTCAAACACATCGGTTACAATTCCTGCAATATTAATTTCTTTGTTTTTAAACTCTTCAATAGTTGCTATGGAAGTGATTTGAAAATTATGGAATTCAATTTTAAAATCATCGAGTGGATGACCGGAAAGATACATTCCGGTAACTTCTTTTTCTTGCCTAAGTTTTTCCATCAAATTCCAAGATTCGCATGGAGGAATAATAGGTTCAGCTAAAGAAACTACCGATCCACCACCAAACAATGATTGCTGATTAGCTGCATCATTATTTTGCGCAACACTTCCATAACGAATGGCTTTTTCTATCACATTTACTTCATCATTTCCTGATGCAAAATATTGTGCGCGATGCACATTGTCGAAACAATCAAATGCTCCGGCAAGTGCCAAGCCTTCCATCGTTTTTTTATTAACCGCACGAAGGTTTACACGTTTTGTTAAATCGAAAATACTTTTGAATGGCCCATTGATTTCTCGTTCAGAAATTATTCCTTCAACAGCACCTTCACCTACACCTTTTATAGCACCTAAACCAAAACGAATTTCTCCTTTTTTATTCACAGCAAAATTCACTTGCGATTCATTTACATCCGGACCAAGAACCTGAATTCCCATACGTCTGCACTCTTCCATGAAAAAAGTTACCTTATCAATATTGCTCTGATTATTGGTGAGCAATGACGACATATATTCTCCCGGATAATGTGCTTTTAAAAATCCCGTTTGGAATGCAACAAATGCGTAACAAGTTGAATGCGATTTATTGAAAGCATAGGATGCAAAAGCTTCCCAATCGGTCCAGATTTTTTCTAAAATTTTTGCATCATGACCTTTTTCTGTTGCACCGGAAATAAATTGAGGTTTGAGTTTGTCGAGCGTTTTTTTATCTTTTTTACCCATTGCTTTTCGCAATGAATCTGCATCACCTTTTGAAAAGTTGGAAAGCTTTTGAGATAACAACATTACTTGTTCCTGATAAACTGTAATTCCATAAGTGTCTTTAAGCTGCTCTTCCATATCGGCTAAGTCGTACGTTACAGTTTCTTTTCCGTGTTTACGATTGATGAAGCTTGGGATATACGCAATTGGTCCTGGGCGATACAATGCATTCATCGCAATCAAATCTGCAAAACGATCAGGCTTTAAATCTTTCAAATATTTTTGCATTCCGGCACTTTCAAATTGGAAAGTTCCGTTGGTTTCTCCCTTTGCAAAAAGGTCTAAAGTTTTTTTATCATCAAGAGGAATCTCATCAATATTCAAATCAATTCCATGGTTTTGTTTAATGAGTCTTAATGCATCACGTATGATAGTTAAATTTTTCAACCCCAAAAAATCCATTTTAATTACACCTGCATCTTCAATTACTTTTCCATCGTATTGTGTAAGCAACAATGTTGAATCTTTTGCAACAGCAACTGGGATTAAGTCAGTAAGATCACATGGTGCGATGATAATTGCAGATGCATGCACACCTGTTCCACGAACTGAACCTTCAAGAATAAGCGCTTCTTTTAAAACAGTTGCTCTTAAGTCGTTGCCATGGTATATCTCTCTTAATTTTTTTACGTTTTCAATATCTTCATTCTGTAAGGCTTCATTTTCCTTCAAACTATTTTCTCCATCAAGGGGAGCATTCAAAACTCTTTTCAGAACAATTCCTGGTTTATCAGGAACTAATTTTGCTAATATATTTGAATCAACAAGCGGAAGATCCATTACACGAGCAACATCTTTGATACTCATTTTAGCAGCCATCGAACCATAAGTTACAATTTGTGCAACTTGGTTTTTTCCGTATTTTTCAACTACATAATCAATCACTTTTTGACGGCCTTCATCATCAAAATCCGTATCAATATCTGGCATTGATTTACGATCAGGATTTAAAAACCTTTCAAATAGTAACTGATATTTTATGGGGTCAATATTGGTTATTCCGATGCAATAAGCAACAGCGCTACCAGCAGCCGAACCACGACCAGGTCCAATAAAAACGCCAAGGTTTCTTCCAGCTTTTATAAAGTCGGCTACAATTAAAAAGTAACCTGCAAACCCCATCGTTTTTATTACATGTAACTCAAAGTTTAACCGTTCTTCAACTTCTGCAGTAATTTCTACGTAGCGTTCTTTTGCGCCAATAAAAGTTAAATGTTTTAGATAAGAATCTCCATCTAAAAATTCTTTTGGAACAGGAAAATGAGGAAGTAAAATACTTCGTTTTAAATCGAGTAACTCTACTTTTCCAACAATTTCATTTGTGTTATCTATTGCCTGTGGTAAGTCAGAAAAAAGCAAACTCATTTCCTGAGTTGTTTTGAAATAAAATTGATCGTTGTAAAAGGCAAATCTTCTACCTTTTACAAACGTTTCATCATCACCTGTTGTTTCCTTTTGAGTTGGTGTACTTTGTTTTTCTCCGGTGTTAATACACAACAAAATATCATGTGCATTCGAATCTTTTTGGTCAACATAATGCGAGTCGTTTGAAGCAATAATTTTTACATTGTACTTTAATGCAAATTTTAGCAATACTTCATTCACCTTATTTTGTTCAGGAATATCATGTCGTTGTAATTCTACATAATAATCTTCACCAAAAATATCGAGCCACCATTTAAATTCTTCTTCACCGGCTTGTTCCCCTTTTTTTAAAATTGTTTTAGGTACAGATGCTCCTAAACAACAGGTTGTGGCGATTAATCCTTTATAATGTTTTAGGATTAGTTCTTTATCGATGCGTGGATATTTACCATACATTCCTTCCATGTAACCAAGCGAACAAAGTTTGATAAGGTTTCTATAACCTTCATCATTTTTTGCAAGTAATAATTGATGAGAACGAATGTCTTTATCTTCTTTGGTAAATTGACGTTTTGTTCGATCTGTTACAACGTAAAATTCACAACCAACTATAGGTTTTACTTTGGGTTTTCCATCTTCACCTTTATGCTTATAGGCTTCAGCCACAAATTTGAATGCCCCAAACATATTTCCATGGTCGGTAATAGCTATTGCCGGCATGTTATCCGATAATGCTTTGTTATACAATTCTCCTATATCGGCAGCCCCATCAAGCAATGAAAATTGTGTATGAACATGTAAATGTGAAAATGACGACATGAAGTTTTTTTTGGTAAAATAATACTGCCAAAAATAAGGAATGAAAAGTTGAGAAAATAAGATGTTGATAAAAAGAAATTTTTCATAAATGCAACTGCTTGTTAAATAATAAGCTCTTCCTAAAAATCCAAATTCATTCTGTGTTTTTATAAAAACTTGTTAATTATTTAATAACTTATAAATTTGGAAATAATAACTAAATCTAATTATTACTATTTATGAGAAAATTATTTACACTCTTAACTGTCTCCGGATTAACTTTTACTGCTTCTGCACAAATGATTCAGTCAGCAAAAGCTACTTTAAGATTACCTGTTCGTGAAGACATGTCGTTCAGCCCTGTTTATACAGGAGTTCCTAATCAGCCTAGTAATACACAACAAATATTTGCCAAAGGATCTGTTTGGTCAGGTAAAACAATTAATACTTTAATTGGTACTACACTTTGGTCAAACCAAACTAATGGTGCTACATACAGAAGGATTGTTTCTTATAAAAGCGGAAAGGTTTCTGCAACTTGGACAGCTGCTTTTAGTGATTATGCTCATAATTGCCCAGATAGAGGAACAGGTTACAATTCTATGGACGGAAATTCTTGGGGTGCACTTCCCCAAGCACGTATTGAAAATGGATATAGAACAGGGTTTCCAAATCTTGCAACTGCACCTGATGGTTCTGAAATTATCATAAGCCATTTAGCAGATACAGGAAGTTTATCAGGAGGTTTTTCAATGAGCACTGGTGCATTTGGTGGAGCACTTTGGGCTACTGCAAAAGTTTCGGGTTCAACACCTGCAACAGGTTATCCTGGTCCACTTTGGGCACGTGTAGCAATATCTGGAGACTACATGATTGTTGTTTCTAATTTCACGGATTCATCAGGAGCAACTGTTCCTCATCATGTTACAATGAGTGGTGTGAGAGCACCTTTGGTTTATTCACGTTACCAAATTTCAACTAAAACTTGGCAAACCTTTAGTAACGGTTCAATTTGTACTACATTACCTGGATATGATTCAACAATGTATACTCAAGGTTCAGCAGATTGTTACAGTATTGATTCTAAAGACAATGTTGTTGCAATAGTTGAAGCTAGACCTTTTGATGATTGGGCTATGTGGAAATCAACTGATAATGGAGCTACATGGACTAAGACAATTATTATGACTTTTCCAGTTCGTAAATACGATTTTAAATCTGATACATTAACTCGTACTGTTTGTGCTGGTGATGGTGTGCATGTTTTAATTGATAATGCTTTAAAAGTTCATGCATTTAGTGATAGAAATGATGTTGGCGTGGATCAAACTACACAACAAACAAATATTAGCTCTAACTCTAAAGGATACTTATATTATTATTCACGTTATGCAGGTTTAGGCGAAAGTGGTGATGCAATTCTTTATTGGAACGAATCTTTAGCTACAGATTCTGTTAAAGTTATTGCATCTTCAGTTAAATCAAATCCATGTTTAACAGCAGCAGATTCGGTTTATAGTTTCGCATCAGGAAATGGTAAATGGTATGGAATTGCTAATGCAACGTGGCCAAGTGTAGCCATCGATTCAGCTGGAACAATGTATATGGTTTATTCATCTTTTTCTTTGAATGATGATGATGGTGCAGGAAATTATTTTAGAGATATTTATGTTGAATATTCAACAGATAACGGATTAACTTGGAGTAATCCAATTAATGTAACATCTGGTTTAGGATTTAATGTTGAGCAAGCTTATCCTTCAGTTGCAAGATATGCTGATGCAAATATTCATATCACCTATCTTAACAAATTGCATCCGGGTAATGATCAAAATAACTCTTCTCCTGAAGTATATAATATTTATGATTTATCAGTTTCAACTGCTGATATCAAATCAAATACTACAGGCGCAATTAATGGTGTAAATGAATTGAAAAATAATGTATTCTCATTGGATCAAAATTTCCCAAATCCTTTCAGAGGCATTACAGCTATTCCAGTAAAACTTAATATGTCAACTGATATTACTATCAATATAGTAAACCTTGTTGGACAAAATGTGTATTCTCATAAATATACAAAAGCAACAACTGGTGTAAACAATTTCCAAGTTGATTTAAGCAATTTAACTAGCGGAGTTTATTTCTACACAGTAGAAGCTGAAGGTTATAAAATTACTAAAAGAATGATGGTTGAATAATCTCTAAATCAAATAATCTTGAAACAAAAAATCCCGCCCCGAGAACTCGGGGCGGGATTTTTTTATGCTTGAATTTTTAAATTATTTCTTTGGAATATTCTTCAAAGTTTCCACTAAGTAATTCCAGAAATCTTCTACTGATTTAATGTCAACTCTTTCATCAGGAGAATGTGGAGAGCGGATAGTTGGTCCAAAAGAAATCATATCCCAATTTGGATAAACGCTTCCTAATAAACCACATTCTAATCCTGCATGAACTGCTTGTAAT
>Ga0194047_10002059_pt1 | contig 11726 bp, 11 predicted proteins | sample JunL225m_MetaG_2_FD_160070 | JGI IMG/M metagenome (GOLD analysis project Ga0194047, IMG submission 160070) | Anoxic zone freshwater microbial communities from boreal shield lake in IISD Experimental Lakes Area, Ontario, Canada - Jun2016-L221-5m | ecosystem: Environmental > Aquatic > Freshwater...
TAGTATGGCAATATAACTAATAAGATACGCAATTCCTGTAATCTCTAAGCCTATTTTAGAACACAGAAAATAGATTAATATACCCATCAATAAATATGAAAAAGACTCTGTTAAAAAATAAGTTTTTCCAGCTCCTGAGGCAAGCATCACGAAACCTAAGGGCCAACTTGTTACTTTTAATACATCACCCAGCAACTGCCAGCGTAATATATCAGTAGCAAGTAGAAATTGTGATGAATACATAATTTCTATTATCCATGGGCATAATCCCATCATTGCAATAAATACTGGCGCGCTTATAAGTAGGGCAACTTCGGTTTGCTCATTAACTAATTTTGTTGCCGCCTTTTTATCGCCAATAAGCTGCGTTAATGCAGGATAAAAATCTGCGCTCATTGATAATAAAATGAATCCTATATACTGCATCGATATACTCCAGGCAGCCTGAAAATAACCTACTGAATCAATGCCGAGCGAATTTCCAATTTCTACTCGGATCCATAACTGTACCAAGGCACCTACGAGACCAGCACCCATAAATGGAACACCCAGCCGTAGCAAACATTTCCATTGGAAATAGATTTCCTTCAAATTAATTTGAGATTCTTCAATTTTTGGAAGTCGAGATATGCACAGGCTACCAATCAGATAACCGATAAATGGTCCGCCCAAAACAAAGCCGATAAGTCCATTTTGACCCCATATCCAAATCATTAGGAGGCCAAATGTCGTACTAAGTAGCGATCCATATACGTTTATCTTTGCTATGTCTCCTATGCGTCTCATACCCTGTAATGTGGCAGATTGAGATATCGTAATTACTGATAAAGCAACGCCAAGCGATAGCCATCCCACTAAATATCCGTCAGATGCAGTTCCAAGCACATGCAAAGCAACAAAATCTCTCAGGAGCCAAAGTGCAAGTGCCCCAAAGCTTGCTAAAAAAAATGTGCCGAAAAAAATAGCTTTTCTCGTAACAAACAATAAGCGATAGTTTTCTTTAGCGCTCGCGTCAGCAATCTGACGGGTGGCTGTCATGCCAATGCCAACACTAGCAAAACTTGATGCTGTTTGTATCAACCCCTTATAAAGACTAAGTAAGCCGATTCCTGTCGGGCCCAATAGTAGTGCTATAACTTTTGCCCCTAACAACCCAATAATGACGTTAGCCAGCGAAGAACCGCCTATTACCGATGTAGATTTTAGAATGCGTCCGTATGATTTTTTATCGTACGGCACGACTACCCTTCTCTAATGGCTTTAATAACATTTGTCACTTGAGCTTCTGACATATGAGGGCCAATTGGTAAACTTAGGCAATTATCGGCAAGTTGTTCAGCTACTGGAAAATCCCCTCTTTGGTAACCATTTGAATCATAGGCCCTTTGCAAATGTGGTGGAATTGGGTAGTGAATTAAAGTTCCGATACCTTTTTCTAATAACATCTTTTGCAAATAAGCTCTGTCCGTATGCTGAACAACATATAAATGCCATGATGAATCTGCCCATGTAGGTATATGGGGCAATATAAGCCCTACACTAGCTAATTCAGATTGATAGCGGCTAGCGATTAAAGACCGCCTCGCATTCCACTCATTCAGTGTTTTGAGCTTTAAACTGAGAAGTGCAGCCTGAATAGAATCAAGGCGGCTGTTATATCCCTGCACTTCATTGGTATATTTTATTCGGGATCCATAATTGCGAAGCAACTGGACCCGGTCAGCAATGTCATCATCCGACGTTGTAATTGCCCCCCCATCGCCAAAAGCTCCAAGATTTTTCCCAGGGTAATAACTCCATGCAACAACATCACCATGAGCGCCAATTCGTTTGCCCTTATAACGTGCACCATGTGCCTGTGCTGCATCCTCAAGTACTTTCAATCCTTTCTTCCTAGCTATCTCCAAAATTGGATCTATATCAGCAGGTTGCCCATATAAATGCACAGGAAGAATGACCTTAGTTCTAGAGGTAATTGCAGCTTCAATCCGTGCAGGATTTAAATTATAGGTTGTAGAATCTGGCTCAACAGGTATAGGAGTTGCACCGCACTGACTAACTGCCAGCCAAGTACCAATATAGGTATTGCTTGGGACAATTACTTCATCCCCAACTCCTACATCCATCGCCAATAGAGCAAGATGTAATGCCTCTAACCCGTTTGACACTCCAACACAATGCTTAGCACCACAGAAAATTGCAAACTCTTGCTCAAAATATTCAACCTCTTGGCCAAGTATGTAGCAACCCGAATCAAGCACACGCTTAACTACTAATTCAGCATCCTCCCTTATCTCCAAATATGTTGCCCGAAGATCTAAAAACGGTACTTTCAATTGGTTCACTTTGTCTTACTCCTGAGAAAAATTACAAGCCAGATAAGGATTTCTATCATTTAAGCGATGCAGATAAAAACGATAATTTATCTACTCCAAGTTACATTCTCCCTTATAACCCTTGCAGGATTACCGGCTAATAAGCTTAAGGGTTGATATTTACGTCCAAGCACTAATGACTTAGCGCCAATGACACAGCCATTCCCAAGATCGGCCCCAGGCAAAACTGTCACATCATGACCGATCCAAACATGGTTACCAATTACAACTGGGCTGCATTTTTGACTGCCGGATAATTCATGCCAATTAGAATCGCTAATAGAGCATCCCCAAGCGATTATGCAATCGTGTCCAACTATAATTGACTTCGCAGCCATAATTCGTGTGTCGGCCGTCATTCCACTGCCGGTGCTCTCCAGCCTTCCCTGAAATTTTACAAGCGCTCCTGATGCCACTGAAATCACGCATCCAGGGCCAATAATAAACTCCCCATCAAATATTAATTGCGCGCTTGTCCCAATACTAAGAGAAATTGAATTACTTCCCTGCCCCCCAGACTCAATGATGATCTTATCTCTTATTAGGATTTGACCGCCAGTTGCTTTATTAATTTTTACAGGTATAAAGTTACCCCTATAAATGAACCGCAAGGGAAAGAATTTACCTGTTGCGGCCTTTGTCAAATATATCGTGTAGAGAACTGAAAAAATGAATCCCGTAGGGGATAATTTGATTTGGGAAAACATCCAATGTAAATTAGGATTTTTCTTTATAGATCCCAAAATGTAATCTTTTAACTGCATTTAATCCCACTCAAGAACTGACTATAATCCCGATAATAATCTGATTCACTATACAAATTTGATGCCAAGACCATACATACCGAACCAGATGAGAAATTATCTAATTCACGCCATATCATTGGGCATACAAGCAAACCTTGATAAGAGCGGTTTAAGTGAAACATTTTTTTACCGCTACCATCATCTAAAGTAATATCAAAACTACCAGACATTGCAATTATGAGTTGAGTTAAATCCTTATGAGCATGCCCCCCTCGCTCTGAACCGCCAGGAACATCGTAAAGATAATAAACGCGCTTAATTTGGAAGGGAATTTGGTTATCCTCTTCAATAAAGGTTAGATTTCCTCTTGGGTCTGAAATTTTTGGTAATTCTATAACGCGGCAGTCCTCAAGCGACATCAAAATTCTCCCTCATTAATTTTATTGAAGGAATAACTTTAGCCCCTTCTAATGACTTTAAATAATGTTCATTACGCAATCCATTGGCTACTAGGATAATTTGACATCCTAAAGACTTTGCCGCCATAAAATCAACCTCGGTATCACCAATCCATAGTGCGTCTTCGAGGTCTTCCTTAATGCCAAAATGAGAGCGAACTGCATTGACTTTGCCTTCCGCCCCCTCCAAGTGGTCACAAACCAAAACATTATCAAGAAATTTGTATAGCTCTGTGGCTTCTAGCTGCCTCTCAAGGGCTGACTTATTTTTGCGCAATGTTACCAAAGTGAGTCTGGTACTTGACGATCTAAATCTTTCAAGGCATTCGAGTGCGCCTGTCTGCACCCTGTCGAGCGTAAGAGCTTTGGGACCCTCAATCATACCTATCCATAGACCAAGAAACTCATCGTAAATGGCTTCGGCATTAGACATTTTGAGAAGATCTAAACGAGTAACTAAAGCCCTCTTTGACTCCCAATACTCATCAATTCCAACTGGAGTAAAGTTAAATTTCTCGAGAATAAATTTGTAGCAGTAGTAATGGCGCAACTTACCATCAAGCAATGGGCCATCAAGATCCAGAAAAATATTTTTTAAGGGCATTAAGCTTGGCATATTGCATATATCTCAGCAGCATGTTCAGGAAAATCCTTCCCTAATTTATAAAATCCTTGAATCATTTCCTCGCTCCAGTTTTCTTGGATTTGGCTGTTAGATAAGGGCTTTAAATATACTCCGCCAATTTCAATTAAATTTAACCCGCTTTTTTCAATGTCTAACTTAAAAGTTTGGGGTACATAAACTCTGCGATGACCCAATGCATGATCACGTGAATTTAATTGGCAGGGATTGTCTAGTAACCCCATTTTGACCGCGGCCAGACGATGTATCGAGTTACCATTAGGCACCCCCAAAAATAATCTGCCATTAGGTGCAAGCCAGTTCTTTACTTTAGCCAACAACCCTACTGGGTCTTCCACATGCTCTAAAACATGCTCTAAGATAATAGAGTCAAAAGGTTGCTCTGGCTGAAAGTCTTCAAATAATGCATGGATCTTAGTGAGATTTTGATGCTCCGGAATTTGCTCCAATAAATCAAGCGAGCCTTCGACTATAGTCATTTCCTCAAAATCATCGATCAGAAATTGTGTCATTTCCCCTTCGGCAGGACCTAATTCAAGCCCTCTCTTCCCAACCAGCTTAGGCTTGATGGTTTCATAACGAAATCGAATCAAACGCTTATCAAAATCTAGCTGCTCCTTCAAATACCAATCTGATAAAGTCTCAACTCTATCGTGCTCACTAACACTCATCTTCCACCCTCCTAAATGCAGCGATCTCTGCTTTAAGCCCCTCTTCCAAGTCAATCATCGGCCAATCCCCCAATAACCTAGTCATCCGCTCATTATCAAAACGCAGAGAGCTTCCATTGAGCGCCTCGGAATTAAACGTAATGCTCTGAGAACTTCCCATTAATTTTATTAAACTCAGCGCCACTTCCTTTAACGCGACTGAGCTCCCCCGAACAATGTTGAGCGGTCCAATATCCCCATGCACCAATGCCGACCTAATGGTAGCCTCAACCACATCCTCAACATATAAATAATCTCGCAATGCACTACCATCACCGTTAACTAAAGGGGCTTGATTATTTAACAAGGATCTAATAACTAATGGAATAAATTTTTTGTATTTACTCTCTCCAGGGCCGTATATATGACCATATCGTAAAATCGAAACCTCACAGCCCTCTTCTTTCGCCCATGTATCAACCATCTTCTCGCAGAATAATTTAGATGCCCCATACAAGCTAATAGGAGCAATTTTGGAGCTTTCATTTAAAACTTCGCCCCTTTCAGTTGATGCATAAACATCAAGAGTGCTGGCAAAGACTAATTTTTTTAACTTGCCCGGCAACCCGCGAAGTAATGTATGAGTTCCTAAGATATTGTCATTTACTATTTGATCAATCTGATTAGCCTCAGAAGTTATTTTCGGTGTGAATGAACCAAGGTGAAATACATAATCAATGTGGTCAATATTGTGGGAGCGCCAAAACTCTGGGACTAAGTCTGCTAGCTCACCATGAAGCCAAAGCTCCTTTTTTTGGTTAACCTCCTGTAGACGGCGAGATAGCAACAATAACTTGACCCCTGCAATTTCAGAAAGTCTTTTTACTAAATGCGTACCAATAAATCCAGTTGCGCCTGTTACTAGAATGATTTTTTCATTTAAACTATTCATGGTTCTTTAAATGCCATAGCTTCAAGTTCAGTTCGCGTTGTCAAAACTGGCTCCACATCCATACCGCGTATCCAAATCAAACCGTCTGGCAGGGGATTTATACGCTTTTCTAGTGAGGGAAAATTCCCATCGAGTGCAATATCGCAATAGATTTTTGGCAGATTTAAACCAGCCTTAGTAAAGAAATAATGAGTAGTAAAAAATCTACCTATATTGATTTCTGTGGGATTGGGGACACCGTTTTTATCATAGGTCATATCCACAGCAAAAATACCATGAGGTTTGCTATCGATAGTGGCAATAGCTTCCTGAGAAATTTGGTCAACTATGGCATCAGAAGCGGTCTCGCCGACGCCGGTAATCCCTGTAACACCAGACAAGGTTCTATTGCCGAAATTCCAACTTAAACGACGACGCGTCTGGGCAACCACTAACTCTCCGTGATACCAGATGGAGAGCCACGTTACAGTATCTTTAGTGAGTAGCTCAGATGCAGTAAATTCACCCCAGCCGTTAAAGCGATCTATCCAAATTTTAGCAAACTCATAGTTATTTGCTGGAAGCGCCCCACGTCCTCCGCCACCTTCAGTTGCACGAATCCAAATTGTTTCACCATATAAATCAAATGCTTTTTTTAATTCTGTAGGGTTGTGCAACAACATCGTCTTCGGCACAGGCAAACCGGCCCGCTCCCAAATCTGATAAGACTTCTCCTTATCAACACAATTTTCAATCGTTTCAGCTGAGGGCAAATAGTGTTTTACGCCTAAGGCCTCAACTTGTTGGCGAATACGAGATACCCCTCTAACCTCATAATCATTTTGTAAATGGATGAATTCAGGTTTAGTCTTGCTTAGCATCTTTAATAAAGCACGGCTATAAGATGGGTCAGATGCCGCAGGAATTGGATACCTTACATCAACATTAGCAAGAAATAAATCGGATACATCTGACGAGGTACCTATCAGATAATCGTTCCGCCCAGATTCCCTGAGTGAGCGAATAAAATTGTTAGCGGGGGCACCACCAGCACCACCTATTTGAATTCTTGCCATCAGCAACTTTCGTTAAAATTTTGTGAGCTAGCTAAAGAATTTAATATCTCAGAAGCTTGCTACTACTGCAATAGATAAAAGTAACATCAAACCTCCAAACTCAATTTACCCCTCCTAGCAACCAATGACTCTAGCTCCAAATCTCTTAGAGTAATAAGCCCCCTAATGCCCGATCCCGAACCACTCTCTGAGTCATCATTTGGCACCACCGTTTTTTATTGTTTGCCACACTCTTTGCCCCAGAAGCACAAAGAACATCAAGAAAAACCCCGCCGCTAATCCACCTGCGGCAGTCTTGATCATGCCCTTTTTACTAGTAGTTGGGGGCGTATTAGCGTCTAAACCTTTAGTGAAACGCACCTGAATAGCTAATAACTGAGCATGCAATTGGTCCAAAAATTCCTGGCCATTACTATCGTCTTTGGCTAACTTTGCACGCAGCTGTGCCTCTATTGCCAGTAGATCATTATCTAAGGTTAAGCCATCAAAAGTCTGATCTTGTAGCGGCATAGCTTGCTCTAGAAAACTTTTGATAAGTCCGATTTGTGCCAAGCGTTTTTGTAGGCGCACTAAAGACTCTTTTGAAGCATTAATATCATTGTTAACAGCAATAATTTGGGTGCTAATCGGTAGATACTTCGCGCCAGAATCTTTAGGGTCAACTACTTGACCGCCGACGTTAGTGCCGCCCGGAAAGCGCTTGTGCAATTCCTCTAGGCTTTTGGCACGCTCGATTTGGTAGCCCACCTCAATTTGGGTGCTGGTGATTTTTTGCTGCAGATCGGCAACTGTACTTAGCGTCTGACTTTCATAACCATTTAAGAGGCTACGAATTTGCAAATAGGCACCGCCTGAGCGTAAAAACTGCGCTGCTGCTTTTACCTCTTGTGCAGCCCCCTCCTTGGAGAATTCTTTAGCTGTTAGGGTCAAGTTAATAATCGTAGTAGATGCTGCATCCAAATCTTTGCTCACCCCCGCTAAATCCTTGGCATCCGCTTTTGAGATAGCATAACCAGTGGTAACATTTTTTTGCCACCATTGGTCATCAGCCAAAGACTTATAAATTCGACCTTGATTTTGTGGAACTTTATTTTCATCAACTACCTGCGCCGCTAGGTTAGGCAGGTTTTTTTGAAGTATTTTCCAGGAAATAATGTCCAAGGCATAGCCATCATTATTGTTATTGTTATTGTTATTTAGCAAGACATACTCGGCTGAGTAGCTGCCTAAAGTAAACCAACCACCTAAACCCAAAACAACACCGATTACTCCGGCAATTACTAATTTTTTCCATGAATCAGCCAGAAAATTGACAATATCAACAAGAGAAATTTCACTTTCTTGGCGGCTTTCTTCTGCATCAATTTGTTGATTTGGTATTGTCATAGGAATCTTAAAAAATATCTGATTTATATTAAATCTAGGTGTATTTTAACTTTTTATGTCGTTAAATGCTCATTTTATCAATAGCCTTAGGACTTCCGAGCATCCAACTCAAGGTATCTTCTAGAGGCCTCCAATGAATTGCGCCAATACAGCTCTCCAGCTTCTCTGGATTACCTGCTAGTACCTCAATTTCATTCTTACGTACAAAACTGGGGTTAACTCTGACTTCCATGGTCTGCCCAGTCAATCGCCTTAATTCAGCTATCACCAGATTTAATGAACTGGTTCTACCGGAGCAGATGTTATAAACCTCTCCGACCTGGCTTAGTTTTAATAAAGCCAAATAAATATCGCATACATTTCTGACATCGTTATATTCACGCTGAACGGTCATATTTCCCAGCTCAATGATGGGTGCATTATTTTTAAAATGCTCAATAATTTTGGGAATCACAAAACGCGTATCGTGACCTACTCCAGTGTAATTAAAGGGACGCGTAAAGACAATCGGAAGATTATCAAGATAAGAGCGAGCCATATACTCCATGGCTAATTTACTCATAGCATATTGATTGACTGGCAATGTGCAAAGGTCTTCACTGATTGAATGAGGCCCAGCGATTACGTTTCCGTACACATTGGCACTGCTAGCAAGAATGATTTTTTGGATTGATCCTTTTACTTTCAGGAGCGCATCCAAGAGATTGAGGGTGCCAAATAAATTGACTTTGTATAACTCCTGCTGATCAGCGTGAGTAACAGCACTAATACCTGCAAGGTGTATCACATGTGTTGGTGCAATCTGGGCAACCTCTTCTATGAGGGCGCCAGCATTACTTAAATCAGACTTTAAAGGAAAGACCTCAAACCCAGCTTTGCTTGCTGCCTCAGTAAGATGTACCCCAGTAAATCCATCGGCCCCAGTGAGCAAGAGCCGCATGGCTAGAAAGAATTACCGGCTTGATTACGACGAATGTCTGCTTGCACCATCATTTCACAGAGGTCTTCCAGATTCGCAGTTGGCTCCCAGCCCAAAATCGTTTTGGCCTTTTCTGGGTTACCAATGAGCAGATCCACTTCAGCAGGACGATTAAATTTAGGATTAATGCGTACTAAGGTTTTACCTGCTTTGGTATCTTTAGCCACTTCATTTTCACCGGCGCCACTCCAAATCAATTCAAATCCAGCAGCCTTAGCAGCCATGGTTGCAAAATCACGAATAGTTTCCGTGCGATTTGTTGCTAAGACAAAAGTATCCGGCTCCTTGGCCTGCAAAATTCTCCACATGCCTTCAACGTAATCTTTTGCATAGCCCCAGTCACGCTTGGCATCTAAATTACCAAGCTCTAATACATCTAACTGACCAAGCTTAATTTTGGCAAAGGAATCAGTAATTTTGCGAGTCACAAATTCGCGGCCACGCAATGGAGATTCATGGTTAAACAAAATCCCGCTCGATGCAAAAATGCCATAACTCTCCCTGTAATTCACTGTCATCCAATGGGCGTAGAGCTTTGCTACACCATAGGGGCTACGAGGATAAAACGGAGTGCTTTCAATTTGAGGAATAGCCTGAACCTTACCAAACATCTCTGAAGTAGAGGCTTGATAAAAGCGAATCTTTGGATTAACAATGCGGATGGCCTCTAGCAAGTGCACTGCCCCAATCCCGGTAATTTCAGCAGTCGTGAGAGGCTGATCAAAAGAAACGCCCACGAAACTCTGCGCCGCTAGGTTATAGACCTCAGTAGCTTTAGTGCTTTGCAGCAAACGAATTGCAGTCGAAATATCAGTCAAATCATATTCACGCAAATGCAAATTAGGATGATTTTCGATTCCTAGCTCTTCTATACGCCAGAAGTTTGTAGAGCTTGTACGGCGATAAGTGCCATAGACTGTATAGCCCTTTTCTAGCAATAATTGAGCTAAATACGCTCCATCTTGACCGGTAATACCTGTAATAACTGCAATCATCATTTCCTCAAAACGTTAATATTATCGGCTTAGCTTTTTAAACTCGCCCGTAGTTATCCTCAAAGCGAACAATATCATCCTCCCCAAGATAAGGTCCACACTGAACCTCAATCAAAGTAAGCTCATTATGGGTTTTATTCTCAAGCCGGTGTTGGTGCCCGGCAGGGATATAGGTTGACTCATTTGCTTTAATAGTGAGCATTTGGTCGCCGTTAACTACAGTTGCCTCACCACTAACCACAATCCAGTGCTCGCTGCGATGATGATGCATTTGCAAACTTAGTCTTGCACCAGGCCTAACTTCAATGCGCTTCATCTTAAATCCCGAGCCCTCTTCTAAAACCGTATAGGTTCCCCAAGGACGAGAAACTGTTTTGTGCAGCTTAGCAGCATCATGGCCCAATTCTTTTAGCTTAGTCACTACTATTTTTACGTCTTGGGCATAATCTGGATTAGCCACTAAGAGCGCATCGGGTGTATCAATAATCATCAGGTTGTTAAGTCCCACAGCAGCAACTAGACGATCTTCTGACTGAATAAAAGTGTTTGATGACTTAACAAAAATAGCTTCGCCTATGGCACGGTTATTAGCAGCATCAGGAATCGCTAAATCACGCACTGCATTCCAAGAACCAATATCGTTCCAACCAAAACTACCCGGTACAACTGCCACCTTATTGGATTTCTCCATCAAGGCGTAATCAATGGAGTCATTAGGAGCGCTGTCAAATACCGATTCAGGTATTTCTAGATAGGTCGAATCGTTGCCATTATCTGGAACGGAATCCCAGCACTGCGCCGCATGTTCTGCAATTTTTGGAGCATGTATAGCCAATTCCTCTAAAAATGTTTTCGCTTTAAAGCAAAACATTCCAGAGTTCCACAAATAATGGCCAGCGTCCAAATACTGCTGAGCAGTTTTGGCATCGGGTTTTTCAACAAAGCGCTTCACAATAAATCCATTAGCAAGGGGTTGGCCTTGTTCAATGTAACCAAAGCCAGTTTCAGGGCTTGTTGGTGTAATACCAAAAGTCACTAAATAATTCTCTTTGGCTAAATGACATGCTTTTTCCACACAAACAGCAAAGGCTTTTTCATCGCTAATTAAATGATCTGAGGGCAAAACCAACATGATGACATCGTCACCACGCTTTTGTAATAAGCGATGCGCAGCAAGTGCAATTGCTGGTGCAGTATTACGACCAAAAGGCTCCAATAAGAAGGCGCCCTCAGCATTGGCTTTTGCCAACTCATCACGACTCATAAAGTAGTAATCGCGGTTAGTAACAGTCAGCATTTTAGATTTGCCGCTCTCGCTAACTACACCCGGGAGATTGGCCGCACGCCGATAGGTCTTTTCTAAAAGAGTTTGACCGTCCACCAATTTCATAAATGGCTTGGGATGACCCTCTCTAGAGACTGGCCAGAGACGGCTTCCGGCTCCACCAGATAAAATTACAGGTACCAACAGAGTCATTATCTATTCT
>Ga0194047_10002060_pt1 | contig 11725 bp, 9 predicted proteins | sample JunL225m_MetaG_2_FD_160070 | JGI IMG/M metagenome (GOLD analysis project Ga0194047, IMG submission 160070) | Anoxic zone freshwater microbial communities from boreal shield lake in IISD Experimental Lakes Area, Ontario, Canada - Jun2016-L221-5m | ecosystem: Environmental > Aquatic > Freshwater >...
TGTCGATGGAGATGGAACTGTAGTGGTCATTGACACAGCAGGAATTCTTGTTCTAGACAACTACAAAAATACGCAAACATTTGCGCAAGAACTACGCCTCGTTGCAGGCGGTGGAAAGAAATACCTGTACCCATGATTAGAACAATTTCTCGACTTCACCAACGCACCTTGTACGCAATTGCCGTCTTCCCCGGACTCCTTTTCATGGTCATTCTTGAATGGCAATCAAGTGAGAATCCTTGGGGATCTCGTCGTTTCACATTGTTCGATGACGCAATGATTTCAATGGATTATGGACGAACGCTCGCAAAGACTGGAGAGTTTGTCTGGTTTCCTGGCGCGCCCCGAGTACAAGGATTCACGAACCCGTTATGGACACTCTGGATGGCCTTCATTCATCTCATTGGCTTTGATGGATCTTCTGCAGCATTGATGATTTCGCTTACGGGCATTCTTCTCATTCTTGCTTCGTCATGGATCATCTTTGATCTCGTTCTCACATACGGCACTGGTAACAACCAATTGATAGCTGTACTTTCAGCAGGTTCTTTGCCTTTTATGTATCCACTCACGTACTGGACATTGCGTGGAATGGAAGTGGGCGCACTTACTTTCTTCTGTCTTCTTCTGTTACGTGCAACTATCAACCATATTCGAGATGGCAAAGTCCGCATCCAATATTCAATGATTCTTCCAATCGTTCTTGGTATAGCCACACGATTTGATTTCGCAATTTTTTGTCTTGTCGCAGTCATTGCACTTCTGACGTGGGGGCCTCCACACGTAAAGCGACGACTTGTCGCGCTATATGGAGCGATAGTGGTAGGTACCGCTGCCTTGGTATGCCTGGCGCAAAAGTTGTACTGGGGAAGTTGGTTGCCCAACACATACCACCTAAAAATGGATGGCGTCTCGCCTATTGACCGCATCTCTCGCGGGCTTGCTTCAAGTGCAAAAACGTCAGTGCTCTTTGCAATTATCGTGGTGGCGCTGGCCAGTCAATTGCGTTCAAAAGAACTACATAATCGCCTTGTTGTTATCGCTTCAGCAATGTTTGTGGCAATGGCTGCGTACACCGTATACATCGGCGGCGATGCATGGGAAGGCGAAATGCTAAATCGGTTCTACGCCACGATTGTTCCTCTAGTACCGCTCATCATTGGTGTCTCTTTCAATACCCTTCGGAAACGCACTACCCCACTCTTCATTTCTCTTGCTGTATTGGTTACCTCACTTGGCGCAGGCGTCACAGTAAATCCCTTCGGATTTTCAGCGAAGCACTTTTATGTAGTCGCTGCAGTTTCCATTGCAAGCGCATTCATCATCTTTTTCTTTTCGTTCTTTCCTCGCGATGGATACGTTGCTGGTGCAGTAGTTGCAACAGTGTGCCTCATTGTCAGCACATATCCCGTGGTACAGCACCAAAGACACGGCGATCTACTTCTCACACGAACAAACCTTTTTGTCACTGAGTCAGTAGAGACCATGCGCGACACAACTGAAGTTGGAGCAAGTATCGCCACCATTTGGGCCGGTGTGCCTGCTTATTACTCACATCGAACAATGCTTGATCTTCTTGGCAAAAATGACACGTTCATTGCAACCAGTACCCCACATGGAGCCTTTTTCCCGGGGCATAACAAATGGGATTACGACTACAGCATCGGCAAACTACAGCCAGACGTAATTTTTCAAACATTTGATCGCGGCCTAGAAAAAAACCTTCACCAACGAATCATTAACTGGGGATATAAGAAAATGTGTCCAATCATTGGCACGTTTAGCTCGCAGGGTTATTACTACCGCACAAACAGCACGCAAATTAAGTGGGATTCACTACAAGAATGTGCATAGAAGCATTAGCGCTTGATTAGGTTTGCAAACCATTCGTCAGGGTTTTCAATGCGACCACGTAAAGAATCCCATGTGCGCGAGATGCCATCACGACCACGTTGCGGGTGAGAAGCAATATGGTCTGCAACGGCACGCGAACGATTCAATACCTCACCGTCTGCAACTACTTCTGACACAAGACCAAGCGAAACCATGTCGGTGCCCACTATGCGGTCACCCACCAGAACAACACGGTCTGCAACTGCTTGAGAATGTTTCAAGTGCAACCAGGCCTGACACATTGGGGCCGGAACTCCCATTGCAATTTCACCCACTTGCAGAAATGAAGTCTCCCCCGCAACAACAATGTTTGCGGCCAATGCAAGAGCTGCGCCAGCGTTAATGGCATATCGCTCAAGGGCGACGACCACAGGCACGCGACATTTGTACATGGCAGCATGCACTTCTACCCACGCTGTCAGCGGTTCATTCCTTAGGTCTGCGCCAGCAACTTTAAGATCAACACCGCTGCAAAATGCTCCGCCAGAGCCAGACAACAAGATGCATCCAACATCAGATGAAACGTTAAGAAACGCATCTCGCAATTCCACAGCCAGTTGCTGTGTGATTGCATTCTTTCGATCAGGACGATTCAGAACAATGTCAAGCCGATTCCCGACTTTTTCAACAATGACATTCTGTTCACTCATGGCGAGTATTAGCGGCCTGGCTTGTACGTGCCATACACATCGCGAAGAGCATCACTGACTTCGCCGAGTGTTGCATGGGCACGCAAGGCCTCTTTCATGGGAATCAGGATGTTGTCAGTGCCACGGGCAGCTACACGAACGTCTTCAAGAAGTGCCGCAACCTTCGCATGGTCACGATTTTCCTTAAACTTTTTCAAACGAGCTAGTTGACCAATAGCAAGACTCGGATCAATTGGGAACACATTGGGCTCCCCTTCGCCTTCCACTGTGAACTTGTTGACGCCCACGATGACACGCTCATCATCGTCAATTGACTTTGTGTAGTCATATGCACTTTGCTCAATTTCATCCATTTGAAAGCCAGCTTCAATGGCATCAACAGCGCCACCCATTTCATCAATGCGTTTGATGTATTCCCAGGCAAGGCGTTCCACTTCATCAGTAAGTGTTTCTACAAAGTACGAACCAGCAAGTGGGTCAGGAGTATCTGCAACTCCACTTTCGTATCCGATTATTTGCTGGGTACGCAATGCAATACGGGCTGCTTCTTCCGTTGGCAGACCAAGTGCTTCGTCGTAACCGTTTGTGTGCAAGCTTTGGGTTCCACCCATTACGGCTGCAAGAGATTGCAGAGCAACACGCACCACGTTGTTCAGGGGCTGCTGAGCTGTCAGCGTACTGCCGCCTGTTTGTGTGTGGAAGCGCAACAACTTGCTTGATTCTTTTTTTGCACCAAAACGCTCAGTCATAATCTTGTGCCACATGCGACGGCTTGCACGGAATTTCGCCACTTCTTCAAAGAAGTTGTTATGGCCATTCCAGAAGAACGACAAGCGAGGTGCAAAATCATCAACATCAAGACCTGCATCTACTGCTGCCTGAACATACGCAATAGCGTTGGCCAAAGTAAATGCAATTTCTTGTACTGCAGAGCTTCCAGCTTCACGAATGTGATACCCAGAAATTGAGATGGTGTTCCATTTCGGAATGTTCTGGGCGCAATAGGCAAAGATGTCTGTGATGATGCGCATTGAAGGACGCGGTGGGTACACATACGTACCCCGAGCAATATATTCCTTCAACAAGTCGTTCTGAATTGTTCCGCTGATTGCAGATGACGGCACACCTTGTTCTTCTGCAACCAATTCGTACATCAGCAACAGAACTGCAGCGGTTGAGTTGATGGTCATTGATGTCGACACTTTGTCGAGCGGCAAATCCTTCAACAACATGCGCATGTCTTCGAGCGTGTCGATAGCAACTCCTACTTTGCCGACTTCACCTTCACTGCGGGCGTGGTCAGAGTCGTACCCCATTTGGGTCGGTAGGTCGAAGGCGCATGACAGTCCTGTTTGACCCGCTTCAAGAAGAAACTTGAAGCGCTGGTTGGTCGACTCGGCAGAACCGAACCCGGCGTACTGACGCATGGTCCACAACTTGCCTCGGTACATCGTGGGGTACACGCCACGTGTGTAGGGCGCAGTTCCGGGAAGACCCAGTTGTGTTGCGGGATCCCAACCGGCGAGGTCATCGGCCGAATAGAGAGGGGCAATGTCAATGCCAGAGTCAGTGCGCTTTATTTCATCAGCCATGGGGGTCAATCGTACGAGCCGCCACCGCTAGCGACATATTCCTAGAAATTCTTAGGAAGCAGCTACCAGGCTTATTTCAATAAGCCACTCCGCACGGGCAAGTGCTGGAACGGTCACGAGAGTGCTAGCCGCCCTGTGATCTGCCATTACTTCATCGCGAACGGCCATAACAGAGGCCAGATCGGCGGTCATGGTGTCTCGAGCCACCACATATGTGGTGATGCTGACGATGTTTGTAACGCCCATCTGGGCGGCGCGCAGGATTTCGAGCAAGTTCGCCCACACCACCCGTGTTTGCCCCTCTAGGGATGGCGGAACAGTGCCGTCGGGCATCGTGGGCACGACCCCGGATGTGAACACCATCGACTGAGCCCCATCAACCTTCACGGCATGTGCGTATTTGGCTGCCGGAGCCCCCATGTGTTCTGGCTGTATCTGGCTTATTCCCATACCAACCATTGTGGCGTATTGTGAGGCCATGACCATCACACCAGATGCACCCGTAGAGACCCGCATGATCGACGGTATTCCGTTGACTCCAAAGCAAGTCACCATTCTCGGCCAGGAAGCTCTCGCACCTGCAGCCACCGTTGCCGAAGAGCGCCTTCGTCGCAAGCAAAAACTTGCTGGCGCGCTGCGCATCTTTGGTCGACTCGGATTTGGTGAAGGCGTCGCCGGACACATCACAGTTCGTGACCCTGAATTTCCAGACCACTTCTGGGTGAACCCACTCGGTTTGTCGTTTCGTCACATGCGCGTGTCAGATCTCATCTTGGTAAACCACCACGGTGAAGTTGTGTACGGCAAGTACGCAGTAAACCGCGCAGCATACGTGTTGCATGCAGCAGTGCACACAGCTCGTCCTGATGTCATTGCGGCAGCGCACGCACACTCTGTATACGGAAAAGCATTTAGTTCGCTTGGTATCCAACTCGATGCATTAACTCAAGACTCATGTGCGTTCTACGAAAACAACGTCGTTATTTCAGAACATGGTGGTGCAGTTGTATTCGAAGAATCAGCAGGGCGCGACTTTGCTGAAGCATTCGGAAACAACCGCGCAGCCATTCACCAAAACCACGGCCACTTCACAGTGGGCGCAAGTGTTGATGAAGCGGTGTTCTGGTTTGTTTGTTTCGAGCGTTGCGCTCAGGCACAACTTGCAGCAATGGCTGCAGGTACACCAAAGCACATCCCACATGATTCTGCTGTGTACACGCGTGAGAACGCCGGCAACGCCATGACAGGCTGGGCACACTTCCAGCCGCTCTGGCAAGAGATTTGCCGCACAGATCCTGATCTCTTCGATTAATTAGCGACAGTCTTTCGTGACCTCACATGAGAGGTTGCGCGCTGATCGTATTTTCAACGCCGCACCTCCTGAACTTTTCTTCATACTGTCTGCGATTGCCCAATACACGGGTGCCATCATTGCTGTTCGACTGTTTAGGGATATCTCGCCTGCGACCGTCGCTTGGCTTCGCGTACTCAGCGCATCAATAATCTTGCTCGCATTTTCAGCACGCACGTCTCATTCACGCTGGAGCCGTCGCGAACTGTATTGGGTCGCAGCGTTCGGCACGTCGACTGCATTGATGAATTTGTTCTTTTATTTGGCAATAGATCGACTGTCACTAGGCAAAGGCGTCACCATTGAATTCATTGGTCCCATTACTGTTGCCGCACTTCGCACACGTTCTGTTCGAAACACTGTTGCATTGGTATGCGCTGCAGTTGGTGTCGTTGTTCTCGGCGGAGTCGAATTAGGCAGTGAACCGTTAGGGCTTGTCTTTATCTTGGCTGCATCTGTCATGTGGGCCGGCTATATCGTCATGGGATCGCGAGTCGCTCTCGCCGACAGAGGAGTCTCGGGCCTCGCACTCGGTCTGCTTTTCGGTGGCATCGTCATCACTCCATTTGCTGTGGGCGATGCAGGGGTTGCATTTTCCAGTGGGAAGATCTTGATCGGCTGCGCACTGGTCGGACTACTGTCTAACGCAATCGGATACGGCATAGACCAATCAACTCTTCGGCGAATTCCTATTCGACGATTCTCCGTCATGTTGGCGTTGCTTCCCGTTTGTGCTGCAATATTCGGATTTGCGTTTCTGCATCAGTCTCCCAGCCTCGTTGACCTTCTCGGTATGACATTTGTTTTGACAGGTGTTGCAATACAAGAGCGAGACGAGACTGAGCGTCACCACGAGGTGGTAGAGACCACCTAGCGTGGTATCTCATGGCATCTCCGACAAGTCATCTCCGCCACATGGCCATCTTCGTCGTTTGTGCGTCGGCACTTTTGTCCTCTCTTGCAACAACACAAAGCACACCAGTTCATGCGGAAACTCTTCCCCCACTTGGCGTAATCATTCGTGGTCACGGCAACGGACACGGACGTGGCCTTAGCCAATACGGAGCGCTTGGTTGGGCAACAAAACTCGGAGCATCGTGGCAAGACATTTTGAATTTTTATTACGGCGGACTTGGTCGTACCATCGCACCACTTACTGATGCAGATGCAGTTTCAACACCTGGCGGCATGATGAGTGTGCGGTTACAAACCCTTGATGGCAGTCAAACTGCCGTCGTGTCTGACAACGCCACTGCGTCATGGACCGGTTCGACCGGAACATATGGCGCGCTTGTTGCCCGAATGGTGTCAAATAATAAGTACGACATCTATGGCGCACCATCTGCACAATGTGCAGCGGACACTGACAATCCCATTGGATTTACGGTGATTAGCCGCAGCGTCACCGGACCTATTGATTTTGTCTCAACCCAGGGGTCAAGTGCGACAGCAATTTCGCCCACTGACCTACTCGGCGTATGTGAACCACCGTCAACTACGTACAAGACCGGCCGTATCCGTTATTACCGCGGAAGCATTCGTGCAACAGTCGATATTGTGAGCAATCGTCGAACAGTAAACCTTGTGAATACTGAGTCATACCTGCGTGGCGTTGTTCCCCGCGAATCTCCCGCCGGATGGGGCGACATTGCAGGTGGGCTCGGCATGAACGCTTTACGTGCCCAATCAGTGGCAGCTCGAAGTTATGCCTTATCCGAGGCGCGATTCACCTACGCCAAGACGTGCGACACCGAAGATTGCCAGGTGTATGGCGGTGCAGGTTTGCGGACAGTTGGCTCTAAGACTGCAAGCGTTATTGAAGACAAACGCAGTGATCTAGCGATTACCGACACCGCAGGATACGTCATCAAAGATTCGCGAAATGCAATTATGCGCACTGAATTCACTTCTTCGAATGGTGGGCGAACTGCAGGCGGACAATTCCTCGCGCAGATCGATAACGGCGACATCGCAGGAGATGCCGCATTGCAATCATGGTCGCGTCTGCTGTCAGCTGTTGACATTCAAAAAGCATTTCCAACAATTGGTGTTTTTATGTCGATGGCGACAACACATGACGGACTAGGCGGCGACTGGAATGGCTACACCACAAATGTTCTCATCACAGGCACTGCAGGTTCAGTCACTCGCACGGGCGGACAATTCCGCACTGATTTTAATTTGAATGCTCCCTGGTTTGAGGCTTTCCCAGTTGCCGCAGCAGACCCGACCTCGCCTTCAGTTGGCTCAATTTTATTTGTTGGCGACTCTGTCGGTGAAAGCATTGCGACTGAATTTGCATCCATCGTTACCCCCGCATATTCGGTCATGAATTACCAATCGTGCGCGGGTCGAGGAATGACGGGGGCAGGCTGCCTGTTCACTGTCGTAGCGCCTCAAGTCAACACTGATGGCGTCGGGGTCATCAATGCATTTGATGCGCCAGCGGTTGCCATCATTGAATTGGGTTACAACGACGACCCAGCCACCTTTGAAGGAAAAGTACAACAGATGCTCTCTTCCTTGATGTCAAAAGCCGTACAACGAATCATCTTTGTGAATATGTCCACTCGGTCAACTACTCGGAATTATGCAAAATCAAATGCAGTTCTCGCAGCAGTTGCTGCAAACAATCCTGGTGTCACAGTTTTTGATTGGAACACAGCCTCATCTGCAACTAACCAATGGAGATGGTTTGATAACTCTTCATTGTGTTGTTTTGTCCACTTGTCTACAACCGGCCAAGCAGAATTCGCTCTCTTTCTACGTCAACAATTAGATGCCATGCGCACACTTGGAAGTCTTCCGACTATCGCACCTGTCGCTCCCCTCATGCTTGGACTTCCTTTGGAGCTAAAGAATGCCGGCGCAATGGTGACAGTGGTACAAAAGAAACTCAACCTTTCATTACATCTTTCAGGCAAGTCTCGGCTAGCAACAGATGGAAATTTTGGTGCAGGAACATTACGCGCAGTCAAAGCATTCCAAACCGCATCACAACTACTCCCTACAGGCATTGTTGATCGAGCAACGTGGGACGCTCTAGGTCTTGCCGGGCGAATAGATCTTGCAGTTCTCAAAGTTGGGACACGACATCCATCGGTCACTTCGTTACAGCAGGCTCTTGCGAAGGTATTAAAGAAAAAGATTGTCGGCACTGGCATATTTACATCTGCGCTCGCCAACGATGTGAAGCTCTTTCAAAAACGTGTCAAACTGCCAATTAACGGACGCGTCGGACCTACTACGTGGAAGGTGCTGACTGCATCAGCCGCACTGACTACCCCTTAAATCGGGCTTGCCATGAGGCATCGCTCACCATGTTGAGATATTCATCCCGATAGGCGCGTTTCAGTTTTTTATATGTTCGAGCAATAATCCATGAGTACTTGAACACGTCTCGTTGAATTGCAATAAAACGTTTGTGGTCCCGTTCACAGATGAATCCTTCATCAAATCGCGGATGGCGATACAGAATCTGCCTATGACGAATAGCCAATCCGACGGCACGAACATCAATTTGAGCGACTCCAACTTCATTGGCGCGAAAAAACTTCGGAATCCATTGCCCTGCCCCCGTTAGTGGGGACAACAAGAAACCGCCTAGCCGAATAATTTTCGCGCGTGGTGCCGTGAAGCCGAGACTCAAAAGTTCTGGAGTTAGCGGAGCAGCCTTTTCTTCCGTGACGTGACGCACTTCTTCATGCTTTGCTGAATGATCTATCTTCATCCATTCAGTTGGACCCGCGAGAAAATCTTTCATTCCATGAATCATGTATTCAGCGCTGGAATACCGATGCGAATATGCATTTCGGAAACCAAAACCAAGAAAACGCGCGGCAAGGTGATGCCACTTGTGATGATCAAATACCAAAGTCTCAATCAGAGCAAAATTTCGTACTTCGTAATACAACGACGTCGGATTGTTCTTCAGTGCAAAGTCTGCGTGCCACACAGCAATACCGTTCAGCGTGACCGTATGTCTACCCGTATGCATCAGACCAAATGCAACATCGTCTCCTCGTACAAAAACCGGCAAAGGGTTCTGTGGTGCAACATGCATAGGGAAAGCAGTAAACCACCATGCCGAATAATCAATTTCTGGCTCAAGGTGATCGCGCAGCATCTCATATCGGCTGCGAAGATCTACGTCTCGCCCGAGTGCCCGCAATGGATACACCGAACGGAAGTCATAGGCCGACCCTGCTTCAAATTGCATCCATGGCAATTCCTCGCTCATCATCGCTCCGTGAATACATAGGTCTGGATCTATTGCATACGAGAACAATGAAATTGTGCGAACAATTGATTCAGGTTCAAGAGAAATATCGTCGTCCATAAACACAACATGGGTGCTCCACCCTTCGTTGCGAAATTCAATGAGTCCACGTGCAAAGCCTCCTGCACCACCCAAGTTCGGATTGGGAAGAACCTGAACGGGGGCTCCCATCGATAGGTGTGGCTCAAGGTTGCGTGCGTTATCGACGACAAGGACACGAAGATGTCCACGCACAGATGGTTCAGACGATTCGAGTTCTACTAATCGCTCAATTGTCTTTAAAACATATTGCTGACGATTGAAAGTAGTAATCGAAACGCCAAGACGGATTTCGCGCTCTGGTGCACTTTCTGTAGTCCATGTACCTGACGTGACCACGACATCGTCTTCTAGTGCTGTGACCGCCACAAAAAACGATTCAGCAGATAATGACCGAATGTCGCTGCACGATAATGGTGTCCCATCATCTGATGAGGCAACAACCGTTTCAGATCCGTCGGTGTACGCAATAAGTTCGACCAAGCAATGTCCAGCCACATCCATCGTGACGCCGATGTCTGAGATATTGGTCAGTCGACTCCACCGCCCCGATGCAAAAGCACCAAAAGCGGTATCAAATGTTGCTCGCCCACCCTTGGAAAGAGTTAGGCCCGCCTCAGTGATGGTCCCATGCTGGTGACGTACATACAACGAAGGTTCAGAAAACCCAGGAGCCGGAATTTGAATTCGAGCTAGTAGGTGGGAATTCACCCGACTAGTTTCACAGAGGATTCACCACGAACGGTGGCATTGGTCGATTTTCACGACGATTTTCGAGGTAAAGATTTGCCACCTCAAGGGCTTCTTTGATGGTCACGTCCATATCGAGGTACCGATACGTGCCAAGACGACCGACGAAAGTCACACCAGTTGCCTGTTTGGCAGCTTCCACGTACTGCAGAAGTTGTTCCTTTTCTTTGACCTGCCGAATGGGGTAATACGCAATATCCCCGTCTTCTGCCAGGCGGCTGTATTCGGTATACATCGTGCTTCCGTTGTGTGATTCCCAGGGCGCAAAGTGCTTGTGTTCCGTTATGCGTGTATATGGAACGTCAGCATCGCAATAGTTCATGACCGGGCACCCCTGAACATCTCCGATTGCTTCAGTTTCCACAAAGTCAAGCGTGCGATACCCGAGTTTTCCGAACTTGCTGGAGAAAAATCCATCAATTGGACCTGACCAAAACACATGCTCCGCATGTATTAGTTCGTCTGGCGTCACTGTGCGATTAAGGCTGACTTCAATTAACGGATGATCAAGCATCGCCTGCACAATTGGCGTGTACCCGTCGCGCGGAATTGCCTGATACGGATGATTGAAGTAACTGTCCTCGTACGAAAATCTGACTGGTAGACGAGCCAGAATTGATGCAGGTAGTTCAGTGGGAGAAACTCCCCATTGCTTCTGTGTATAGCCCTTGAAGAAAGCCTCATAGAGATCTCGCCCGACAAATTTCAGTGCCTGATCTTCAAAACTGACCGGAGTGCCGATGCTTGAGTCTGCACGTTCAGAGATGAACTGTTCTGCTTCGGCGGGCGACATGGTGGTATTGAAAAACTGATTAATTGTGTGCAAGTTCACTGGCAACGAATACACACGCCCACCGGTGGTGGCTTTCACACGATGGTTATAGGGCACCATGTCGCCGAACCTATTGATGTAGTCCCAGACATGTGTGTCAGCCGTGTGAAAAATGTGTGGCCCATAGACATGCACCATGACACCGTTGTCGCGACGTTCTGTGTGTGCATTGCCACCAACGTGCGAGCGACCGTCAACTACCCACGAAGCGACACCCGCTTCTGCTAATTCACGTGCAATGACTGCGCCAGAAAATCCGGCACCGACAATAACGATGGATGCTGTCATTCAGTAAACGCTAGTGGCTAAGCCAGGGAGCGCAGAGACCATCAAGGTCAC
>Ga0194047_10002063_pt1 | contig 11715 bp, 13 predicted proteins | sample JunL225m_MetaG_2_FD_160070 | JGI IMG/M metagenome (GOLD analysis project Ga0194047, IMG submission 160070) | Anoxic zone freshwater microbial communities from boreal shield lake in IISD Experimental Lakes Area, Ontario, Canada - Jun2016-L221-5m | ecosystem: Environmental > Aquatic > Freshwater...
CAACACATACTAATTGATGCTAACTACCTTGAAATTATTATCATATCCATGTTTGAACAGTCAACCAAACTTCTATCTATTACCACCAAAAACTGGCGTTTTCTGAACACCATTACACAGGAATTACACAGGGATTTAATCCTGATACGATCTTCACAAACTAGAAAAAACCGCTCCTGAGATTATCAAGAGCGGCCTTCTCCTCTACAGCAACCCTCTCTCCACAAAACTCAAATACTCCCCGTCTCCAACAATAATGTGATCCAGCAACCTGATCCCCATGATCTCCCCTGCCTCCTTCAATCGTCTGGTAATGGATATGTCTTCACTGCTAGGCGTTGGATCGCCGGTTGGGTGCTGGTGGACACAGATGATGGCGGCAGCATTTGAGAGACAAGCAGTTTTGAAAAGTTCACGAGGATGAACGATAGACTGATTCAAGCTGCCTATCGAAACCAAGTCCATGCAGATAATCCTGTTCTTGCCGTCCAGATGCAGAGTAATAAACATCTCTTTCGTTTCCTTCATCAGGAACTGAAATGTCTCTGATACCTGTTGCGGTGTTGTGTATCTGGTTCCTGTCTTCAGGTAGTCGGTAATTTCCTCTTTAACGATCAGAGTTTCGTAAATAGCCTTGATCTGTCTGAGTTTAATAGTTCGTGGCTTTCCAGTAACGTCCTCTTTTCCGAATAATGTATCTATTGTCATGGAGTTCTCCTTTGGTTTTATTGGAAAAAAATAGGGAGCTTGTGACGGCTCCCCTGGTTGGTAAGATTTGCTGTTCTGTTGGCTGACGTATTATGTGTTTTCTGATAGTTATCCACTTTGTTACGATTTTGCCGGAAAAACTGCCAACAACGATTTCTCATAAAACTGCTTGAGAGAGTAATAATACCTCTTGACACGCTATTTCAGGCAGTTACATGACCTGCTTATTCAATGTGCAAAATGATAAAATACCCAATCAAATGTTACATCCTTGAAACATGTCCACAGCCTTTTAACAGGGTTATCAACAGATTTTGTGGATAGTGGTAAGGGTCTGTTTATGCTCACTTCATGCAAGAAACTCTCTAAGCTTTCTCGCAATTGTCATTGGTGCAAGCTCCCTCCATCTCCTTCCCAGATACTCTTCAAGCTCCCATTGGTAATGAAGGAAGATGTTGTCGTACTCTTCACCGGAAGCTGCATCGAATATTTCCATACCGATGTAGTCATGTCTGTAATTGACGCTGAGAACATAAAGTACGGTACTTTCCTTGAAGACGTGTACCCGGTCACTTCTGCCAGCGGCGATAGGTATGGTGGTTCCTTCATAGTCGATCACGCTGCCAGCGTTTATCAGTCTGGTCGTTCGGGTTTCTTCTGGTGTCATTATTCTGATGGTCGGTGTTATCTGCATCATGGATTCCTCCTCAGATATGTAAAAGGAGCATTGCCGGTCATGGCATTACCACCTTCTCGTGTTAGTTGTGAATTATCGAATTGCTAAGTGGGTAAATGCGAATCTGCCTGGACGTGGTATAATTAGCAGTAAATCCCATCTACAAGGAGAGAGCCATGTCATTGACTAAAAACTGGTACACAATCGATGAAGCAGCATCCAAGTATGGTGTTTCTACAAAGGAGCTTTTAGAATGGGTGGATCGTGGGCTGGTGCGTACAGAAGGCGACAAGGGTAAGGTAGCCCTGCTTAACAGCGATGACATTGAGCAGGAATTGGGGCTTATCCCCTCTGTATGACATCATGAAACTGCTGAAAACAAAAACATGGAACTGGCGGGATATAGCACTGCTGAAGTGGTGTTGCCTTCTGCTTGGTATGGCAATTGGAGCTTACTTCCATGAATATGTAACGAAATATGCATGGGTGATCGTCATTTCAGCACTGCTCTTGGCATTAAGACCGGCAGCCTCTTACTGGAAAGATTGATCCGTCTCGGCCTTGCTGTTCAGAATGTAATCCGCAGCCTTCTGTGCTTGTGCTGCTGCGTGTACCAGCAAAGTCTTGTCGTTCTTCAAGGCTTTAAGCCAACCCTTGATATAGGCTGCGCTGTTCTCGATGGTCGTATTTACGATACCGGAATGACCACATAAGAAAGCAGCTCCCATTTCTGCAACAAGTTCCTCCTTGCTGTATTCGTGACTACCAAAGTAACTCGGCTCGAGGATAGACTTTCGGGCAAGTCGATTAGCATGACCTGTAGCGTGGCAACATTCGTGGAAACTGGTACTATAATATTCTTCAATCGAGTTGAAACAGAACTGCTGTGGCATCTGGATATAATCGAGGGAGGGGCTGTAGTAGGCTCTGAAACCACCGTATTTGATTTCTGGTCTAAAGGGCATATTGGCTATGATCTCCTCAGCCTCTTTGATCGGATCGAAATCATTGTGTACCTCTTCAGTAACAGGAGCAGTAACACCTTCAGTCTGTTCGACGTTGAAAACTGAGTAATACCGGAGTAACGGTATCTTGCCGTTAACATCATCAGAGTCAGTTTTATCGAGCCACTTCCAGAATATGACCGGAGTGCTTTTCTCTCCCTGCTTTACATATCCCCCTTTCTCTTGGCACTGTTTGTATGTCAGCCAGTACGGTGAACAGTATTCCTGACAGGCCAACAGAAAGACATTCACCCCTTTGTATTCCTTCTTGCTGACAAGATTCTTTGGATAGCTGCTCTGACCATTCCACGGTTTTTTCCACGGCACTGTTCCATTTTCCAGCAAAGACAGAATTTTGTTGTTGATTACATCGTACACATTCATGACATTCTCCTTTCGTTTGGTTGGCCAGATGCTGGCGTAATAAAAAAGGCACGATAACCGTTAGGTCGTCATGCCTCTTAAATTGGATATGTATGGAGGAGCTACTCACCCCCAAGAGAGAAAAGAATATCTCAACCTATGAACAGATTGTATAAGGACGGGAGCGTGGTTTTCAGAGGGGGGAAAGGTCATAACTCTGCTTACCCATACCTTACCCTACCCCTGATGCCGTTCGAGGCTTTTAGAACGCTCTCCTGCCGAGAATACTATAGCTCTGTGCAAATAAATGGGACAAACCCCCTTAGGGGATGTCCATTACTCAAATAAAAATAAATCTCATCTCAATACAATCAGAACATACAAACGATTATGACTATGCTGACAACAGAGTGGATGGGGTGGCCACCCCTTGTACCCCCCGTCTTGCCCAAATGAGATTATCTGACATGCACGACTTCAGGATTTTAAGTCGGAACAATATTGTGGCAAATCTGCCACAAATTTTTAGTTGACAGCTTCATTGCTCGAAACGCTGATTAAGGCGGGGAAGGGGCGAACTATAGAAAGGCTTTAAGCAAAAGAAAAGAGGTGTCCAGTAGGGGGGGTATTGTTGCTTGAGGGAGTGATTCAATTTATTCGTATATCTTCTTCCAATCAAGTGGCTCTTTAAGTGAAACTACTGCCTTCTTTTTGTTGGTGTACAAGTAGGCTATTCCAAGTGAAGGAATCAAGATGATAATGGCAAGAATTATGAGCAAGTACATTATTGGTGATCCCTCTTAGTTCTTGTGTGGAGTGTCTCAGTAGATGGGTTATGGTTGATTGTTATCTAAAATCATTCCACAAGTGTACTGCAAGTTCCTACAGCTATAGACATTGAGTCCTTATAACCATTATTAGGTTTTGAGGTTAAATCTAAGATATATGGGATTTTGATAAAAGCACCGTCAGGAAGAAATGATATATTGTCTACGAACTCACAACGTATTGATGTAAGGTTTTTGGTATTCATATCATAATATTCGTCACAAGTCTTGCTGTTTTGTATAGTTACATTATCATCACCTATCCGTTTAACAAGATAGCATCCGTATGCGTTAAAATTTGAAAAGACAGGTATTTCGTTTAGTACTTTACGACACATAAAAGGTACATCTTCCTTCCTTTTGACTGACGAGAGATTAATCTTTTGGATTATGTATTTATTCTCTATGAATCTAGTTGGAACCCATTTCCCCTTCTCCCAGTTAAACCCTGTAGACTGCTCCTCAATACAGAGAGATTTGAATGAGGGAATACTTTTAACAGGATCAAGTTCACCACAAAATGCCTGACTTGATGCCAGTAAGCAGAACCCAATTATCCATAATAGCCTTTTCATTCTTCTACCCTCCTATCTGCAACATACCCATAAGCCCTCTAATGAACAAGCTAAATAAATGACACTCCATCGTACTTCAGAGAATCTATAGTGTCCTTCATGGTCTGGATTTCGTATCTCTTGCCGTATCTTCCAGTGGTAGTTAGTGTCGGAAGGGGGTTATTGCTGGCTGATTAAACGGTCTTCCCATATATGTTTTTTTACAGTGCTTGAAAAGTTGGGCCTTTTCTTTTCCAAGGCATAGCTGAGTATACCCTTGATGCCGTTCGTCCTTTACCCATGCTCTGCCCTTGCGACACCCGGCTTAATACGCACGTTATTATCTGCCTTTGTAGTGATGTTGGAGCCATGCAAGATAATTGCTAAGGGTGGGGGTGTCGCATAAATATCCGGTCATTCATGACTTGAATATTTGTAAGTCGGAATTCTTTACAGTTCTGGAAATATCTGCCCTAAAACCTGTCGAGATTGTTTACACTTTCAATTAATGAAACCTTCTCTAACTACAAATCACCACTAAATCATGCGGTTATAATTAAGGTACGGAAAATGCTAGACAAATAGATAAGTACTGTAATTTGTTGTAGATAGGGAGTTGTCATTGATATTGAGGATAAGGCGTGAAATTCATATTTTCAGAGGAGAGAAAAAATGAAAAAGCGATTCTTAGCGGGATTGGCGTGTGGTGTGATGATGCTTGGTTTAGCGGGTCTGGCTCAGGCTACTCCAGTTGCTGAAGCCGGTGGTCCTTATGGTGGTTCTTACTATGCAACTCCCGGCTCCAATTTGACCCTAGTTGGAGCACTTTCCTATGATACTGATCCCAATGCAAGCATCGATTCTTACCTTTGGGACCTAAATAATGACGGGACATATGAGAGTGGAGGGATGACTGTGCTATTTTCTGTTCCTAATGTACCTTTAGGATATCAATATTGGGTACATCTAAAGGTGATAGACTCATTGGGAGCTTTTGGTATAGACGATGCTTTTATCAATGTTGTTGATGTTCTGCCACCGCTTCCACCACCACCTCCGCCACCAGACGCACCAGTCCCCGAACCCTCGACCATGCTCCTTCTCGGCGGCGGTCTTGCTGGACTAGGTCTAATCAGTAGGAGACGGAAGAACCGTGTGTAAATTGGAACAATATCGGTAATCTCAGAGAGGTGTCTGTGTTACCTTTGGTAAATGAAACTACCCGGAGGCTTTATGAAATTATTAAAAGACGTCCTTTTTAGAGGCAGAACAATCATAGTCATATTGGCAGCACTAACTTTATTCCCCTTACAAGTATCAGCAACCACTCTGGTTGGAGATGATATTCAAGCGTCACTTTCTTTTGCACCAATGCCTCTGAACCCTGACACAATTTCTCCAAGTTCTGCTATTGTTGGGTCTGGTGTGGAATTCATTATTTATTCAAGCTTTGGGACCAAACTTTTTAATATTGATATAGGTAATAATTTTATCAAAATAGCTATTGCACCTTCAACAACTATGACGTCAGGATTCTCAAAAAAATTGAATCTTACTGGTATTAATTGGTTTGGAGAACCGTCACTAACTATAAAAAGTGTATCTCTTGAAACCGGTAAAGATGTCAGTTACTTTCCTATTCCAACAGGAATTACTATGAGTGATGTCACTTTTTCGGATCATTCACTAACATTTGATTATGGAAATGATGATTACTGGACCCGTACAAGCTGGGCAAAAATCACCTTAACTCCAAGTGATCCCGCCCCAGTACCCGAACCCTCCACCTTCCTTCTATTTGGTGCTGGCTTGGGTGGGTTTGCTCTATGGAGACGGAAAAGAAGTTAGTACCTTGCCGGATAAGTTACACAAGAACGGGGTGGCTGAGAGGTCGCTCCGTTTTTTATTGGGGGGGCAGGGATAAGGCGGGTGAAGGGCAAACGATGGCCTGGGCATAGTACCCTCCTGCCAGAGGCTGGTAACCCTTCTGCCGAAGGCTGGAACCGTTGCCCCAGAGAGTAAAGGCTGTTACCGACACGCACCCTGCGTGGAATGCGCCGCCTGAAGTGGTGAGATTAGAACGCTTGCCTTTTGGTTCGGCGGTGGTAATGTGTCGTCGGGGGGAAAACAGTCGAGACACCCACCTGAAGATGGAACACTTGAAACTATGTAAACTTGCTTCTACTTGTATAAACATAAAGCTCGATAACGGGGTTATACACCAAAGAAAATGGCTGCTTCTCATAAGCGGAATTACTCAGGAGGTGTAAATAGTGAATATTTCGAGAGGGAAAAAAACAATAATCATCGTGGTTTCTTGCGTATTGGTTGTTGCCCTGATTGCATTCGTATACGATTTAATTCAACAAAACATTCAGCAAAAAGAAGCCGCTGAAAAAGAGCGGATTCAGCAGAAAGAGTCGGAAGAGTCCAGACGTAGCATGGAAGAGTACAATAAATGGAAAAGGGATTTTGATCAAAAAAATGCTGACGACGCTAGACGGAGCGAGGAAGAGTACAAAGAATGGAAAAGGAATTTTGATCAAAAAAATGCTGACGACGCTAGACGGAGCGAACAAGAATTTGATGAAAAAAATAGGCGCATTGAACAAAAATACAGGGACATAGAAAACGCCGCCAGACTGCAAGAAATGCAAGAGGCACTAGAAAAAATAGAAAAAAACACAAGACGAAGATAATGCGATAAAATTATTTGGTTACTGGATGTGTCGTATTGCCGCTGAACATCATAAGAGCAAACAATTGGGACAAGAGGAATTATGTGCTGCCAGCATCCGTACAAGCCCCGCCTGCCTCGAACGTACTCAAACCCATAGGACGCTATGCCTTTGAATAAATAATGGCTGTATCCCTGCCGTATCCCTTGTGGCAGAACGATCTAAAAAGCCTTAACAGCACCGCCCTTATGTATTGCTATGCCTTGACTATTGGTGGTAAATTATTTGCTATGAGAATCAATTCCTTTATCCTTGAGCGGAGGTTGGAAATGAACTATTTATTGGCTGTTTTGCTCATTGCTGCCTTGCCCTGCTTTGATAAAGTTGTTATTGCACAAGAACCAGACAATTCTGAACCCCTTGTGTTTAATGATGATTATTTAGATAAGAGATATGGCAAAACGACATCAGAAGAAAAAGCAAGGGAGAGAAGGAGAGCAGAAGAAGATAGCCTCAGGTTTGAACAACGCAAGAAAACTATTGAATCCGACAGAACTAGGCGACTTAGCGAAGAGGAAGCAAATAGGCAAGCTAAAGTAGACTGTTCTGGATATCACCACGGAGAATGCGGGATTGGGCGTGTTTGTTTTTGGCAATACGCAGGTTTCGGAAAAAAAGTATGTGTGCGACAAGATGACGCTGACCTATATATCGCTGAAGAAAGACAAGCACAACGTGACTACGCTATACAAAAAGAACTTAGAGAAATCAAAAATAGTGTCAATAGCCCTATCCCTGCTTCTCCAGCAAACCCAAGGCCAATGTTCTGCCCTCCCGGAGCTGGTGGATGGTGTTACTGATAAGCTTCAATCATTCTGCTCTATCTACTTGATGGTGTTGGTCAGTTTGTCCACCTGATCCAACGCACACCGCTCCCCCCTCTCCCGTAAAATCATAAATTTTTATAAAGATCAGAGTGTTAGTTAGTAATAATATGAAAAGCAGGCTTAAAGAGTTTCACTACACAGATGGGTTTTTTTCTGATTTTAGTGATTTGTCTGCAAACCCTCACCCATATACATATGTACACTAATTAAATGTGGTACAAACATCATACAATCTGTACTAAAACTGTGTAAATACCACCCCAAATAATCATCTCATACGCAGAGCTAACTTATAAATTTTTCAGAGATAATTAGCTGAATTGTAAATTGTTATCGTATAACCCCTGCCCCTCGACAATTTTACGTCTCTATCCCGCAATATCTGGCTTGATCTTCTATGACTCAATAACTGTAGTCCTCGCTTTTTTCAGGTGACAGTTGATCTTTGCGCAAATGCTATCCGCAAATGCGATACGCATCGTTGGTTATTGGTTATTGGTTATAGGTTCCTCCAAAGAGAAAATTATATTAAAGTCCAAAAGGGAGCGGATCATCATCTACCACTTCAGCATTATGATTGTAGGCAGTATTTCTGATTCCAGATTTATGTACTGCTCTGACATATTGTTCACGTAACTCTGGAATATATAGTTTACCTTCATGACGTTTTAAGATTTCCAGATCGAGGCATCTGCCAAAAAACTCTTGTGCTTCGTCCCTGTTGTCAATCTCAAGGCATGCCATGATATATTCAGTACTGTCCGGCAGCCCCCCTTTGTGTATCCACAACTCATCCAACAATCGATTGAACAAGTCTTTTTCATGCCGAGTAAGCTGCTGGAATCTCGCATCCCGCTTGATTTCTTTTGGATCACGGCCATACCAAGGCATCTCAGGGTCTTCAGTCCTGAAGAGCAATAAATTGGTGGCTGCCTCAGTTTTCTTTTCTTCCTTGTATGCTTTAGGCTTACCTTTTTCCAAATAATCCCAGATTTCAAACATGCTCCACCTCCGCAGCCGTTGACACCTGTTGGCACACAGCATCCGACCCATCAAGACAGGACAGGTCGTTGCAATCGGTTGGTTTTGTGGCAGTATCACGGAAGATCGGAACGGCAAGCAGGGCATTAATTGTCTGTGCCGCTTTGGTAGCAAACGTCAGACCGGGGTTGCCATCAGTCCATTGGTCATTGTCAGCACAAAGGATGATACATGTGGAGGGGTATCGTTCTCTTATTACTATGGCGACAGGGAGAAGGTTCCCAGCATCAAAGGCCACAATCGCAGCATGGCCCGTAACTTCATACAAGGTGGCGGCGGTAGCATAACCTTCGGCAATCAGGATAATGATGTCAGGCTTACCAATAAGGAAGAAATGGCCGCACATATAAGTACCTAAAGCAAATCGCTTTGTGCCATCAGGAAATATTTTTTGAACGCCTTGGATTTGTTCATCAATGCCTACAACTGGTACAAGTAGGGTATTCTCGCTCTTGTAATACCGTAACCCGTGAGACTTGACCTTCTTTGTCAATAAGTATCTACATCCATTGGTGGCTGGTGATGCCTGTTCCCAAATTGTTATCGCCGCCTGCTTCTCTTGCTCGAGGTTAGCTAGACTCTTGATTGCAGTATTTTGTTCTTGCCTGTTATGATGCTGAGGGAGTCTGTAGCGATCTTCTGACAGGCTAAACTTCTGGCTTATGCCTCTTTTGTAGCAACCAAAAGCCCCTGAAGGTGGGAAGTCTGTATGGAGCTTGTACCAGCCGTTTAGAGTACTTTTTTTGTCGCCATCAATGTGGAAGCGTTGGATTTTGGCAGCGTCGACAAGGATGTTATCTGGTGGGGCAATGCCAGCATTATGCATTGCTGTTTTTAATGCTTCAACTATATCAATTTTTGTGAAATCGTTATTCACGGCTATCTCCTTTGCCTTCTCCGTAATTTTCATGTAGGGAAAGCGGGTGGAGTTGCCCCGCCTTGTCAATTCCAGTTGCAAGTTGGAACCTATCCCTACATTTTCGATTATTCTTACCGAACCACCTGCAACCTAGACTGTGTTGTACTGCTGGAGCGTTCACCGTTTCCCGAAAGCCAAGCATCAAGGTCTGTGAGAAAATAAAACACCCGCCCCCTCTTTATCCATTTTGGCCCTTCACCTTTACAACGCCACATATCGAGAGTTTTAGAAGATTTACCTAGATACTTGGCAGCGTTCTTTGAATCCAATCTCCCGTCTGGGTACGCTACTATCTTTATAGTTTCCATGTCGGCCATTTGGTGGTTCTCCTTTTATTGTGTGCTGAAAGCAAGCACAGAATACAATAGTAAAATAAATAAGTCAATCGATTTTTTGTACTTGCTTTTATAGTTAAATGCGGGTAAAAAGAATCAGAACGTATCAGAAATACTGAATTGGAGGATGGGATGGCACGAAAACCAAAGGGCGAGGTTGCAAGATCGGAGACGCTGGCAATACGCCTTGATCCGAGAACTCGATATATGCTGGAGCTTGCAAGCAGGATTCAACATCGGACGTTATCGTCTGTTGTGGAATGGATGATTAACAATTCGCTTAAAGATATACCTGCTGACGAAGCGCAATCTCTTGCATCTGCACAAGTTGAACTATGGGACATTGAAGAACCTGACAGACTAATAAACCTTGCTTTATACAACTACAATCTGCTGAGTTTTGATGAACAGAAGATATGGAAAGTGATTAAGGAGTGTGAGTATTTTTGGAGAGAGAAAAATGCATCAAGTGGAGAATCTGATGCTCCAAACTCATGGACTTGGAAAGTCACTAAATCCAACATATTCTACGATCGAGTTAGAAGTCGCTGGGATGAGATAAAGCATCTTGTTCTGACTGGGGAAAAACCCAAGAACGGCTATCCAAAATTTGATGTTTGTCCAAAAGATGCAACTGCATGGGATTTTTGATGAATTAGCATAAAACCAGATTGGAGTTTATCTTATGCCAAGAGCCATAAAGAAATTAAGTCCCACGTCAACCCGTAAGATGCTTGCCTGTGATAAAGTCACGGAGAACGGCATTACCTTTGAACGACTCGCTGGTGGTGATGGTCGGTGGTCAGTCAACATCATGGTTGATGGTTCCCGTATTCATCGTGTTATCGGTTTGGAGTCAGAAGGGGTAACGATTACTCAGGTACAAAAGTTTATTGAGGACACCCGCTCAAAAGCCAGAGAAGGCCGCTTAAATCTGCCCAAAGGCCGCAAGCTGACGCTGACATTCAATCAGGCTGCAGATGATTATCTGAAACGCCTCCGAGAATCGGATGGCAAAGGAATTGATTTCAAGGATACGATATTGCGGTTGCACCTCAAACCATTTTTCGGGGAAACTCCAATTGCGAAAATCTGCCAGTTCGATCTTGACCGTTACAACAAATTATGCAGGGATGAAAACGCAAAACCTGCCACGGTCAACCGAGAGCTTACGGTACTGTCGCATATTTTCAGTAAAGCTGAAGAATGGAAATGGCTTGACCATCGACCCGTCAAGATCAAGCGTCAGAAGGTGGAAGAGTCTCGGTTGATATATCTGACAGCCGAACAAGCGGATAATCTGGTACAGGCCGCTACACACGACCAGAACCCGCACGTTTACCCGTTTATAGTGATTGGCTTGGAAACAGGCATGAGGAAGATGGAGATATTGAAGATGAAGCGAGTTGATGTTGACCCAGCTAGGCGAGTTATGTTTATTCCAGACGCTAAAGCAGGGATGAGAGAACAGCCGATCACAACCGGCCTTGCTGATTATCTGAAACGATACATTGAAAGCCTTAGTATTGAATCCGAGTGGTTGTTCCCATGCACTACATCGGAAACCGGACATACTGTTGCAATAGAGAAGGCATTCCGCAGGTGTGTTGCCGATGCTGGTCTTCCATCCAACGTCTGCCGTCACACTCTGAGACATACTGCAATAACTCATTTGGTACAGTCTGGAGTTGATCTTCCAACGGTTGCCAGAATATCAGGACAC
>Ga0194047_10002064_pt1 | contig 11715 bp, 7 predicted proteins | sample JunL225m_MetaG_2_FD_160070 | JGI IMG/M metagenome (GOLD analysis project Ga0194047, IMG submission 160070) | Anoxic zone freshwater microbial communities from boreal shield lake in IISD Experimental Lakes Area, Ontario, Canada - Jun2016-L221-5m | ecosystem: Environmental > Aquatic > Freshwater >...
TGTTTTCTGCTATTATTTGCATAGAATCTCTAGGGTCTTCAATGATTAATTGAGTAAATCTAGAGATGATACCGTATTTTTCCATTTTAGGCATGCCAGAGTGTTAAGTATGACATGGGCGAGTGCATACTATTGACAACTTTGTCAAGTAAAGAGTATAATCTAAATATCAATACCTGTCACGCCTCTTCACAATGCGAAACCGACAGGTTTTTTTATGCTTCATTTTTCATCTTCCACAATTCTTATTTCCTCCTCTGCCAAGTCTTTCTTTTAAATCCTCAAAGTGAATTGGATTATATGTCTTTGATACTTGCGCTTTTGCCATACATCATAAGTTATCCGTTATTCCAAAAAAATTCTTTATTATCGGATATTCCGATTGCAGTATGAATCTTCCAGAAACATCATCTTTGATGAGAAAAAATTGCTTTTCTATGCATTCTTCATTTTCTGCCAAGCAAGCAATGCAAACAATAAAATCAATATTGGGGTACATTAGCATTGAATTAGAATTTTCCTCCCAACTCTCCAAGTCTTTGTCATAAGTCCAGCCGAAGCGGTTTAAAATAGTTTTTTTCTCAAGGGCAGTATTGTAGCAAAACAATCCACATAGTGTCTTGATGTCAGGATCTATGGTTTTTATCCTTTCAAAATTTGTGTTCGTCTTTTTTATGTCTGGTCCGGTCGCGTTGGATTTTACTTCCAAAACTAATTTGCAATGTCGTGGCTCAATCATTACTTGGTCGCCTAAAGGGGTCGCGGTTGCCGTGATTTCGTGAAATATCAAATCACACTCTCTGCTCTGCGTTCCATTTTTGGCGACTATACCTTTTTTACCTCGTAATGATTCTTTTCTTTTTAATACCAAATCACGCAAAAAGTCTTCTCGGATTGTTCCTCTGGGCAAGTGTTGTTGCACAAATTCCGACACTCGATATTGAGCGCGGAGCAGGTCTTCATAATATTGTGCAAATATTTCATCCATACATAAAAATTACAATTCACCCTTAAACGCTTTTTGCATAAAGGCCTGAAATTGATTTTCCAGTTCAGTAGATTGGACGAGCATAGATTGTTTCAGTGATTCGGTCTCAAAAACTAATTTAGAAAATTTGGTTTGCATATTAATGTCAGGTATTGGGACCTCAATATTTCTTATATCAGATAAAGAAAGAAATTTTTGAGTTCCTCCGCGTGATTTTTTTAAAATGTAATTATCTAAAAAATAACTACCCAATAAATTTTTAATATAAATATTATTAACAATTCCTTTACTAAATTTAATTAGAGCGACATTTTTTATTGCGAAATCCCTATCTTTCTTCACGATTATTGGATTACCAATAGTTCCAATCATCGGCATTAAAATATCTCCATCTCCCACAAAAGATCGTTTATTTATAGAAAGAAAATCTTTTTCAGAAACTAGATTTACTTCTGAAAAATCAATACAATCATTTTTTAAATTTTTTGATGTTATGAGAGGAAAACCATCCGCTTGGTATTTGGGCGAATCGTGAGTTCCATCTCTTACATCACAAATCTTTCCTAATTCTTTGACTTCCCATCCCATTGGATTTTTCAAAGGATCACCAAACATCTCCAAAAATTTCGACTTCAAATAATCATCCAAAAGCTCGATTGCTTGTTTCCTTTTTTGGTGGAGAGAGTCCGCTTTATCAAGAATCTTTACGATCCGCTTCTGATTTACAACAGGTATTATTGGAATTTTAACGCCCAGCAATTTTTTAATTGGTAACTGTTTTAAAGCTGTTCCTGTTTGTAGTTTTTGAAGCTGATCTTTTACCGCATTAGATTTAAAAACCCACATGAGATATTTATTATCTAACGAGGGATCAGTTGTTCTTAACAAAACTATCTGTGCATTTATATTTGCATCATTAAATTTTTTTGGGACAATAGCAATTGTACCTATATTCCCTCTAGTTGTTATTAGCACATCACCTGTTTTTAAGTGCCCTTTCTTTAAGACGGAATGTTTTTTTTGGCTAATATAATAAAGTCCATCATCTACAATGGTATTGTTCTTAAAATTATTAGCTCTTATAAATGGAACCCCACTGGAAATAAATTCATCACTTTTTGGATATTTTGCGGAATAATTACCATCTGCGATATAAATAGGAAGATCACTTATTTTTTTAAATAAATATTCATTTTTCATAATTAGATGTTTTTTAAATCACTAAGCCCAGAGACGATTTCTTGTTCTAGTTTTTCAATTTTCCCCAAAATGACTGTCGGATCTTCATATTGTATTTCTTTACGATCAGTAATTTTATAGCGATTGATACTCAAATCAAAATCAGCTTCTTCTATTTCTTTCTTCTCAACATAGAAAAATTTACTATTGAGTTTGTTTTCCGTTTGATCTTTCCTCTTTTTCCATTTCTCCACAATATCTGGCAAATCTCCTCCGCCGTTGATCTTGCTTCGTTTGTCATCCAGCGTGTAGCCGTCTGACTGCATATCATAAAACCAAACTTTTTCTGTTTCTCCACCTTTTACAAAAACTAAAATTGCTGTGCTTACTCCGGCGTAGGGCTTGAAAACTCCGCTCGGCATAGAAATTACGCCTTGCAATTCACAATCATTCAAAAGCATTTTGCGGGCTTGCTTGTGCGCATTGCTGGAACCAAACAGCACGCCGTCCGGCACAATCACACCGGCTCGTCCTCCAATTTTGAGGGATTTTATAATAGTGTTAATAAACAATAATTCGGTTTTTGTTGTCGCAAGCGATAAAGATTCGTTGATGTCGCCCTTATCAATACTGCCTTTAAATGGAGGGTTTGCCATTATGCAGTCATAAAAATTATTCTCGTCGTATTTTTTTGAAAGTGTATCTTTCTGCTCAATATTCGGATTAGAAATTCCGTGCATCATCAAGTTCATCAGTCCAATACGCACCATACTTTCGTCCATATCGTAGCCGTAAAATGTTTTTTCTTTGAGATGTGTCCATTGCCTTTCGTCGGTAAGCTTGTCGCCTAAATCTCCACGAGTAAGTCCGTTTTCGTCGGTTTTGCGGTGTTCTTTGCTGGTGTGAGCCGTGAGAATGTGTTGATAAGCGCCAAGTAAAAATCCGCCCGTGCCACAAGCCGGATCGCAAATCGTGTCGCCAAGTTTTGGATCTACAAGTTCACAAATAAGCTGAATGATATGTCGAGGTGTGCGGAATTGGCCAAGTTTGCCGGCGCTGGTGATTTCTGAAAGCAAATATTCATAAAGATCTCCTTGCGTATCTTGAAAACCCTGCCCATTTGATTCTTGCTTGGCGATTTCTTCAAAAATTTCATCTATAATATTTACCGCTTCAACTAATAGCGACGGCTTGGAAATAATAAAAACTGCGTTGCCCATATGCTTGGCAAAAGGACTTTCCTCTTTACCAATAGTTTTAAGAAATGGAAAAACCTTTGTTTGAATATGGGTCAGCATTTCTCCGCCCTCCATTTGTCTGAAATGACTCCAGCGCAAATTTTCTTTCTCACCTGCAAAAAGTGATTGATAGGCTTCACCAGTAAATTCCGAATCCTGTCTTTTCTTGATGTCCATTTCATCCAAGCGCTTCATAAAAAGCAGATAGGAAATTTGCTCAATGGCGGTGAGCGGATTGGAAATTCCTCCACTCCAAAATTTATCCCAAAGACGACCGATTGATGATTTTAGGGTTGGATTAAGCATAATGTAAAATTTTATTAGTAAATGACAAGATTTCTGTTTGCATTTGCGGAGTAAAAAGTCCCAAGAAGCCACGCGCGTGCAATTTGGTAAACGGTTCACTCACGAGGTCTTTTTTGGTCAGCTCGCCATTATTGATGATGAAATCACGAAGCACAATCAAAAATTGAATCTGATTGGGTGCTAGCGTATTATGTTCAGCAATAAACTCAGCAAAAGCCTCAGAAACTTTCTCCGAAAAAGTGACCAGCCCGCCAATACCCATAATATACTTAATCAAATCCAAAAATTGCACCTTGCGAGCATCGTAGGCTTTTTGCAAATTTTCTTCAGTTGGATATGGATCATATTCAGCCAATGTATCCGCTAATTCTTCAACTTCTTCTTGCGTGATATTTTCGCCTTGCTTGATTTTGTGCAAAATTTCATTCTCATCTTCAAGCTTCTTCACAAGCGCTTCCACCTTTTCACGATATTTGTGAATAGTGATGCGTTCATTTTCTGCACCAAATTTGATATATGCTTTTTCACTTGTGATATCACGCAAGTCCAAAGAGTCTTGGTCAGGCTTGATGCCTTCTTCTCGGTATTTCATCAAGGGTGCAATTTTTTGAATCAAAATTTCCAAAGCTTCTTCATTTGCTTTTTCCAAATAGCCACCGTGCAAAATTTCTTCAATAAACTCTTTTTCTTTGGCTACCACATTGACTGAAAGTGGCAAATCAGAAACCATTTCAACCAAGACTGCCTCCAGTGCTTTTGCCTTCTTGTCTTGCTTGTCCTGCTCGCTGAGCTTGGCGATGGAATAATGCAAAACTTTAAGCTCAAAGCTCATAGCCTTATAGTCCTCGCCAGTTCGTGTGCGCATGAGTGGTGCAATTTCTTTTTGTAAAAATATTTTTTTGTCTTCATTAAGTTTCTGCCAAAAAGTTTCATCAACCTTTTCAATTTTGCTTTTCGCGTCCAAAATCACCACATTATTTGGCGGAAGTTTGGCGATATCCTCTTGAAGTTTTTGAATCACTGCCTTTACAAGTTGAGCATTATTTTGAATTTCAGCAAGGTTTAATTTTTCTAATTTTGTTTCAAAAAGACGGACAGGAAGCGGTTTTGACGGCTTGTCAATTTTCCCAGCTGGATTCATTTGAAAATATTCAAAATTCTCCCAACAATCAATGATGAGGAACTTGTCTTTTTCTTTGCACCATGGCTTCAGCTTTTTTGGCTCCAAGAGTCTCGTGCCTCTTCCAATCATTTGCCAAAATTTGGTATAGGAAAACACTGGCTTTGCGAAAACAAGATTGACCAATTCTCGCACATCAATGCCTGTATCAAGCATATCCACGCTAATTGCAACCCGAGGAAAATCCTTATTAACAAATTGATCAAGCAATCCACCCTTTCCATATACGCGAGCATCATCTGAAACGATAACCTTGGCGATATTGCCTTTATGCTCAGGATAAAAATCATCAAAAACTTCTTGCAATCTGCGCGCGTGCTTCATTGTCATCGCAAAGAAAATAGTTTTTCCGGGCAAAGTTCCACTTTCATCTTTGATACATGATTCCATAAACTCTTGCACAATGAGTGCATTGGTTCCTCTGTTGGTAACTCTTTTCTCAATTTCGCTACCTGCATAATTGATTTCTGTCGGCTCTTTGCCATCCGCCAGTAGTTTTTGTTGTTCTCCAAGTGAAATATTGTCTTTTCTGATTCCCTCCTTCTGAAATTTGGTGCGAACTTTCAAAACCTCAAAATCACACAAATATGGTGGCTTGTTATTTATTGCTTCTTCGTATGAATAAGCATAAGTTGGCATACCATCTTCACAATCAAAAACACCGAAGGTATTGTGTTCAATTGCATCTTTCGGGGTGGCGGTCAGTCCCAGTTGAAAAGCATCAAAATAATCAAAGATATTTTTATACACATTATAGATTGACCGATGACTTTCATCAGCCACGATCATATCAAAAAAGTGCGGACTGAGTGGGCAGTCTTTATTTTCAATAATGTTGAGCATAGTTGGATATGTTGCGCAATATATTCTTCTGTCAGTCACAATGTCGCGCTCGCCAACTTTTGGCCAGACTGGTGCATTTGGTAAAAATTCCTTGAAAGCATCAAGAGCTTGATTTCGAAGTGCGATTCTATCAACCAAAAATAATACTTTCTGCACTTTGTTAGCTCGCATCAGTGAATCTATCATTGCCACGCAAGTTCTTGTTTTTCCAGTTCCAGTTGCCATCACAAGCAGTGATTTTCTTTTTCCGTTATCAAGATTTTCAAAAACTGAACGAATAGCCTCGATTTGATATGGGCGACCAGCAATCTCTTTTTCAATATTTTCTTGAGAAAGTGGTTTTTCATTTTTTCGCAAAAATAACATTCTTTCCAAATCTTTTTTCGTTGGAAAGCCATAAACTTTTCTTGGCGGACATTTTTCCGTATCCCAAAAATAAATGTCGTGTCCGTTAGTATAAAAGACAAAAGGCATATCTTTGCCAGAATTTTTCTGAATATTTTCAGCATATTGACGAGCCTGTTCTTGCCCAATTCTTGCATCTCTGGAAGTTTTCTTTGCTTCCACGACAGCCAATGGCTCACCACTGTCTCCAAGCAAAGCATAATCAGCAAACTGATGACCTTGATACTGTGAAATTGGCTCTCTAACCATTTCTGGTAAACCGACAAAAATATCCAACTCAGATGTAACCTGTGAAGGATTTTTAACATCCCAGCCAGCCATTATCAGTCGCTTGTCTATAATTTCTTGTCTCGTTTTCGCTTCGTTGATTTTTACCATAAATATTTTCAAAATAAGCCTACTTATGCGATACATCAGGCAATGACTCGCCCTTATTATTCATATCCCCTCTTTCCCTCATTTTCCCACAAAAAAAGCCGGGCGTAAAGCTTCCGACAGAAAAATCTCTTTTTGAAATTAGGCTATTTTTCTTATATCCAAGCCATTTTCTTCATTTTCCAAAATTTAACTGTTTTTCATATTGTAATCCATACTCAACTAATCCTCCTCATAATAATAAGAATAATCTATCCCCTTCATAAACATTTCGCGGCTTTTAATTTGATTAGTCAGGGCTTTTTTAAATAAACTTTTTATCTCTATGCTATTTTGAGGACTTTGTGTCATTGCATTGATATAATCTTTTTTGCCTATCATGCTCCAATCCACGCATTTTTTGAGGTTTTTTTTCAACATCAAATCAAACCAAATACGAGTGCTTCTTCCGTTGCCTTCCATGAATGGATGCGCAATATTCATTTCTACATATTTGTCAGCCATTTGTTCAAATGTCTCTTCTGGCATTTGTTCAAGCTGTTTTAGTGTGTTATCCAAGTATTGCGCCGCTGCAAATCGAAAACCATTTTTTGAAATATTCTTCTGCCTGATTTTTCCCGCAAAATCATACAAACCGCCAAATAGATAGGCGTGAATTTGTTGCAAACCCTTGGTTGTGCCGACTTCAATGCTGTCGATAAGCGAACTTTCAAACAAGGCATAAGCTTTGGTTTTGCTCTTTCCGTCGATGCTTTCATCACTAAAAGTAAACCAATCTATAAATCGGTTGGCTTTGGTCCCGGGAAAAGTTTTACCCAAAGCAATAATACCATTATAATCCAACATATCAGCCAATCTCTTTTTTCCATCTGGCGCAAGAAATTTCAACTGGGTAGTATTACTAACCACTTGACTGTTTTCTTTCTTGAGTTTGGCTTTGAGATATTTCCAATAGTTGCGGGTTTTAGTGTAATCGTCCTGATCGGTAAGGACGGCGATAATATCCAACACACTAAACCACCACTTGCTATTTTCTTCATCCCAAACAGCACGAACTTCCCGATCATCAAAAAAACGAATTGATATTTTATTATTCATATTATTTATCTAATGGAGCGAAGGTTAATAATTTATTTCGATAATACTAATAACAACTTGCTCGTTATCCGCACAACCCCATTCTACTCCCCTTTTCCGGCCTTGGAAAGACCAACCAAAAAGCAAGACTTGCGCCTTGCTCAGGGTGGGTTTTCCCACAAAAAAAGCCGGGTGTAAAGCTGCCGGCAGAAAATTTCTTTTAACCTACCTCCCCTTCCTTCTCCCATTTTCGCTAGCTGAAAAGACCAAGCTCAAAGCTAAAGATCGCTTTGTAACCAGTAACATATTTTCAAAATAAAATGAAGTCTTCTGAAAAAATACCTATTGAAAAAGCTCCTTGACATCAGACCAAGTCAATTTCTGAAACAAATCGTCGCTTTCTCCAATCATATTATCAAACAAAGATTGCTTCTTGGCCTGAAGTTGCATGATTTTTTCTTCAATTGTGCCTTTGACAATCAAGCGATATACATTGACGGACTTTTTTTGACCAATGCGATGCGCGCGGTCAATGGCTTGATTTTCCACACTCGGATTCCACCAAGGATCAAAGATAATCACATTGTCAGCTGAAACCAAATTGAGTCCAGTGCCTCCGGCTTTCAAGCTGATCAAGAAGACTGGAATTTTTTCATTGCTGTTGAAATCATCAACCAATTCCTTGCGATTGTTTGTTTTGCCAGACAAATAGTGATAGCTGATTTCTTGTTTGTCCAATTCCTTGGCCAGAATATCCAGCATCTGAGTGAATTGACTGAACACCAAGACCTTCTTGCCAGCTGAGACAATTTCGCCAACCAGCTCCAAGAATAGTTCCATTTTGGCGGAGGAATATTTTTCATGATTCTTGTCCTTGAGCAGCAAAACAGGATGATTGCAGACCTGTCGCAGCTTGGTCAATCCAGCCAAGATGTGGATTTGCGATTTGGCGAAACCCTTTTCTTCAACAACGTCATTGATGTTTTGCTTCACATTTTTCAAAATTTCTTGATATAGGATATTCTGCTCGCTTCCCAATTGACAATGAGCAACCTGCTGAATCTTCGGCGGCAATTCTTTGAGAACTTTCTCTTTCGTTCTTCGCAAAATGAAACAAGAGGTTTTCTTCTTGAGAGCTGCCAACGCACCACTATCTGCATTTTTCATGATTGGTCTTTCAAGCTTTTCAGCAAAAGAATGTTGTGTTCCCAAAAATCCCGGCATCAAGAAATCAAAAAGTGACCAGATTTCAGAAACAGAATTTTCCAGTGGAGTTCCAGTGAGTGCCAAGCGATAATCAGCATTGATTTTTTTCACCGATTTTGCATTTTGAGTTTTGTGATTTTTGATATATTGCGCTTCATCAATGAAACAATAATTGAATTTAATTTTATCATAATATTGCTGATCTTTTTTGACGGATGGATAGGATGTTATCACCAGGTCATATTTTTCCGCACCTTCAAGCTGCCGCTGTCGCTCAGCAGGAGAACCACTAATAATCAACTTGCTCATTTTTGGAAAAAATTTCTCGGCCTCATCTTCCCAATTGAAAAGTAGTGTTTTTGGACAAATCACAATCGATGGCTTGTTTTCAATTTTGTTCATCTCAATCAAACTCAGCGCCTGAAGCGTCTTTCCAAGTCCCATATCATCAGCCAAAATTCCACCGAAATGATATTTCCGCAAAAAGTAAAACCAGTCAATTCCATCTTTTTGATAATCTCGCAAAGGTTTCTTGATTTTTGCAGGAATAACGATTTTCTCAACAGGTTTGCCACTTTGAGCTTCGGCCATAAAGTTCTTGAAACTCTGGGAGATTTTTCCAGTGTAATATTGCGAACCAGCCATCACATCCTCCAATTCAGGAGCATGAAAAATTTTGCCTTCAAATTTTTGATTCTCTTTTTGATAGAAACTTTCCAACATCAAGACAAACTTTTCCAATTCTTGTCGATTGGTTATCTTCAAAATCCGTCCATCGGCCAGCCTCAAAAATCGCTGCTTGTTTTTGACATATTTGCGAAGGTCCTCAATATTCAAACTGTTTTCACCACAATAGCAAGCCACATCAAATTCAAACCAATCATTGGCCTTGTCAAAATCAACTTCAAAATTGACCTTAAAATCATCTTCCACAAAATCAAACTCGTCTCTGACATATTCCATTCGATAACCAAGCGCTTTGACGTTTGACCAATTTTCAACGTAAAATTGCTCAATCTTCTTGATGCTTTTTCTCAAACAGCTGACAGTTTTGGAAAAACCAAATTTTTCATTCTCGGAAAGCTTTCGAAACAAGGCAATCTCCTCCTTCTCAGCTATTTCGGCATAATTGATCTTGCCTGCCTTAATTTCCAAATGATATTTTTCTCTGCCTTGAAAATGTCTCCATTGAAAACTCGAGCGTCCTCCGCGCATGCTTTTGTAGACCGTGTTTGCAATATCTATTTTTGAAAAACCATAGTCCATTGTCGCCTGAAGTTGCAACAAACTATTTGCGCTGTCATAGTCAACCAAAATAACAGGGCCGATTTTTGCAAACTTTTCAATTTCAAACTTCTCCGGCAACATATTTTCAAAATCAAAAACATTCCTTGCCGCTTCAATCACCTCATTAATTTGAATTATTTCATCCTCCTCAAGACTAGTTTTGGCTATTTTCGAAACCCTGTCGCGTCGACCATATTGATCGACATAGTGATAATTCTCAATGCTTCTCATGATGCGCTGGAATATTCCCGCCAACACTGAGGGCAAAGAAAAAATTTCCAACCGAAGCCCGGCCAGAATCACCAGCGAATTTTGACCCAGAAAAAACTTCGTTTTTTTGTTTTCAAAAACTGGATTTTCAAAACTAAAGATGACATCTTCCTGCCCATCATTCTTGATCTCTCGTCGATATTCATTCTGACTGAAAAAAAGTTTGGCTTTTATCTTTTGAGGATTCTCACTGAAGTTCAATCGGTTTTTGACATTTTTTCTGTTCAAAAAAATTTCCATTTCGCAATCTTTTGCCAAAGTCAATAGCTGCCCCCAATCAACATCGCGAGAATCATACCAAGAATCAATTCTGCCCAAGGAGACCAATAACTCCTTTTGCTTTTGAGTAAGACGATTTTTTTCACGACCCAAATAATCATTCGGGCGCACAGCCCAATAGGTCTGATCCGGTTTGTTTTTTTCATGCAGCTCAATGCTTGGAAAATAGCCTTCAGACTTCAAAATCAAGCAATGTTTTTTCAAAAAATGATCACCCAGATTTTCTATTTCAAAATCAGCACCAGATTTTGCGCTCTTTTGCAAACCAATTTGCAAATCTCCAGTGCCAACTCTTTTTTCAAGTTCACCCAGAATAGAAGCTGGGATATTTTCAGCATCAATGCCAACCGATTTCAAGCGATTTTTCAAATCTGCATTTCTGTCTCCGCTTGAATCATTTTTCGGCAGTATTATTTTTGATTTTTTTGGTGAAAATCCCCGTCCTGCTTCCTCATTGTCACCATAGTCATAATATTCATCCTCCCAACCCTGCGCCTTGTTGCTTTCTGAGCCCATGATCCAATTCACCAGTTCATCTTCATATCCTTCTTCGTCATCAGCATTTTCAAATTCAGCACAAAATTCCGCATACAAATCCAAAAATTTGAGTCCCAATGCCACACTGTGCTTGCAATCACCCCATTCATAGGGACAACTGCAACTGAATTTTTTGAAGCTGGCTTTCTTGAGATCAAAAAGCGCATTAGTTTCATATTCATCGCTACCCAAGATGAAAGCAGAAATTTTGACGTTTCCCGGTTGCACAAATTTTGTCCTAATGCGGCCAACCAAGCCATCTTGATAATATGAAAAACCGCGAGCATAGACTGCCGAGTCTACACCCTTCTTGAGCTTTTCCTGAGCATTTTCCTTGTTGAAAAAATTTTGAGACATCAAAGATTTGCGTTTTTGAGTTATTTGCCAGTATACCCCGAATTGTGACAAAACACAAGCAAGCGCATCAAATCATCTAAAATGACACCAAGAGCCTTCCTGATACATCATCTAAAATGACACCCAAATTCATGGTAAAGTACGGAGTTAACTTTTAACCCCAAAACAAGCCATGAATAAAGAAGCTA
>Ga0194047_10002065_pt1 | contig 11707 bp, 11 predicted proteins | sample JunL225m_MetaG_2_FD_160070 | JGI IMG/M metagenome (GOLD analysis project Ga0194047, IMG submission 160070) | Anoxic zone freshwater microbial communities from boreal shield lake in IISD Experimental Lakes Area, Ontario, Canada - Jun2016-L221-5m | ecosystem: Environmental > Aquatic > Freshwater...
GTATTGAGTGTTTCTTGTGTCAAGATACTTGCCACGTTATCCGCGATCATGAAGAGAATAAGAAGTCATTTGCTGGACCACGTTTCTTTATCCGTATCGCAGAACTCGATATGCACCCGCTCGATACCTTGCGCAATCGCAAGAAGAGCGCTCAAGAAGAGCACGGCCTTGGAATGTGTAACATCACCAAGTGCTGTACCGAAGTTTGCCCAGAACATATTCGCATTACCGATAACGCGATCATTCCAATGAAGGAGCGTGTTGTTGATGAGAAATATGATCCACTGCGCTGGCTTGGAAGCAAGATTCGCAAGCGCGAGGGCATGCTCTAACATCTTTCTGAGCTCTATCGAGTACCCTTTAAGGTATGAAACTTCTCCTTCGTTGGGCTGTTAATGCGCTTGCCGTATGGGCTGCGACCGCTTTTGTTCCAGGAATCAATGTTCACGGTGGCGCTTGGAGTTACTTCTGGGTGGCTCTGCTCTTCTCGCTCATTAATACAACTATTGGATCGATGTTGAAGTTGCTCACACTTCCGGCAGTCTTACTTTCAATGGGCCTTTTCATTGTTGTTATCAATGCCGCAATGCTTGAACTCACTGCACGCTGGTCAACTGCTCTCACAATTAATAATTTCTGGTCAGCGCTCTTTGCCGCAATTATCATCTCGCTCGTTTCGGGATTACTTAACAGCACCGTAAAGCGCGTGGGCCGAAACTGAAGAACGTCGCTGTCGTCTCTCTTGGCGGCATAATCGGTTCGCTCTCTCGTTGGGGTATCTCTCTTCCATTTTCAGAGAACGGTTTTCCTTGGGGAACGCTCTTGGTGAACTATGCGGGATCGGTCTTTTTGGTCGCAGTGCTGCTCTATTCACGACACCATAAATCTGCGAAATGGTGGTGGCGACCTGCACTAGGTGCTGGTTTTTGTGGGGGGTTCACAACGTACTCAGCCTTTGCGCTCAAGATGGATCAATACTTCGAAAATCGAAATCTTAGCTCTGCGATTATCTATGCCGTCGCATCGCTGCTTGGGACCTATATCTTGGTCTTTGCGACGCACGAACTCCTTGAGAAGAAGTTGGTGAAATGAACACCGAGCTTCTTATCGCACTTGGGGCGGGTGTAGGAGCACCAGCACGTTATCTCGTCGATCAAAAGGTGAAGAAACTCCACCGCTCGCTAATCCCGTTAGAGACTCTCGCGATCAATACGGTTGGTTCGTTTATTCTTGGTCTGACGGTTCATTACAACCACAATCTTGCATTTATTATTGGAACAGGTTTTGCAGGTGCATTTACAACATGGTCAACCTTTGCAGTGGAGTCACACCACTTGATCAAAGATCAGCACAAAGTGAAGGCTTATCTCTACCTCGCGCTTACTTTGGTACTTGGAATTGGCGCTGCTGCAATTGGAAATTACTCATAAGAGCTTAGAGAAGTTTGCTCATCCAAGCTTCGACTTCATCAGCTTGGGTAGGAATACCCTTACTAAGAACTTCACAGCCAGTCTCAGTGATGAGGACATCATCTTCGATGCGCACACCAATACCGCGCAGACGCTCTGGCGCAAGAAGATCATCAGGATGGAAGTAGAGACCAGGTTCAACAGTAAGAATCATTCCTGGCTTAAGAATTCCTTGGCTATATTCAGATTCACGTGCTGCTTGGCAATCATGAACATCGATACCGAGCATGTGGCTCACCCCGTGGATCGTCCAGCGGCGATGCAAACCAGATTCAGGCTTCATGGATTCTTCAGCAGATATGGGAAGAACACCCATCGCTGCGAGGCCTTCAGCTAATACTTGATGGCAAGCCTTGTTGATGTCGGCAAACTTTGCACCAGGTTTACATGCCGCAAATCCCGCTTGTTGTGATTTCCAAACCAAGTCGTAGATATCGCGTTGAGCGGGCGAGAACTTTCCGTTAACCGGAAGTGTGCGAGTGATATCGGCGGTGTAGAGAGATTCAAGTTCAACACCAGCATCGATCAGAATTAAGTCACCATCGAGGACATCACCATCGTTGCGGATCCAGTGCAGAACACAGGCGTGGGCCCCACTTGCGACGATTGAGTCATAACCAAGTTCATTTCCTTCAGTACGTGCACGTGTAAAGAATGCGCCTTCGATAATGCGTTCACCGCGACGCACTCCAACTGCAGAGTTAAAAGTCTTGATCATGTCATCAAAACCACGACCAGTTGCATCAACTGCTGCTTGCATCTCTTTCACTTCATAGGAATCTTTAATCAAGCGCATCTCAGATAAGAAAATCTCGAATTCTGATTCCTTCTTTTTACGTTTTGCCACAGCTTTATCAACGATTGCATCTTCACCGCGGACAATGAGTGTATCTGCGCTATCACTCAGGAACTTCTTAAGCCCATCAATATGCTTTGTTTTGACTCCATAGAGAGTGGTGGTCTCATCGAGTGTCATGCGACGGCCAATCCAGAATTCTCCATGTACGCGATCTTTATAAAACTCTTCAGAATCACGTGGAGAACGCGGGTGGATAAAGAGAATTGCTTCATGCCCTTTTCTCTTTGGTTCAAGAACAAGAACAGAATCTGGCACTGAATCAGTGGCAGAGATACCCGTGAGGTATGAATATGCAGAGTGGGCGCGGAAACGATAATCAGTGTCGTTACTACGTACTTTAAGTGAACCAGCAGGAATGACTAGTCGCTCTCCCGGGAATGCTTTCGATAGATCTTCACGGCGCTTGGCACAAAACTTCGCTGACTCAACTTCTGAAATTCCTTGAAGTGGCGAAGGAGCCCACCCTGAAGACATAAACGCATCCCAGGCTTTTGCTCCAGGCGCATCGTGGGAGGCTAATTTCACTTTCTTACTCATGATGCAATCCTAACCTTCGGGCTGTGATTTTCACTAGCCCTGTATGATTCAAATATGAGTTCACCACTTGAGAAATCTGATCGCCCCTGGGGCAGATACGAAGTTCTCGCTGAATATCCGACCCATAAGGTAAAGACAATTTGGGTTTTACCAGGGCAGCGTCTCTCCTATCAACGACATGCGAAACGTGCGGAGCATTGGTTTATTGTGACTGGCCATGGGGAAGTAACCATTGATGGAGTTATTCGACAGGTCCATCCCGGTGATGAAGTTTCCTTTGGAATTGGCGTCGCCCACCGCATGCATAACACCGGTGCTGAAGAACTAATTTTCGTAGAAGTGCAGACCGGTACTTATTTCGGTGAAGATGACATCGTACGTATCGAAGATGACTTCGGTCGTTAACGAGCTTTAACGCATCAATTAAGGCTTGCTGCAACTGCTCTCAAATAATCGACGCTCTTCTTTGCATCTGTGAATGGCCATCCGCCAGCTTCAGGTTCCCCATCGAGCATAAGATCTTGCTCAAGAACAAACCAACCGTCATAGCCACTATTAACAAGTGCAGTCACGATTGCCTTAACATCTACATCGCCCTCACCAAGAGGTGTGTACATCGCAGCTTTCACACCCTCGTTATAGGTCTGCGAACCATCAACTACCTTGCTCGCTCGCTGCATATTTACATCTTTCATATGCACATGCTTCACACGGCCTGGATGTTTCTGTGCAAATTCAACAGGATCAGTCCCACCGATAATCATGTGGCCGGTGTCAAGTGTGAAACCAATATCAGATCCTTCAAGAAGTCCATAGACGTCGCTCTTGCTTTCGATCATGGTTCCAACGTGAGGGTGGACTGTTGCAGTTACACCAATTGTTGCCGCATATTCAGAGATGCGATCACAATTTGTAAAGAAAGTTTTCCATTGTTCCGGAGTCAGTTCTGGTCGCTTTATTTCATAACCTTCAACCCCAGTACTCGCCGCTAGCACTAAAATCTTTGCTCCAGCTTTGATATATGACTCAAGCTCTATTTTCACATCTGGGAGCGGATCGTAGGTTGAATCATGGAGAAGTATCGGGAAGAAGCCACCGACTGCGACCATGTTGTATTTTTTGAGCGCTTCTGCACGTGCAGATGGCTCAACTGGTAGAAAACCTAGTGGACCAAATTCCATAGCCCCCAATTTGAGCTCTGCCATCTCTTGAAGTACACGTCCAGGTTGCATCTGATAGCCCCAATTAGGTGCTTCACATACTCCCCAAGAGATTGGTGCGCCGGCAATTTTTATGGCTTTAGTGGTCATGCTCTAATGATATTGGTTTTTAGTTACTACGGGCTTGCTAGAGTAAGCACCAGAAGCAACCTCAGAAGAGCCTTGCGTGATAAAAGGGGCAACGTCAATGTCACTACCTACCGTCAGCCACTGGATTAATGGTGCGCACAGTAAGAGCCAGAGCACGAGGTTTGCACCCGTTTATGACCCAGCCCTTGGTACACAAACAAAACAAGTAGTTTTGGCAGATAAAAAGGATATTGAATCCGTCATCGCTTCGTCTAAGGCGGCTTTTCCTGCCTGGCGAGATACTTCTCTTGCTCGCCGTCAACAAATTGTCTTCACTTTTAGGGAATTACTGAATTCTCGCAAAGGCGAGCTTGCAGAAATCATTACAAGTGAGCATGGCAAGGTGCTATCAGATGCGCTTGGTGAAATTACGCGCGGCCAAGAGGTTGTGGAATTCGCTACTGGCATGCCTCATCTTTTAAAAGGCTTTTATTCTGAGAATGTCTCAACAAGTGTTGATGTTTATTCTACGCGCCAACCACTTGGCGTCGTTGGCGTGATCTCTCCCTTCAATTTTCCAGCAATGGTTCCGATGTGGTTTTTCCCGATAGCGATTGCAGCAGGAAATACCGTCATTCTTAAACCATCAGAGAAGGATCCCTCAGCTTCGCTCTGGATCGCACAACTCTGGAAAGATGCCGGTCTACCTGATGGCGTATTCAATGTTTTGCAAGGCGATAAAGAAGCAGTCGACGGCTTGCTTGAAAGCCCAGATGTTGAGTCAATCTCTTTTGTAGGATCAACGAGTATCGCGCAATATATTTATGAGAAGGCAAGCAAGCACGGCAAGCGAGTTCAGGCACTGGGTGGCGCTAAGAATCACATGCTCGTCTTGCCAGATGCCGATTTGGAACTTGTTGCAGATAGCGCAATCAATGCAGGGTTTGGTTCAGCAGGTGAACGCTGTATGGCGATCTCCGTTGTGGTTGCTGTCGAGCCAGTTGCAGATGCGCTGATCGAGAAAATTGTCTCGCGAATGAAGAATCTCGTGACTGGTGATGGCCGCAGAAATTGCGATATGGGTCCACTTGTCACTCGCGAACACCGCGACAAGGTCGCCGGTTATATAGATATTGCAATTAAAGATGGTGCGAAGGTTGTTGTCGATGGCAGAGATGTGAAGCCAGACGGAGATTCAGCTGGTTTCTGGCTCGGACCTACCCTCATTGATAGCGTCCCAACTTCCTCTAAAGTCTATACAGACGAGATCTTTGGACCGGTGCTCTCAATTGTGCGGGTGAAGTCATTCGATGAAGGCGTGCAACTGATCAACAATGGAGCGTTTGGGAACGGGACTGCGATCTTCACAAATGATGGTGGCGCTGCACGCAGATTCCAGAATGAGATTGAAGTAGGCATGATTGGCATAAACGTGCCGATCCCGGTTCCAGTCGCGTATTACTCATTCGGTGGATGGAAGCAATCCCTATTTGGAGATACCAAAGCTCACGGAGCTGAGGGCGTTCACTTCTTTACACGTGGAAAAACAATTACCAGCAGATGGCTTGATCCAAGTCATGGTGGTATCAATCTCGGTTTCCCACAGAATTAAGTAGAGAAAAATATTTCGATGACTAAGTGGCACTACGAATCTGGTGAACTTAGTAGTGCAACGCTGCTCGCTCATGTAGGCCCAAACGCTGCACCAATTAAAGGCTGGGCCCACACAGGCATACGCGTAGCAGATGTCAAAAACGGGATAGAACTTCCATCAGATAATAATGAGCGAGTAATTCTCATTGCGTCAGGTGAGAGTGTTACGATTATGTATGAGAGCCAAGAGGTAATTCTTTCTGGACGTGAGTCAGTCTTTCATGGTCCATCTGATGTCCTCTATCTTCCTGTGAATACTTCTGCAAAAATCCACGGAGAAGCACGAGTTATTATTGGAGAAGCACCAGCACACAATAAGAAGCAGCCACAGATTATGCGTAAGGATCAGGTCCCGGTATTACTTCGTGGTGCAGGCCGCGAATCACGTCAGATTCATAATTTTTGTATGCCAGATACGATGGATGCGGATCGCCTAATTTGTGTTGAAGGAATAGTTCCTGCGGGCAATTGGTCTGGAGTTCCTGCTCATAAGCATGATCGAACTATCCCCGGCAAAGAGTCGCACCTTGAAGAGATCTACTATTTTGAGGCAGCTGTTACCAGGACTTCAGAGGCAATCGGCACAACTGAACCCTTTGGCTATTTCCGTGGATATGCGAGTGATGAGCGTGAATTTGAGCTGGATAACGCAGTTCATCACGGGGATGTCGTTCTTGTCCCGCATGGATATCACGGCCCAGTAGCTGCGGCGCCGGGATACGATCTCTACTTCTTCAATGTTATGGCTGGACCCGACGAGAAACGTGAGTGGCTTGTGAGCGATGACCCAGCACATGCGTGGATTCGCGAAACATGGAATGGCCAAGATGTAGATCCACGTCTGCCATACACCCATAAGAAAGGTATCTGATGAGTACAAAGAGGATGACTGTCGGACAAGCAGTTGTTGAATTTCTTGCCCATCAATACACAGTCGATGGGGATATTCGCACACGCACTATCGAAGGCATTTTCGGAATTTTTGGGCATGGAAACGTCGCCGGAATCGGTCAAGCCCTCAAACAATTTTCTCTCACAGATCCACAACTCATGCCTTATCACCAAGCTCGTAATGAACAAGCGATGGTTCATGAATCGACCGCATTCGCTCGTATTAATCGCCGCCGTTCTACATTTGCATGTACTGCTTCCGTTGGTCCAGGTGCAACGAATATGTTGACAGGTGCTGCAGTCGCGACAACAAATCGCCTTCCTGTTCTATTACTGCCATCGGATACCTTTGCAACGCGAGTAGCGGACCCTGTGTTACAACAGCTCGAACTACCGCACGATGCATCTGTCTCAGTTAATGATGCATTTAAGCCACTCTCAAGATTTTTTGACCGTGTTCAACGACCTGAGCAAATTTACTCTGCGCTGCTTGGCGCGATGCGTGTGCTAACTGACCCAGTAGAGACCGGTGCTGTCACGATCTGCCTTCCTGAAGATGTTCAGGCAGAAGTTATTGATGTCCCACTTGAATTTCTTGCTGATCGCGAATGGCATTTCCGTCGTCCTCGCCCAGATGCAGGAATTATTGAAGAAGTAGCTGCTGCGATACGTGCGGCAAAGAAACCGATGATTATCGCTGGCGGAGGAGTTATCTACTCTGATGCTCATGCCGTTCTCGCTGAACTTGCCTCAAAGACAGGCATTGGCGTTGGTTTTAGCCAAGCCGGCATGGGTTCTCTCAACTGGGATCACCCACAATCTCTTGGGTCAGTAGGAGCAACCGGAACTACCGCGGCGAATCGCCTGGCGCGTGATGCTGATCTTATTATTGGAATCGGAACTCGATACGGTGATTTCACTACTGCATCACGGACAGCTTTCCAAAATCCGAATGTCAAGTTCATCAATATCAATATTGCCTCATTCGATGCATTCAAACATGGGAGTGCAATCCCTGTTGTTGCTGACGCACGAGAAACTCTCAAGGAACTAATTACGGCGCTCGATAGTCACACTCAAAGCGCCGAATATCGTGTAGCTATTACGGCCGATATCGCAGAATGGAATAGTGCTGTATCTGAATCCTTTGTGGATCAGAAGAGAGTGAAGCCAAGCCAATCTGAAATTATTGGCGCAGTAAATGAATCCAGTGATCCGAAGGATATTCTTATCTGTGCAGCAGGATCCTTACCCGGAGATCTCCATAAATTATGGCGCGTGCGCGACCCACTTGGATATCACGTTGAGTATGCGTTTTCTTGTATGGGATACGAAATTGCTGCCGGCGTAGGAATTGCTCGTTGGGCAGAGGGTCGCACTCCGATCGTTATGGTTGGAGATGGTTCTTACCTCATGATGCATACCGAGATCGTGAGTGCTGTAGCTGAAGGTCTCAAACTTATTATTGTGCTCATTCAAAATCATGGCTTTGCGTCGATTGGTCATCTCTCAGAGACAGTTGGTTCACAGCGCTATGGCACGAAGTATCGTTATCACGATTCTGTGAAGAATAACTTTGAAGACCGAGAGGTCCTACCCATCGACTTGGCTACTAATGCCGAATCACTTGGTATCAATGTCATCAGAATTGAAGAGACAGCCAATGCAATCTCTGATCTCAAGGCGGCGATGAAAAAGGCGAAGGCGAGTGATCAATCAACCCTCATCCACATTAATAGCGATCCACTGCTCTACTCACTTGATAACGAGAGCTGGTGGGATGTGCCGATAGCCCAGGTTTCCACCCTTGAATCCACACAAAATGCGCTCAAGGAGTATCAAAAGGCTGTTACAGCACAGAAGCCGTTGCTCGGCAGAGGTGCAATCGATAGAGATTCATCCAAGAAGTCCAAGTAGTTCAAGGGAACCATAGGGAGAGAAATGTCTGGATCACCACTTAAATATGCAGCTGATAATTGCAAGACTGTGCTCTGGAATGACTCTGCTAACCCGAAAGAACTTGCTGACTCGATCTCGTGGGGCGGCGTAGGTGCGACGTGTAATCCACCACTCGCACTCTCTGCAATTAAAGCTGATATGCCATATTGGACTGGGCGGATTAAGGATTATGCAGCAAAGAATCCACTAGCTACTGATGATGCAATCGGATGGGCGATGGTTCGAGAACTTTCTGTGAGTGCTGCAAAGCTGCTTGAGCCCGCATTTAAGAAGTACAACGGACGCAATGGCCGCCTCTCTATCCAAACAGATCCACGAATACATCGTGATGCAAAAGCGTTAGCAGATCAAGCTTTTGAGTTCTCACAACTTGCCGACAATATTATTGTAAAGATTCCTGTAACAAGTTTTGCGATCGATGCATTCGAAGAGGCGACCTATCGCGGAGTTAGTATTAATGCAACTGTCTCATTTACCGTTGCTCAAACTCTTGCAGTTGCCGAAGCCGTGGAGCGTGGACTCAAGCGCCGTGAAGCCGAAGGTCTAGATATCTCGACTATGGGCCCGGTCTGCACAATTATGGTAGGACGTACTGATGATTGGGTACGACTAGTTGCTGAGCGGGATAAAGCAGCGGTTGATCCAGGGATCTTTGAGTGGGCAGGAATTGCAGTCTTTAAGAATGCCTACAAGATCTATCAAAAACGTGGATACCGCACCAGACTTCTTGTTGCTGCTTTTAGAAATCCGATGCACTGGAGTGAACTTCTTGGTGGAGATATTGTTATTTCACCTCCTTACCCATGGCAGGAGCGGATCAATAACTCATCGATCAAGCCAGATCTTCATTCAATCGATAAACCGGTAGACCCTCGAATTCTCACTGCTCTGCTTGAGTTTTCTGAGTTCAGAAAGGCCTACGAACCAGATGGCCTATCTGTTGCAGAATTTTCAACCTTTGGCGCAGTAACCCGCACATTGCGCGGGTTCTTAGTCGCCGTCAACGAACTTGAAGCTCTTGTTCGCGATGTACTTATTCCTAACCCAGATAAGTAAGAATTTAACTTCTTTCGGGTTTAGCCCTTCAGTTGTGCGATAGCGATCAATTCTGTATCGATCGGCGTATCTGTTGGGCAACTTGCATCAAGTGTTGCAATCTCTGCCGCAGTCAATTCAATCTTGAGTCCTTCGAGTGAGTCAAGAATCGAAGAAGCCTTTGAGGCACCAGGAATAGGGATCGACGTTGGGAATTTCGCTAGATGCCAAGCAATGGTGAGCGCATAAGGGGAGACACCCTTTTCATCGGCCATGGCTTTGAATCCACCGATCTCACCTTTACCGATCTTCTGAACAGCGCGTGTGCCACCAATAGGTGACCATGGAAGATAAGCAATGCCATATTCGGTACAGATATCGATCACATCAGCCCAGTGATGGTAATTGGGACTATATTCATTTTGCACAGAGATGATTCCACCTTGTTGTGGAGTTCCTCCTGCTTTGATCGCATGGCGCAACATTTCGGCGGTCACGTTACTTAAACCAATCTCAGCAACAAGGCCATGTTCTTTCAGCGACATGACATTGTCGAACTGATCTTCATAGGAGATTGCTGGATCAGTGCGGTGGTGTTGCCACAATGGAATCTTTGAAAGCCCCATGCGTGAAGCCGATGCCTCAACTGCACGATAAAGATAATGCTTAGATGAATCTCTACCTGCTTTACCAAAGGCAGTTCCATCTTTTGAACGAGTAATTCCAGCTTTTGTTGTGAGAATAACTTTAGCCTTCTGTTCAGGTGTGCCATTCCAGGTGTGAAAACCTTGGGAAACAATTCGCTCGTTATGGCCCATCGTGTTCCATGATGGTGCGTAAATATCAGCTGTGTCGAGAAGAGTCACACCTGCATCTAAAGCAGCGTGGATTACTGCAATTCCGCGATCGAGATCATCGGTGAGACCTGGATTGCGATCACTTGGGAATGAGAGGTGCATGCACCCTAATCCGACAGCAGAGACGTTATATGGGCCAAGCGCGCGAGTTTTTAACATGGGGGGACTCTACTGACTACTTTGCTTGCGACAAAGGGGTAAGGGAATCAGAAGGCATTAGATATGATTGCGATATGAGTGAAAAACCAACCGTGGCTCAAAATTCCCGCCAGTTGGATACCTCAATTTTTCGTACAGATCGCCTCATGAACGATGGCCGAACAATCCGTTATTACGATAGTAAAGAGACCAGCCGTACCGCAGAAGATTTACGTCCGGCCGACGAGCCAGCGAAGATGGGGGAACTACGCCTCGATCCTCTCTTAAATGAATGGATTGCATTCGCGGCGCATCGCCAACATCGAGCATTTTTGCCGCCTAAAGAGCTCTGCCCTCTCTGTCCGACTACGGGCGATCTACTCACAGAAATCCCAGATTCTAATTTTGAAGTGGTCGTCTTTGATAATAAGAACCCATCGCTTGCACCGGCTGGATCTGAATGGGCGCTACCTGCCTTAAGCGGCCCAAATACATCAACCACAAGTGCTGCCGGGAAGTGCGAAGTCATCTGCTTCTCTGATCAACACCAAGGAAGCTTCGGCTCCTTATCCCTTGATCGAATTCTTCTGATGATTAAGGCACTTCGTGACCGCACCAAAGAGATATCTGCTCTGCCGAATATCGTTCAAGTCTTCCCCTTTGAAAACCGCGGCGAAGAAGTCGGCGTGACTATTAATCATCCGCACGGACAGATTTACTCTTATTCATATCTCACTCCACGTACCGAGAAGATGCTCAACACCGCCCGTGCGTACCATGCAGAAACAGGCCGAGTACTTCTAGATGATGTGGTTGCCCGCGAAATCAAAGATGGCGTGCGCATAACCGCCCAGAACGAGCATTGGGTCGCTTATGTTCCTTTTGCCGCGCGATACCCATTTGAGATTCATGTTGCTCCTCGTAAAAGCGTTGCCGATTTAACAGAACTCACTATCGATCAGATGAACTCCTTCCCAGAGATCGCAAAGACGGTATTGCTTCAACTCGATGGAGTCTTCA
>Ga0194047_10002066_pt1 | contig 11700 bp, 4 predicted proteins | sample JunL225m_MetaG_2_FD_160070 | JGI IMG/M metagenome (GOLD analysis project Ga0194047, IMG submission 160070) | Anoxic zone freshwater microbial communities from boreal shield lake in IISD Experimental Lakes Area, Ontario, Canada - Jun2016-L221-5m | ecosystem: Environmental > Aquatic > Freshwater >...
CCTCTGAATCTATATAGTTATCCACATCCTCTGATGTTTTATCCGGATCCATATACATCTTCTTCACTTCCGGTAATTTATAAAGAACAGATTTTGTCTGATCAATAGCAGTTTTAATCTTTTCTAAATTAGATTGTAATTCTTTTTGAGAAATTACACATCTGAATACAGCTTTTAAATCTACTGTTATCGGAATTCTTACCTTCTCTCCTTCTTTATTTTTTATCATTATATGGACTAATGGATCCATATATCTATTTGCTAACCCTTTATAAGTCTTAATTTGATCCTTAATTTCATCTTTGAAATCTGCTATATCTTGTTTAGCCTGATCCATTTCAGTAGTCTTATAAAGTCTACCAAAGAATTCTATACCATCCTTTTTAGCAGATTCAGTAGTAGGATTAGATAAAGATTGTGCTAATTTATCTAATTCAGATAATAAATTATCCTCTACCCCATTTGATACATAATCATATACATAGTTAGATTTAATTAACTTTAAACTGGCTTCCGTATATTCTTTTCCTTCTTTTTGTTGAGAAAGATTATTTAATAAAGAAAATATTCTCTCTTTAGCTCCATTACTCTTATTAGATATAAAATTCTCTAAACTATTAATAGTATCCCCCTTATCTGTAGTTGAATCTACATATTCATGTAAACTCTGTAATACTTCTTTTAATTGAGCAGCTTCTTTAGGATTCTTACTTAATTCTACATTTTGAATCTCTTCTTTTAAAGAATTTACTATTAATTGAGCCTGATCCGTAGATAATTGATTAATAGATTGTAATGCTTTACCTAATTGATAAATCCTATTAGGATCATTTAATTTACGTATATTACCATTAATATCCGGTGTTAATACGCCTTGTTCATCTGCACTATACGAAGTAAATAATTGTCCATTAAACGGGGAACTATGCTTACTTATAAAGTCAGCAGCTTGAGCCATACCTGTTACACTAGTCTTTATATTTTCAGGTATTTCTAACTTATTAGCCTCTTTTCTTTCTAACGTCATCCCTATAGCTCCTCCTTCCATACCAAAAGCTCCCATAATAGCCCCAAAGAATCCTCCACCAAACCAGTTAGATATACCCTCATCAGAAGTTAATCCATCTTTATAAGCATTTATCATCTCTTTAGCAAAAGAAAGATGTACTGGATTATTAGGATTAGCTGTATTAATAGCATAATTTTTAGCTCCCTCAGATAAAGCAAATTGCCCTAATTCCTCTGCAAATCCTTCCATTACTATACCTTCTGCACTTTTTTCAAGTAAATTTTTCCCTATATTCTTAAATAAAGTCTTAGTAGTATTATCTACAGTCCAGTCTTTTGTAAACCATTTAGCTAAATTCAATAATTTACCCTCGCCTTTACCTAATAACTGATTTAAACCAAATCTATTTGTAATCCCAAGTAAAGCTAAATTCCCTAATAAAGTTATATTAGCAGCTTTATTAGCTATTTCCATAGCTTCCCCTATATTCTTACCTGATTTAATAGCAGTATCATATGTATCCTGATGAGCACTTGCAGCTTCTATTCTTCCTTCCCCATAAGAAGATAACATAGTTCTCTCGAAAGAAGATAACTCATTTAACCCTATTCCACCTTCTTTAAATGCATTATGGATCTTAGTGCCATAATTATCAAAGAAAGTCATAGCTTCCCCTTTAGTAGCTTTTTTAAATAAACTTTTAGTTAAATCTTTAATACCTCCACCTATACCACTAGAAAATGTAGCATCATTAGCAGCTATACCCATTCTTTCTGCGGTAACTCCTTCATCAAATAATCTAGTAGCTTGTTTTGCTATGGTAGGTAAAAAATCTCCTACTAATCTTCCTTTTGCTAATATAGCGTCAGATTTAAATATATTCCCTACGATATTTCCTGCATCAGCATTCATACCTCCCATCAATTTCATACCCCCAATCATACCCAAAGTGAAACCTGTCATATCAGCCATTTCATTTTGTACTCCTTCCCCCGTAAATAATTTACCTATAGGGCCTTTATTTAAATAATTATCTGATAATTTAGCTTGATATTCTGATTGTTTTAATCCTTCACTTAATTTTGTAGACAAAGGATTAGTTCCCCAATCATAAAAATCTTTACCCATCATTGCTCCAAATGGAGTACTTAACATAGCTGCAGTACCTCCTATAGATACCTCAAATGTTCTATCTATTAAGTTATTAGCAAATCCTGTTAATCTATTCCCTATTCCAGATTGTAAATTAGCAGTATAATTTCTATTATCCCTACCTAATTTATATCCCTGTCTTCCAGATACTCCAAATATCCCAGATAAAAAACCTACAGCACCTCCTGCAATTGCTCCAATAGCAGCACCTCCTAATGGTGCAGCACCTCCTGCTTCTGCTACAGGAGCACTTAATACACCTGCTGCAGACGAACCTATTAAAGCCCCAGATGTAGCTCCTTTAGTTGCTTGTCCTAAAGCTGCAGTCCATCTATTATCATAATTAGAAGAAGATTTGGTATAAGGGGTTACTTCATCATAATTTACGGAAGCCGTACCATATAAAGGATTATCAAATTTACTATCAGATGCTTTAACTTGTTGCATAGTTTTAGCAAATGCCCCAGATAAAGAATCTCCTAAAGTCACTTTAGGTTGATTACCCTCGAAATCCATCATAGGTAACTTATACGGTTCTGGCATAGTCATAAGACTATGCATTCTATCTTCAAAATTATTTGATACAGGTACTTTAGATAAAATAGGATTTTGTTCTATTTGACCTTCTAAAGGATCTGTAGTATATGGTAAAGTATTAGGCATATTATAAATGGTCTATGAAATCTTGAATATAATTTTGAGAATGAGTACTATTAGGATCTTCCATACCTACTACTTTGAAAATTTCTCCGGAATTTAAAGCTTTTTTAGTCTTTTCCTGAAATAACTTATCAAATATACCTGTTTCCTTCATTTTTGTTAATATCTCTTTCTGAGCTATAGCTATTTTATCTTCCGGAATTTTTTCTCGTACTAATTCCTCATGTACTTCATTTCTTTTCTCATTTAAGACATGTTGCATTATAGGTTCTTCTATATTAACCTTAAATGTTCTCATAAATTCTTCTGCTTGTAAAGGATTTACAAAATCATGAGGAATATCTATTGTTACTCCTTTTATAGTTATAGAAGCATTAATAGGTTCTCCATTAGTATAAGGTTGACCACTTTTAGTCTTAATAGATACTTCAGTAGGAATATCATGTACGCTAGTAGAATAATTATATGTACCTCCATTCCAACCCATAGTCCTTAACATACTTGCGGTTTTAGTATCTAAAAGTTTTACGGTAGCATCAGGAACTTCAATAGGATCTTTATAACTTCCTGATAATACCCAATCTCCTGTTTTATCATTTTGTTTGGCATCTCTTCTATGTAAAATATATTTACCTTCTGCTACATCTATTTGAGATATCTCATGAGGATCTATATCTTTAAATAAATCTGGATTAGCAGCCATTATCTCATTTACTTTAGCATTAAATTGACTATTTAATACTTTATCCCCTGGAGTTTGTGTTTCAGAAGGTCTGGATATAGATTGTATATTATTGACTAATACAGTCTGCATTGCTAAAGATTTCTGTAAGTTATCATTAACTTCTTTCATATGTCTTGCAATATATGATTTATTCTTAAAATCTCCTTCTTGTATTAAAGTTCCAGGATTTCCCGTCGTTCCAGAATAAGTTGTATTAATTATTCCTATAAGAGCAGATCCTGTATTAGCTCCTAAAGGTTTCATTCTATCATCAAAAGCTTCAGCAAATTCAGAATCTGTAGCTAATCTATGTATTAAATCTTCTCTTGTTTTAAAAGTTTCTCTAGGATGATTTTTAAACCATCCTTGTATACCATCTTGACTAATGTTGTTTTGATAAAAAGAGTCTGAAAAATCATTTCCTGACATATGTTCATTTACATCATTTAAACTTACTCCGGATGCAGTTAACATTTTATCTATTTGAGTTTCAGCTTCCTTTATCTTTTTCTGTTTAAAAGTATTATAAGCTCCTACTTCTTTTACAGTTGCATCTTGAGCAATTAATTTATCTAATATATTCCTATCAGCTAACTTAACCCCTACTAAAGATTTTTTATCCGCTTTTAAGAGATTATCTGTATAAGTAGATGTCCCACTATTATGCCATTTAGCTAAGTCAAATACATGCTTCATAGCTTTTATGTCATTCTGACCATTAACTTCCGTTATACCTAATGCTTTATATGCATCATTTTGCATTCCTGGCAATACACCTTTTAAAGCTGTTTGTAGACTTTCTTCATACTTATCTTGAATTTCTTTTAACTTATCTCCGTCAGTAATAGTTTCTGGATGAATTCCTCCTGTACCTATACCCCCAAATCCATTAGATTTTAAAGGAGTACCGTCAACATTAAATCCTGCTTTCCATGCCTCTATTTTGTTCTTTTCTATGTCATTTGCATTAGATAAATCAAATTCTCTACGTTCTTCATTTAATTTATTTAAGAATTCTTGAGCACCTTGTTGTCTATTTAAATAAGAAACTGTAGCATTATTTGTACCATATGTATGAGATTCATTCATATATGCCATAGATTCAGCTAATCCTGCTATTTTAGTATTTAAATAAGTATTAGATAATATGTCTAACTTATTATTCTTAAACTTTTCTACTTCTTTTGGATTATCAAATTTAAAGATTTCTGCTTCTAATGCTTTTTGATCTCCCTGTAAAGAAGTTTGTTTTTGTTCAATTTGTTCCTTACTTAATGTTTTACTTCCAAATACTTGTAAATCTAATAAATCTTTTTTAGTCTTATCTAAGTTTTGTTGGGTAGTATATTTTAAATTATCTACAAACTTATTATCATCTATATTTCTAGCTTCTACTCTGCCATCTAATAAATATTGATCTTTTGCTTTATCTGATAAGACATTAGTCAAATATCTTTGTAAAGATTGAGCAGATTTCCCTTCATATTTATCTTTTCTTGTTAATCCTGTTTCTGGTTGTAAAGTTTCAGTTTCAAAAGTATCAGGACGTTTCATGAAATCTTTAGTTTTTTCAACTACTTCATCTGTACTATCATAATAAGGATGATAAGAATACATATCTCCCCAAGTACTTGGATTTGCCGGATTACCATTTTTAAATTTTTGATAGTTTTGTTGTAATTCTATCATATTTTTTTCTCCATATCCTTCCCCAATATTACCCTTTTTATCCATTTGATACTTATAACTATCAGCTAAATGTATTTGATCCTGATAATGTTTAGTATACTGTGCATCTAACATTGCAGGTTGAAATTCTGGATTTTGAGTTAAAGGTGCAAAAATATTAAGGCCAGATTTAACATTATCTAGATTAGATAAATCACTATTTACTACTTTAGTTAATTTATCATTAGATTCTTTTAAAAAATTATTGATCTTATTTTTATTAGTATCATGAGTAAAATCAAGGTCTAATAATTGTTTATACTGAGAACGTACCATAGCCTCTCCAGTAGACATCAAATCCATCCTCTGTTGAGTATATTGTAAATAAGCAGTAGGATCACTGCTTATATTTACTGGTACGAATTTATCTGGTCTATTGAAAGTACTCATCGGTGTAAAATTATGTTATTTATACTATACATTAAATTAATTTTTAATATTAAAATTGACCATACATATTACTCATGGCTCCTAATATATTACGATATGAATCAGAAGGATCTGGTTTTTGTTTATTATTCATACCTTGAGTTAACATTTGCTTCATTATTAAGTAACTTATAGTAGGATTAGTTTGTAATAAAGCATTATTATTACTTAAATTTTGATATTTATCTAAAATATTACTTATGTTAGGTTGATTCATTTTATTCTCTACATCCCAAGCATATTTATCTTTCATACCTTTTACCATCATGTCATACGTATTTTTCTCCCCATATCCTTCCCCCATAATATTCATATTAGTAGCTCCAATCTGTCTACGAGAATCATCTACATTTTGATACATTTCATTTATCTTATCTTGGTAATCTGCACGATGAGAATTGTTAGCATTTAATACTTGATTAGCTATTTGAGCATTCTTATTATATACATCTGTATCATTAGCTTGATTGGCTTTTGCTATTTGACTTCCATATTCCATAGCTTGCCCTGCAATTTGAGTATCCCCTAGTTGATTTACTTGTTGAGTTCCAGTATATTGATCATTCGCTTTCCTAGAAGCATAGGATTGGGATAAAGTAGCATTTATTCCTGGTTGAGCATCAATACTTTGGGCTCTCATTCTAAATCCTGTTTGCTGATCTAGTGCAGGATAATACTTTTTAGGCATTTGCATTAGATTTCCTGCTACAGACATTAATTTAGGTGTCCAATCATACGGCTTAATCCAATCAAATTTATGAGGATCTTGTTTTAAATCTAAAGAACCATTTTCAGCTTGAGGGTAATTTGCATCCCACATAGTTTTAAATGCAGCTTGATTTGGTATACCCTCTTTAGCTTTGGGTAATACCCATCCTCCTTTAGAATACTGTTTTGCTATCTTTTCAGATGTAATATCTACAGGAGTTAATCCACCAAAAGAAGGTACTTGTCCATCTTGTTTACGTATTTCTTGTAAAGCTGCTATAGTACCTGCAGTAGTTTTATATTTTTCTAACATTAATCTTGCCGTATTCTTTTCTGCATAATCTTTAGAATCTCCTAAATACCCTAACATTTTATTATTATGTTTTACATCTATATTTCTTTGAAGAACTTTAGCCGGAGTATTATTTTCCTTATTTCCTTTTATATACCCCCCTAATTTGAATGTATCTAACTCATCTTTAGTTAAAGCCATAGATTTATCTTTAGAAAAGATAAAAGATCCTTCTGGTACATTTAAAGGTGTTCCTCCCTTTGAGTGAGGTTTTCCTTTAATATCATGTAAAGCTAATCCAAACTTATTGAAAGTAGTTAATACTTCCCCTCTTTCTGCTTCTATATTAGCTACAGATTTATCTACGGGTTTAGCAGCATCTGTAATTTCAGATTCTTTAGCTCTAGCTAAATAAGCTACTAACCCAGTAGGATTATATCTAGGGGATATACCAAATGGATTAACATTAGGTAAATAGCCTTTAAATGGTGAATTTGGTGCAGTATTAATCATAATATCCTCCTTTTTTAAATGTTTGGATAACTCTACCTGGATATCCTCTATATGTTTGTTTCATTGTAAATTCTTTGCCACCTAGTATAGGAGCAGCATCTAATTTTTGCAAAAATTTAGGTAATCTAGTATTTCTAGAAAAAGGTTGTATATCCCATGTATCTTTCATAGTTACTTTATTACCTTCTTTAACAAATGATGTTCCTCCACCTGTTCCTGTTATATAATCCCAACTAGGTATTACAGTTTTATTTCCTTTTAATATAGGTTTACCATAATCAAAATCTGGATTTTTCCATAATTCTTCCGGAGATTGTTGTTGATTAAAATGTTCTTGTAAAATTCTTTTATTCTCTAAAGTAGGGTTATTATTATATTTTTCTATATTTTCTAGTCCTTTAAATTCATTTGTATTAAATGGATACAAAGGTTGAGTAGCAGAAGCTCTGTTAATTAGTTTATCTGGTACAGTATATAATAAACCTTCTCCATTTTTAAAAGAATCTGAATGTATTCTATACATTGAATTTTTAGTAGGTTTACCCAAATATTGATTAAATGCATTTATTCTTGGTTCTCCCATAGTATATTGAGCTTTTAAAGCTTCTTTGCCTTTTACAATATTAGGCACAAAGTTACCAATTACTTTCTTAAGATTATAATCTTCTGGAACAATTCCTCTACTAGATAGTTCTGATCTAAAATTTAATGGATGTCTTCTTTGTTGTTCTAATATACCTCTTTGTTCTAGTTCTTTGTTTAAAAAATTTACTTCTTCTTTGTTTAAACCTTGATTAAATTGATTATTATTTAAAAAATCATAACTATTTTTATAGTTTATCCCATTTTTTATTATAGAATTATCATACTTTATATCTCTGTAATTTCTTCCTATAGATGCAGGAATTTCTAAAGGGGCTTTAACTAATCCTTTTATCATCTGTGGAGAACTTTTTATAAAAGGTATTGTCATTGCTGTAGATACTCCTGCCATTATTCCAGGAATAAATTGATCAAATTGCTTACCTAAAAAAATATTTTGAGCATCAGGATTATTATTATAATAATTTTGAATATCTTGAGTTTCTTGTGGAGCTTTTGCCCAAGGAGATATAATACCATCAGAAGCCATATGTAAAGGATTTACAAAATCATTAAAAATTCCTATTTGAGGAATTTTATAATAATTTTCTATTCCTGATCCTAAGCCTTGTGCAATTTCTAATCCTGTAGCAGGTAAAGAAGTTACAGGTTTATTCCTTAATCCTAATGCTATAGCTAAAGGATTATTATCATGAAATACTTTAGCTTGATTCATTTCATCCAAGTCAGATTGAAATTGATTAGCTTTTCTTATATCAGATTTAATTTTTAATTCATCCTTAGTAGGAACAATATATTTAGCAGGGGTATTAGAGTTAGCTAAAGTAGCTATTTGATATAAACCTTTCCCATCATTACCCGGAACTTGCATAGGTAACAACTTCTTAGAATTAGGATCATAATACTGTTGCACTCCTTTTATAGGCGCAGCAGTATTATCAATAACAGGTTTTATTAATCCTTGTAGACTATCCTGAAATGTTCCTCCAGCTTTAAGTTTATATCTACTCATAATTATTCTCCAAATCTTTTTCCTATTTTGGTCAAACCTTTACCAATTCTACCATAAATTTTATCTGCAACATTAACCGCAGGTCTCATAGCATTAAATTCATATAATTTGCCACCTACTTTAGTGGGTATTTTACCCATTTGTTCTTGAGCATACTGCATAGCTTGTTTAGGTGTCATATAATTATTTAAAGGATTATTAATCTTTATAGAAGGAATTCTTACTTCAGGCATATTTGGAACTTTAATACCTGATAAAGGATTTTTTACAGAAATTTTACCTAATTGTTGTCCGGCATATTGCATGGCTTCTTTTGGAGTCATATATCCAGATAAAGGATTATTTAATTTCATATTAATATTAGGCATTTCAGGCATATTTGGTAATCTTCTATACATACTTAATGCTTTATTTTCAGGTAACATAATAGATTTAGTTGCGTTTATATCTTGAGCAGTAAATCCAGCTTTTTTTGCTAAATCTGGATACGTTCTCATCAATTCTATTTCATGTCTAGCATATTGTTTACCCCCAGGAGTAGTATACAATTTGTTCATTGCTTGCTCACCCTTTACCATACCATATGTTGCTCCTGCTCCTACTGCAGCTACTCCTGTTAATCCTACTACTGACCATGGATTCCAATCAGAATCTTTATTTGTAGTAGATGTATTTGGTGTAGGTTGAGGACCAGGTTTTAAACCAAAGTTAGATTTAGGAGCAATAGCATTAGGATTACCTTGAAACCAACTATTTTCACTATCTGCTTGTACATGTGAAGGATGAGGCTCGGCTTTTTTTAAACCGTCATAATAAGACATACGTTGATCTGCAATATCTCCATATTCTTTATTAGATTGTGCCATTGTTTTTGATATTAATTTAGCTGCTGTAGCTTGACCATGACTTGTTCTTAAATCTGTATTATAGATCTTTCCATTAAATTCAAAGTTTTTAGGCCCATTATTAGTAGCATTTTGTCTTGCTATTGCAAATGCATCTGAAAACTTCTTAGCTCCTTGAGGTTGTACATCTCCATATCTAGAAGGAGTATATCGTGTACTAACTTCATTTATACTTGGAGAAGTGGGATAAACAGTAGGATAATATGCAGGTACATTAGGTTGTAATGATGCAGGAATCTCATTAGAAATTCCAAGATTAGGCTGTAGTCCAATACTATTAGAAAAATTTATTCCAGGAGTTTGTGGATTTAAATTTAATCCGGTAGTGCCTCCATCATCAAATGTCTGATTAGCTACTATACTAGCAGGATTTACTAATCGCCTTACTTGAGGAGTATTCATCAAATTCTGTTTTGCATAATTAAAAGCTACATTAGGCATCACTTTCTGTGCAAATTGCATTCTTTGTTGAGCTAATTGAGCAGCTTGTCTAAAGTCATCTTGAGCTAAATATCTAGAATTTTGTTCTTGAGTAGGATAATTACCTCCCCTAGCATAAACTCTATCCATAATATTATTATACATATGTAAATTATATGGCATACCTCCTAACTTCATTTGACCTTGAGGTTCAGATTGTTCCTGTTGCATTTGTTGTGCTTGAGGTTGCTGCTGTTCCTGTTGTTCTTGAGGTTGTTGCATTTCCTGCATAGCCTGTTGAATAACTTGTTGCGCTTGTTGTTGGGGGATACCCGATTGAACAAGTTGCTGCATAACTTGTTGAGGATTAGCACCTTGTTGCAACATTTGCTCTACTTGTTGTAAGATTTGTTGTAATTGTGCTTGTGGATCTTGTTGCGGTTGAGGTTGACCGCCTTGTGCAAAATAATTAGAATACATGTATTTTTATTTTAATATGTTAATGATGAAAATGTGAGGCGTTTTGAGCAAATATTGCACGTTTACGAGTTAATGGATTTTTTGAATGAGTTAATTCTTCGGTAGTTTTACCAGTTCGAGCTTTTAATGCATTGAATTTACCTTTATTAGCCGGATTAATATGGATACCGCCATATTTAAAGTGATATCCAGAATCTTTATTCTGAATATATTGTTTCAATAAATCAGGATTATTTAATAATTCTTTATCTTGTAAGTTAAATTGATTATTAGGTGCTCCTGTATATTGATATGCAGGGTTAAATTTCATATCATCATTTGAATATCCTATAATAGTACTACCTGGACCATATACTGGTTTACCATGTTGTTGAGGTAAGATTAAAGGATTTATAGGTAAATAATAAGATTCTGGTTTTTCTACATTTGCTAACTGTTTATAACCATTATTAGCATAAACTTGAGCCTCTTCATCTGTGGAGAATTGTTTAGCTGTGCCATTTTTCTGATGATACTTTATAGCATCTTCTGGAGATAATTCCTGCAACTTTCCGTTATTGTTTATAATGGTAGGAGCAGCATAGAATTTCCCATCAGATTCCCAGTTCATCATCTTGTGAGAGGAATAACTTCCATCATCATTATTAATTCTTAACTTACTACCATTATATAATCTTTGTTCCCATTCAGGCATAGGATTATAGTTCTGAGGATGCAAAGATTGCATACTTGGAGAAGTTTTCTTTGGTTCTAAAGAATTAGCGAATATAGGAATATGCTCATCATTCTTATCTACTTTATTAGGATCAATTCCTATAGCATTTGGGTATTTACGTTTAAAAGATTTCCAGAAAACAGGATCTATATCTTTTTCTGTCCATATAGAAGGAACTTGTTTACTTTGTAGTTCTACTGGTTGTACTGGTTTTTTGTATTGAGGAATACCAGCTAATGCATTAATGTCACCATTTGCTACCATAGGCCTTCTACTATTTACAGCAAATAAAGGATTAGAAGTTCCTCGTTCTTTAGTATCAATACCTATAATATTTGAAGGTTTTATAG
>Ga0194047_10002067_pt1 | contig 11694 bp, 13 predicted proteins | sample JunL225m_MetaG_2_FD_160070 | JGI IMG/M metagenome (GOLD analysis project Ga0194047, IMG submission 160070) | Anoxic zone freshwater microbial communities from boreal shield lake in IISD Experimental Lakes Area, Ontario, Canada - Jun2016-L221-5m | ecosystem: Environmental > Aquatic > Freshwater...
AGCGCATGCCAATTCCAAGACATTATTAGTCGATTGCTCTACGATTTCGCCGAAGGTTGCTCAAGCTGTGGCTACTGCTGCAAAAGAAAAGGGCTTAGCCATGATTGATGCCCCCGTCTCGGGAGGGACAGCAGGCGCGCAAGCTGGAACTTTAACTTTTATGGTGGGAGGTAATACTGCGGATGTGGAGCGTGCGCGACCTTTACTGGAAAAAATGGGCAAGAATATATTTCATGCGGGAGCCAGTGGGGCAGGTCAAACAGTTAAAGTCTGTAACAACATGCTTTTAGGCATTCAGATGCTAGGAACGAGTGAGGCTCTGCGTTTAGGAATTGCTAATGGCATGGACCCCAAAGTATTGTCTGACATCATGTCTAAAAGTTCTGGGCGTAATTGGACTTTGGAGTTGTACAACCCTTGTCCTGGCATAATGGAAAATGTGCCCTCGTCTAAAGGCTATGCAGGCGGCTTTGGCGTAGATTTAATGTTAAAAGATTTGGGCCTGGCGGTAGAGAATGCCGAAAACCTAGAAGCCAATATCCCCCTAGGAAAAATGGCCCAGCGTCTATATGAAAGTCATAGCAAGGCTGGGCATGGACAACTCGATTTTTCGAGCGTCTTTAATCTTCAGAAAGTAGATTAAGAAATGACCAAATGTTTTTCTTGGGCTTTACTCATTTGTCCAATGACTCGTGCGCCTAAAAAATGATGTTGATTAAAGATTTCCAATACTTCTTCAACGACTTCTTGACTACATGACACCAAAAGACCACCGCTAGTTTGAGGATCTGTTAAGAGTGCCAACTGTGATGCACTGAAATTGGCGGGGATGATAACATCCTGACCGTAACTATCCCAATTGCGCCCTGAGGCGCCGGTCACAATTCCATCTTCGGCAAATTGAAGGACATTAGAGAGCAGGGGAACTTGGCTCCAGTCAATATGCGCTGTGCAATGCGAGCCCCTTGCTAGCTCTAAAATGTGCCCTGCTAAACCAAAGCCAGTAACATCCGTTAGCGCATGAACGCCTGAAAGTTTTGCAAGATCAGGGCCAGCAGAATTGAGCTTGGTGGTGTTTGCAATCATTTCAGCGTAACCATCCGGTCCCAGCACATCTTTTTTGAGTGCGGCTGACAAGATTCCCACACCTAATGGCTTACCCAGTATGAGCACATCGCCAGCTTTTGCAGAGGCATTGCTTTTAATGCGCTTGGGATCGACTATACCGATAGCAACTAGACCATAGATTGGCTCAACAGAATCAATCGTATGTCCGCCAGCTATTGGTATTCCGGCGCTACGACATGCTTCAGATCCACCCTCTAAAATTCGGGCAATTGTTTTGTTAGATAAGACTTTGACGGGCATACCCACAAGCGCTAGCGCAAACAATGGGGTGCCCCCCATTGCGTAAATATCACTAATGGCATTAGTGGCGGCAATTTTTCCAAAATCAAAAGGATCATCCACAATTGGCATAAAAAAATCGGTTGTGGCTACGATAGCCTGCGAGTCATTGATTTGATAAACCGCTGCATCATCAGATGTTTCGATACCAATCAGCAATTCTTTTGGGAAAGGAAGTTGTGGAACGCTCTTTAGAATCTCGGAGAGAACGCCAGGGGCAATTTTGCAGCCACAACCACCCCCATGCGATAGGGAGGTAAGACGAGGTTCTTGATTGGTACTCATAGGAATAATCTTAATCCGAGATTTATCTACTAAAACTCTTCTTAGGTGGGCTACTACGCTTTGCTGGGGGTTTACCGTGGGCCGAATTAGTATTACCACCACCAGATTTTTGACTGCTTGGCTTTCTGGATTGCTGGTGCTGCTGGCTACGCAACTGAATTGGTTGTGCCAGCGCATTTGGATCAGGCTCAAAGCCTGCAATCACCTCTTGCGGAAGTTTTTGCTTAATCAGCCTTTCAATATCCTTTAGCATCTGGTGCTCATCCACACACACTAGTGAAACTGCTACACCATTAGACCCAGCGCGGCCTGTGCGTCCAATGCGATGAACATAATCTTCTGAAACATTTGGCAAGTCAAAGTTCACTACATGGGGTAGCTGGTCAATATCAATCCCACGCGCAGCAATATCAGTTGCAATTAAGGCTGTGAGCTTACCCGCCTTAAAGTCTGCTAAAGCCTTAGTGCGTGCAGTTTGACTTTTATTACCATGGATAGCCATACAGGTGATGTCATCTTTTTCTAATTGAGTTACCAGCTTATTGGCGCCATGCTTAGTACGTGTAAAGACAAGAACCTGTTTCCAATCATTGCTTTTGATAAGGTGTGCAAGTAATGCTTGTTTTTTAGTGCGATCAACCGGATGGATTAATTGTTCAATTGCTTCATTCGTACTATTACTCCGTGCTACCTCGATAAGCTCAGGAGTATTTAACAACCCATCAGCTAAGGATTTAATTTCATCAGAGAAAGTTGCTGAAAATAAGAGGTTCTGACGCTTCTTTGGTAGGGCTGCCAAAACCTTTTTGATATCACGTAAAAATCCCATATCGAGCATCCGATCGGCCTCGTCTAAAACTAAAATCTCTACCGCATCTAGGGAGACACATTTTTGAGACATTAAATCTAAGAGGCGTCCTGGGGTGGCAACCAAAATATCTAAACCAGCTGCAATCGCTTTAATTTGCGGATTTGCGCCTACACCACCAAAGATGACTGTTGACTTGAGGCCCGTATATTTTCCATAGGTCATTACCGACTCTTGAACTTGAGCAGCTAATTCACGGGTAGGGGTCAGAATTAATACGCGCAACGCGCGTTTTCCGCTGCTCGCTTTGCTACTACTAAGACGCTGCAAGATGGGTAGAGTAAACCCAGCCGTTTTACCCGTGCCAGTTTGAGCAGCAGCAAGAAGATCTCCGCCTTTTAAAACAGCGGGGATGGATTTAGCTTGTATGGGAGTAGGGCTGGTATAACCTTCTTCAGCAATGGCACGAAGAATGGGTTCGGATAAACCGAGTTCTGTAAATAACATAGGGACCAATGAAAAATTGGCCCGTATTCAATTAAAAGACTATCCCGGCCAATGGGGTGAGCTGCCACGCTAAAGCATTTGCAGTAAGAAATACCATTTTAAGTCATTAGCGACTTGAGCTTACTTATTTCGCTTGGCTCCATAGGTTTGGTACCAGAGTATTGGCATATCCTGAGATAAAGATCTTCTCAGCTCCAGTGATTGGATCAAATACCGCACGTTGAACTTTACCAATATTGCCACCATAAACATGAATGCTAATGGAGGTCTGGTCTTGATGATTATTGGCTACTTCATGGATATCATGCGTATTTGGTGAAACCGTATCTACATGACCTGGTGAGCAAATGCTAGAAGAACCAGCTTTATAACTGCCGTCGGATTGTTGATGGTAATGCGTTCCTTTTTCTTCACCCCGCAATTGACCTACCATTCCCCATACAGTGTGATTGTGAATTGGTGTCTTTTGACTAGGACCCCATACAAAGCTCACTACTGAAAAACGATCAAAGGGATCTGCGTATAGTAAGTATTGCTGATAATACTGAGGGTGCGGTTTTGTGAATTCTTCAGGCAACCAATCATCAACCGAAATTAGATTCTCAAGCAGCTTTTTTCCTTTGGTAAAGATTACTGGTTCGCTAGCTTGCTGTTCTAGCAAAAGTGTTAGTTCTTTAACAAAGTGTAGTAATTTTCCATCAGCCATATTGTGCTCAATCAACAAATAACCAATCGGGTATTGCTTTAGGTTTCAAGGTTTTGGTATCTACACAAACAATATGCAATAGGGCGCTAGCAATGATTTGTAAATCATCCGTATTGCCCTCGTGAACCATGCGGCTCGCGGTTTGCTTGACCGCAACCTGCGTGCGCCCTCGATGTTCTATAGCCTGATCAATGTAGAGAAGATCATCCAAGCGTCCAGGCTTATAAAAGTTCATGGTAAGTTCGCGTACAGGCAACAAAATTCCAAACTCATTGATTAACTTGGTGGGACTGAGTTCGCGTTGATAGAGCCATTCGGCACGACTACGCTCAAAAATTTCTAGATAGCGTCCGTGGTAAACAAAGCCAGCCGCATCCGTATCAGAGTAACAAACGCGATGTAAATAAGGAGTAGGGGCAGTAGTCATTCGAGAGTGTGTTTATTTCGATAATAGGTGAATCATATTACGATGTGGAATGCCTGCTTCATCGTAAATGCCCCCTTGTATTTGAAAACCTTGTTTTTCATAAAAAGGGATGGCCATAACTTGAGAGTGCAGGATCAGACTCACCATACCTTCTACCCGCGCTTGATCCATCAGTTTTTTGAGAATTGCGCGTCCAAAGCCATTATTTCGAAAGCGGGGAAGAACGGCCATTCGACCAATTTGACCAATTTGCTCCCCAATATTGACAAGCCGGCCTGTGCCAACGCACTCAGATCCCTCAAAGGCAAGGGCATGTATTGCCAATGGATCAAGTTCATCTAACTCAAGGTCTTCTGGAACCCCTTGCTCTTCAATAAAGACTTTATGGCGTATGGCAAAAGCTGCTTTAGAGGCTTCCTGCCAGGGTTGAATCAATATCACCAAGGTCCAATTCTGTTGATTTTGCGATTTTGACGATTACTTAGGCTAATTTACCAAAATAGCTGCCAATCATCTGGAAAGGTGAAGGTCTAGGGGCTAGGAAATTAATAGAGCGTGGTTACAATGTTTTGAGTGGCATCCTAGCGGACGCTTCTTTAAACCCCACCCCATATTAGGAGTTATCTTGAAAAAAACACTCATTGCTAGTTTATTTGCTTCTGCAGGTCTTGTTTATGCGGCATCCGCAGTTGCTCAAGCGCCAGCCAAAATGATGCCTCTAGCTGCTGAAGCCGTTGTGTTGAATGCTACTGTCGATTCCGTTGATGTAAAGAAGCGCATTGTTGTTCTTAAAGATGCAAATGGTAACTTGGCGACAATGAATGTTTCTAAACAAATCAATGATTTGGAAAAAGTTAAAAAGGGTGACGTATTTTTGATTGAGCATGCTCAAGCAGTTGCTGTAGGTCTAACTGCTGCAGTTAAAGATGCTAAGCCCGGTGTTTCTGGCGTACGCTCCATCACTGTTGCTGGTAAAGGCTCTGCAAAACCCTTTGAAGAAACTACTGACACTATTTATGCCACGGTGAAGATTGCAACTATCGATCAGAAGACTCGTAAGGTTACATTCATCATGCCTAATGGCGAGAAGCAGCAAGTGAAGGTTGATCCTAGCGTTCTTGGACTTGAAAAGTTCAAAGCAGGGGATGATGTGATGATTGAGTTTGTGGACGATACTGCAATTGGTTTCGTAACACCTAAGAAGTAACAAACTTAATCATCCAGATGATGGATATAAAAAGCCCGCAGTAGCGGGCTTTTTATATATGTGGCGAGCCATTATTTCTTGGCATTGGGAAAGAAGAGTTGTTCGCCACCAACCTGATAACTGGCAATCACGTCTTGACCATTCTTTGAGAGAATCCAATCGATAAATGCCTGTCCTTCTGCCTTTTTAACATTAGGAAATTTGGCAGGGTTCACTAACATCACGCCATATTGATTAAAGAGCTTAGGATCACCCTGTACCAAAACAGCAAGATCCCCACGGTTCTTAAAAGTGAGCCATGTAGCGCGGTCCGAGAGGATGTAGCCATTCATTGCGGAAGCAGTATTAAGAGCAGGACCCATTCCAGAGCCTGTTTCCTTGTACCAGGATGAGCTAGAGGCAGGGGTAATACCTGCATCTTTCCAGTAACGAAGTTCAGCAGCATGAGTTCCGCTTTTATCGCCGCGTGATATGAATGGAGCTTGTGAGCTAGCTATTTTTTTGAAAGCTACTTGTATATCTTTGCCACCAGCAATCTTTGCTGGATCAGACTTTGGTCCAATTAAAACAAAGTCGTTGTACATCACTTCATTGCGTTGCGTAGCAAAACCCTCGCTAACAAACTTTTCCTCGGCAGGTTTGTCATGAACAAAAACCACATCGGCGTCTCCACGTCGACCAATATCAAGAGCTTGACCTGTTCCTACTGCGACCACTTTGACATCAATCCCTGATTTCATTTTGAAGATGGGCAAAATAAAACCAAATAAACCTGATTGCTCAGTAGAAGTGGTGGAGGAAACCACAATGCTCTTTTCTTGAGCGCTTACAGGCTGATTCATGAAGCTGATTATTGCTATAACAAGTGCCAAAAAACGGAATGAGAAAGCTTTCATCTATTGTCCTTGGGGGTGATCAGTTAATATTTGTCATATTACAAAATATCAATATGCAAAAAATTACATATGCGAATTCAGATTAGACCCACCTTGGTCTTTGGTAGCAAAGCCAGTAAAGACCCTCTAGTCATCGATTTGGTATGGCTAACGGGCCTACTAAAGGATATTGACCAGGGTAAAACCTTAATGTCAGCATGTAAACAGGCAGGATTGTCCTATCGCAATGTTTGGCAAAAGGTAAACGAAATAGAGGAAACGCTGGGTTTTACCTTAATGGATCGTGTCCGAGGGCATGGTTCACAGCTTTCTGAATACGCAAGATATCTCATTCAATTTACAGAGGACTTTGACGAAAAGACGAGGCGTCTTGGGCAGACTAGCCTTGCTCACCTGGAGGAGGGTTTTGCACTCTTTAGGGATAAATCAGAAAAGCAATGGAAGTTTGCGAGCAGTAGTGATCCCATTATTCAAATTGCAGTGAATGGTATTGATAAATTTGAATTAACTACTGCTGGATCTGGAGAGGCATTAGAGCGCTTATTGAACTACGAGGTAGACATTGCTGGATACCATGTATCTGATCCCCAAGCTTCTAAAATCATTGCCAAGCGCTTACAAAAAGAGGGTATGCAAATATTTCCACTGATGAGGCGCGTGCAAGGTCTCATGATTGCAAAAGGCAATCCTCACGGTATTACTGGTGTGAAAGATTTATTACGTTCAAACATTCGATTTATCAACAGACAAAAGAGCTCTGGCACAAGGCTGCTCTTGGACACTATTTTGACCAAAGAAAAAATCGATCCCAAAAAAATCAACGGGTATGAGCATGAGGAATTCACTCACTCTGCAATTGCAACCTCTATCCTCGCGAAAAAGGCAGATGTTGGTTTAGGAGTAAAGGGCGTAGCGATTGAGAACGGCCTGGATTTTATTCAATTAAAGGACGAATTATTTTTCATGGCTATGTCTGAGGAGTTGATGCTGGATAAGGATGTGAAGAGTTTAGTGCGCCGCATTCGACACTTATCTGAGGAAATTGCTGGATATAAATCCATCGGCTTAAAGCGGCAAATTACTGGTTGGATATAAACTAAAGCGAGATTTATCCTGCTAGGAGCTATTTTGCGCACCCTTATCCTTAGCTTTCTTTTACTATGCTCTCAAAGCCTTAGCGCTCAGCCAGTGATGGTTGCGGTTGCTGCCAACATGAAAGAAGCATTTGCAGAAGTTGCTGCAGCATATAAGACCAACAATAGGTCTGACTTTAGGGTGGTTTATGGATCCTCAGGAAACTTTGCTGCTCAAATTATGAACGGCGCTCCTTTTAAGCTCTTTATTGCGGCAGATGAGCATTTTCCTTTAGAGCTATACAAGAACGGAAAAACGCTTGATGAAGGCAGTGTCTATGCCATTGGTAAGTTAGCCTTATTATCCACAAGATCTTTTAGCACCTTGTCTCGTCCTAATAAGGTGGAACTTGCTAAATTGATCAGCAGAGCCAATAAAGTGGCAATTGCAAAACCAGAGTTAGCGCCCTATGGTAGGGCTGCTGTTGAGTACCTCAAGGCAGGAGGTTTATGGGATCTAGCGAAGGATAAGCTGATTTATGGTGACAATATTGGTGTTGCCACGATGTATGTTGTTTCTGGGGCTGCAGATATTGGTTTTTCTGCTCTCTCGCTTGCAAACTCTTCCGAACTTACCAGTGAAACTGCTTATGCAGTGCTTGATAGTAAACAATACGAACCTATCAAACAACGTATGGTTTTAATCAAAGGTGCGCCATCAGAGGCGATTGACCTATATCGATTTATGCAAGGCCCGCAAGCTAAAAGTATTTTGCAAAAGTTTGGTTACACGACACCTTAAGCTGGTTTTATATATCCACCTTAAGCCCCTATTTTTTGTCATGGATCAAGTCTGAAGAGGGGCAAATAGCCGATTATTCAGCTAGGGATGAGGATATTTTATAAATGATATTCATTCTCATTAGTAGATATAATGGATCATTAGCCCATCAAAAAGCATATTGAATGAATTTAGATCAAGTCGATTTGGGTAGTTTGTATCGAGTTAGCGAAATTAATGCTCCAAAGGGTGCCCCACACATTAAGGGGCAACTGGAAGATATCGGCTTTTTACCGGGCGAACAGGTTAGCGTTCTACGCAAGGGTTTATTAGGTAAAGGCCCCTATATGGTTCGTGTGGGTGCCTCAACTTTTGCACTACGTCAATCTGAAGCGCAAATGATCACTGTGGAATGTTTGCCTAATGGCTGAAGCGAAGATTCATATTTTCTCAAATGAGCCTGTTGTCGCATTATTAGGTAACCCTAATTGCGGCAAGACTGCTCTATTTAATCTTTTAACCAGTAGTCGACAAAAAGTAGCCAACTACTCTGGAGTAACTGTTGAGAGAAAAGAAGGGCGCCTTTCCTTAAGCTCTGGGAAAAAGATTCGTATTTTGGATTTACCTGGTGCTTATAGTTTGTATCCAAGATCATTAGATGAGAAGGTTACTTGCAATGTTCTTTTAGGCAGGGCAGTGGGTGAGAAGCGCCCTGATCTCGTCATTTGTATCTTAAGCGCGATGAACTTGAGGAGAAATTTACGCTTAGTGCTTGCTGCTAAACGTCTTGGGCTTCCTTGCGTTGTAGTTTTAAATATGCTCGATATTGCACAGCGACAAGGTTTGCAAATTGATACAGCAGCACTCTCAGATGAGCTGGGATTACCAGTGCTAACCAGCGTGGGCATTGAGGCAAACGGCGCAGATGGCATCAAATCATTTTTATCCAATTTAGATTGGCGTAACTTAAGTGCTATGCAAACTGGTACAAGTGATGCCACTTTGGAAAATGTCGCCTCTCATATCGCGCATGCTGAATCTGACAATATTCAAGTTCAAAAAATCTTGCAGCGCTTAGGTCTGGACAAAATTATTCCTGATCAATTGAGTGATCGTCTTGATTCTGTTCTTTTACATCCAGTCCTTGGCCCCATCATCCTAGTGGCATTACTATTTTTTATATTTCAGGCGGTCTTTAGTTGGGCCACATTACCCATGGAGCTCATCAAGTCCTCCATTGAATATTTAGGCTCTCAAATTAGTGCTTTATTACCAGATACCTGGATACGTAGCTTGCTGATTGATGGAATATTGGCAGGCTTGGGTGGCGTAATCATCTTCCTGCCACAAATCTTGATTCTCTTTTTCTTCATTCTTTTACTGGAAGAGTCAGGCTATTTACCACGTGCAGCCTATTTATTAGATCGCGTAATGGGATCTGTCGGCTTATCAGGCAGGTCTTTTATTCCGCTCTTATCTAGTTTTGCCTGCGCTATTCCGGGCATTATGGCGACGCGCAGTATTTCTAACTCGCGCGATCGATTGATCACAATATTAATTGCGCCAATGATGACTTGTTCTGCGCGCCTCCCAGTTTACGCCTTGTTAATTTCTGCCTTCATTCCAGAGCAAAAGCTTTGGGTAGGCATTGATCTACAGGGGCTAGTATTGTTTTTACTGTATCTGTCTGGCATCTTAGGCGCCATGGCTGTTGCATGGGTACTTAAGCGCTTTACTAGTGAGCAGTTCAAAATGAATGCCCTCATGATGGAGTTGCCTAGTTACCATTTGCCTCGTATCGGTAACTTAGCGATTAGTTTGTGGCAGCGCGCCGAAATATTTTTGCGTCGGGTTGGTGGGATCATTTTGATCATGACCATTGCTTTATGGGCACTCTCCAGTTTTCCCCTACCACCAGAGGGCGCAACTGGATCGCCGATTCAATATAGTTTTGCAGGAATGCTAGGCCAAGCCCTAGCGCATATTTTTGCTCCCATAGGATTTAATTGGCAGATCAGTATTGCCTTAGTTCCCGGTATGGCTGCTCGTGAAGTAGTGGTGAGCTCATTAGCCACGGTCTATGCTTTATCTAGCTCCAGTGCTGACGCAGCGGATGCGTTGGTGCCATTAATTTCTACTAGCTGGAGTCTGGCAACAGCTTTATCACTTCTTGCATGGTTTGTATTTGCACCTCAGTGTTTGTCCACTATTGCAGCAGTCAAGCGTGAAACTGGTGGCTGGAAGATTCCTATCATTATGCTCAGCTACTTATTTGGCTTAGCGTATTTAGCAGCCTTTATCACCTATCGAGTTGCTTCCTTCTTTGGTCTTGCATAGAAAAAGCCACCCGAGGGTGGCTTTGATTTCTAGTAGCTGATTATTTATTCGGCAATAAAAGTATTTTCAAGTTTGCCGATACCACCCATTTCAACTACGACCACATCGCCATTAACTAAATATTTTGGCGGCTTAAATCCAATGCCCACGCCCGCTGGTGTTCCAGTAGCAATGAGATCGCCAGGGTAGAGGGTAATGCCTGCAGAGACGGTTACGATCATGTTGGGAATATCAAAAATAAAATCCTTGGTATTAGAGTTTTGGCGTAACTCACCATTAACCCAGCACTTCACCGAAATGTCGTTAGCTACTAATTGGTCAGCAGTGACTACCCAAGGGCCCATGGGACAAAAGGTATCAAAGCTCTTACCTAAGAACCATTGTTTGTGGCGTTGTTGCCAATCACGTGCTGTCACATCATTAATTGCTGTGTAGCCCCAGACATGTTTCATGGCATCGGCTTCACTAATACCTTTACCACCTTTGCCAATCACGATCGTTAATTCAGCCTCGTAATCAATCGCGTTTGAAACACCAGTGGGAATGATGACATTCGTATTGGGGCCTGTAACAGACTCTGGTGGCTTGGTGAAGAAAATGGCATGACTTGGAATATCTTCACCAGGCTTGGCGCTAGAATCAAATCCGCTATTGGAAAATTCTTTCGCATGCTCATGGTAATTTTTACCAACACAAAAAATATTTCTACGGGGTCTAGGAACGGGCGCTAGTAAAAAAATATTAGAAAAATCATGTGTTGTCGTTGGCTTGGGTAATGTGCCATTTAAATCAGCCCGCAAAATAGCCACAATCCCATCTTCACTAACATCTACCCCAAGATCGAATTCAGCTACTGATTTGCCATCGTCTGAAATAGAACCAACTCGTGTTTTGCCAGGCTCATTTTTTAAAGAAAATGCTGCATATTTCATGTTAACGATCTCCGTTGGGGTTCTTATCTAGAAAGACCCCTGTTTATTGTGATGAATCTTGTAGTAGGATAAAGACCATAAATAATAACCAATTAACTACTATGAGACAAAAAATGAATGCTGTTCGTTTGCTAGCCTTTTTGGGCGCCTGTTTATTATTAACTCCCGTATTTGCCCAAACACCTGAGGCTTGGCCAACAAAATCGATCACGATGGTGGTGCCGTTCCCGCCTGGGGGTGTAGCAGACGCCGTTGGTAGACCTGTAGCTGAGGCCTTGTCCAGAATTTTAGGTCAGTCAGTTATTGTCGAATTTCGACAATAACTGAC
>Ga0194047_10002069_pt1 | contig 11682 bp, 7 predicted proteins | sample JunL225m_MetaG_2_FD_160070 | JGI IMG/M metagenome (GOLD analysis project Ga0194047, IMG submission 160070) | Anoxic zone freshwater microbial communities from boreal shield lake in IISD Experimental Lakes Area, Ontario, Canada - Jun2016-L221-5m | ecosystem: Environmental > Aquatic > Freshwater >...
AATATATACATCACTAGTAGTATATGTAGGAGTATTAGTAGAACCTATATAACCGTCTAATCTTTCTAAATCAGGTTTTTGAATTAACTGATCGATGGTGCTAGCCAAAAATTTTGTATTCTTGCTAGTCTGTAAAAATTCAGGTAATAACTGAACTGATTGAATAAAGTTTGTTGCCATTTTTAAGTTCCGGCACCAGTAATTATATTATTTGTACTATTCAGCTGGCTAGCTGTAATAGCATTAATAATTTCTATATTATTAACCGTTGCACCGTTTATAAAGATTTCTGTATTTAAACAAGTAATTTGGAACAGGCTTCCAAACGCATTTTCAGCATTAGGAACTATAACAAAATTTGTTATATCCGGAGTTAATAAGTTCATTACATATGCAGATAGTTCGCTAAAATTAAACGGTTGTCCAAAATCCCAATTTTGTAAAGCAAAAAAATCATTAATAGCAATTAAAATCCGACTTCTTAAATTACTAACACTAGCAATACTGGAAGAACTTTTTACTGCCTTAAAAGTAGCTTGAAGAGACGGATCTGCCAATGGGCCAAATAATACTTTATAACTTACAGGTTGGAAAATAATCTGGTCACTAATAGTTTTAATTGGTTCTAATAAAGAAGAATAATTTTGTGATAGACTATTACTAGTAGGTGCTAACGGTTTTGCTCCTACTCCTCCAGAGCCTAACCAAGTTCTATAAGCAGTATCGTATTCTGATGTTAGCAAATAGATATCAATGATATTAGTTTTACTAGGATCGATTCGTGTATCTTCTCCGCTATTATGCAAGTACTGGAATTTTAAATCAGATCGACCAGGATACACTTGATAGCCTTCGGCATATTGCCAATATACATATCCGGTTGGTCCTTGCCCATTATACTGACGAATGCCTGAGGCAACATATCTATTAACAACATTATAAGCAGGATCATAGAAATAATATAAATCTCCGTCAGCTGGAGCCAACGAGCCAGATGTTGGAACATCGTTTGGGGTTGGATATGCTGTAAACATTCCGCTGTCTACTAAAGCATATGTTTGTCCATCTGCTTGTACTTGAAAGAAAACAAATTTATCTTGATATCCTGTTAAAGAATTTACACTAGTAGGCTGTACAACATTATTAAAAGAATCTGGATCTAGAATGTATCCTGAATTATCATAGTTATAAAAACTAATCTGTACTTTGCTAGGATCTACATACCCGTCTGTTTCTGAAACACTAGTATCTATTTGCCAAGGAAAATCTTTTCCTAATCCTATACTAGTGCTAGTATTCAGAGAATTGACTGATAAAATTTTAATTTGATCTTTTACAACCGTGTTATTAACAAAATCGTAATTTACTGTATTAGGATCAATATAAAATGCTGTTTCTTGTCTGCTTTGAAAAATATATTTTGTAAGTCTGTATCTTACATCGTATCCTGTACCGGTCCATAAAAATGCGATTATCCAACTGGCATCCATGCTATACCCGGTTGAATCTCCTTGACTGGCTAAATCGAACTTGCCTGTTAGATTTAAATTATTATCAGAAATTACTGTCCAGATTCTCGAAATTTTATTGATGGTTAATCCGAAATTTTGTTGGGTTTGACATAATGCTACTAAGTTACTTTGAAAACTATATGTAAAAGAATTAGTAAATGCCGGAATAACTTCAACAGGAATAGCTCCATTTCCTACAATATTACTTAAAATAATAGGACCTGTACTATTAAGTACAGTAGCGCCACTGCCAGTAACCTGTACAACCATGGCCCACATATAAGTCTGGCCGTTAGATCCTCGATTTTTTACTAGATTTCCTGAAGGTGTAAAATAATTCAAAGAAGCATTATATCTAGGATCAGTTTTAGATAAACTACCAGGAGGAATAAATTTAATCATTGCTCCCTGCGCAATATATCGTAAATTACTAGAAGAATATGTTCCAACATTTACTGGATTTTGCCCGCTTTTAAAATATCCTGTAGACTGACCAGTAACATTACTATATAAATTCCAGTATAATCCATCTGTTGCAGAGAACAATACAGGATCACCTGTAAGAGTATCTCTGTATTGGTCATAATAGAATGATAATAGTGCCGGGTTGGCCACAATAGGTTCTACTTTTGTTTTAATAACATTCCAAATATTATTCTGATTAGCAAAAGTAAACGTAAAATTAGATTCGGAATTATCTTTATATAATACACCATCGGAGGCAAATATATTTGTCGATCCGTATTTTCCACTGACATCACTTAATTCAAAAAATCTACTAACGCCGCTAGTAACTCTTGCCACGCTTTTGACTTTTAATATATCACTGCCTAATGTCAGCGGAGAAATATTATAATCTTCTGCAGTGACCATTCTATTTTGTGTATAATATGTCTGTGGTGCTTTTAACCGTATGCTGTCATTAGATTCTGGTCCAGAGCTATTGGCCACAGTATATTGCAGCCCCATGGTCATTTTTAATGTGTGATTTTGACCATTTTGATTTACATAAGGAATTTGAATAATTATTCCGCTCATTTGCTGCGGAGTAATCGAATATGTTAATCCGTTACTTTGACGATAGAACAATGCAAAATTGCCCTGAGGTAAATTACCAAAACTTCCATCAGAAAAATTTAAATCTATTTGGTCCTGATTTCTAGTAGAGACACTATAAATGTTTCTTGTATTTGAATTAATACTATTATAAATTACACTGTTGCCTGTAATCGCAGGAACTCGCGACCATAACGTGGTATAATTTCCATTAGAATCTGTTTGCCATAACCATACATCGGTATTATTAATTCCATTAATATTAACTCCGATAATTTCATTAGCGGAAGGATTAGTTACAGAAAATTTAGATAACCCAATTTGTCCTTGTCTAAAATAAGTAAAGAACCCGGTATTGGCACTGGAATTTCCTTGATAGTCATTTTGATAAATGAAACTAAAACTACTACCAGGTTGCGGAGGTTGTTCAGATATAGATACTCCGTTAGATAACGATGCCGATACAATTTCAAAATTCATCGAAGTACCGCTAACATTTTTTGTAAAATCAAAGAGCGGAACATCTTTGTTTGAACTGTTAATTTGATATTTTTGAGTTAATATTCCATTAATAGTCGTGCTGTCGTGTGGATTGCCGAATCCAAAATTAGGATTCATAGTAGCATTAATAATGGTTACAAATTGTTCATACCAGTTAGCATTTCTAGGATCATTCCAAACAACTGTTGCGTTGGCTAAATTTACACCTGTATTATCAAATACGCTTTCTGTAGTAGAAATGGCTGTTATTTTCAACACACCAGTAGCCGGAGTATTTCTAGAAGGATTATAACTGACTAACTGTGCTAATCTTAATACACTGTCTCTACGTTGTGCAGTTTCTAAGAAATTTTCTCTAGCATTTAAATCTATACGAAAACTTAAATTTTGACCTAGGTACGCAATTAAATCAACTAAAGCAATGTATTCGCTGCTATCAGTATAATCATTAAAATCTTCGGGAAAATTCTCCTGAAGATAAGCAATCATTATGCGTCTTAACGTAACAAAATCATAACTTTGAAACTCGGCATTGGGGTATGACTGGTACTTTTTAGTCCAGTCTTGTGTAATAAGTATGTCAGATGGTGTTGATGGTATAGTCATGATTTTAATTTATATGGTATTTATTGTAATAATAAACCTAGTATATTATTGGACCGCACTGACTAAGCCAAGATTTTGATCGAACGTTAAAATTATATTAGCAGATTGGTTTGTTCCTACAATATTCACAGTTAGCTCTAACAAATACCCGTCGGTGTACTCTGTAAGATTTATTACTGTAGGGTGTATTCTAGGATCCGATGTACAAATTGCAGTTATTTCTGTCTGTAGAGCCGCTGTAATATTATCCGATATAGGCTCCATTAGATAATCCCATAATGAAGTGCCGAATGTTGGATTCATAACCCTGCTGCCTTTTCTAGTATTAAACTGGTTAATAAGATCTTGGCGTATTAATGAAACATCATATAATTTAGAGCCGGTATTTGACGAGTCGGCAGTGCTAAATCCTGAATATAAATGACCACCAGTAGCAGGTGCTATGTTTGATGCGGCAGAGCTTGTAATTTCTAATGATTTAAATGACATAATAATATTTATCGATGGTTAAACCACAACAACCGTACCTCCGCCTGCTTGATAAGCGGACGCACAGAAATTATAACTTCTCATGCCCTGGTTAGAATAATTAGCGCCGGGTAAACTAGCCCATACCTTTTTATTCTTTGTTAATGCTATAGAAAAGTTGCCGTTTAAGATATCATCCATTGAGTTAGTTTGAGTTAACAATAATTTGCAAGCCAAGTCCTGACTTTGTGGACTGAAATCGGGCAAGTTAAGAGTCTTTTGACAACTCTTCCAAGTTGAATATAAGAATTGATATGCTCCCGCAGCAGTCGATGGCGTTTTTGTATTTTTACCATTAATAATGTTAGGATGTGCCGCATAATTATATGTAGGGTTTGGCTTTCCATCTACTGTAGGGTCGATTATGTTAAACAATGCTCCAGTAAACATTGTTTGATATCCTGTAGCAGCAGAAGTACCTTCTGCGCATCTTATCATCCATAAAAACGCATTTAGATTATCTTGAGGAACATTACCAGTTTTTACAGGAGGAGTTCCTGGTAAATTGGGTTTAGACGGATATAAACTATTAATGCTGGAAGAAATTCCTCCTGTTGATTGAGATGAAGGGCCACCGGATTTTTGTATATCTGTGTTTGCTGCATTAAACTGTGAAGGATTTTTATTTTCATGTTGGTCATATGGTTCGTGCGTAGGAACACGCGGTAAGATTGTTGTAAGATTTGGCGCTGCAAACTTTTGACCATTTTCCCAAATTCCGTTTACTCCTGCTTTTCTATTAGGCAACGAGAATAAAGGCAAAGTATCTGTTGTATCCGGAGTAAGAGGAGTTGTTGGGGCGGCAGCAACAGGGCCGTTCATATGAATTTTTTGTGCTGTTTCAAAATAAGTTCCGCCTGCGGATACATTAAAATTCCCGGTGGCGCCTTGATACATTATTCCCCCTGCTGACAAGTGAACATCGCCCGTGCCGCCGATCTTAACTGCATCTCCAGCAGCAATATTAAAATCAGAAGAGGATGCCATACTAAGGTCGCCCTGTGCAGTAACATTTAAATCAGACCCGGATTGAATATAAAAACTATCACCTGCTAAAATAGATGTTACTGCTGCACTTTGAATTTGTACATCACTCGATGCAACTAAATTTAAATTTCTAAGTGCTTCGATATTAACATCTCTATCAGCTCTAAAATTTATGTCATTTTCACTATGTACAGATATTGAGTCTGCTGCATAGATATCTATTTTTCCCATACTGGTCATTTCTAACCAAGCAGTGCCTGCACTATTAGCAATGTAAATTAAATCACTGCTATTATGTAATAAAATTTGATGTCCTGTTCTAGTACGGATTCTTACTAATTCATTTTGCCCGTTAATATCACCGTCGTCCATGACAAACGTGGATCCACCTAGTCTGCTGACCGGTGCTAAACGAGCGTTGTTATATCCGATAGCTCCACGCGCAGCTCCGTTGGAGGTATCGACTGGGCCCGGCGTGCTAACACCAAATACCGCACTAGGGATTTCTCTTCTAGCAGAACTAGATGTTACACCTCTTACATCGTCTATTAATAATCCTTGAATTTTTAATCTGTCGGCAAAAGGATGCACGGCTTTAGATATTTTGTTTACTACGCCGCCATCATTTAAATTTTGACTCTTTTTATGAATTTCTGCTACTGGTAAATTTGTTGTCCCGTAAGAATTAATTTGATCCTGAGTCATTGCGGTATTTGGACTGGCCGCAATTCCGGGGATCATATGATTCTGGAAAGGATCCATAACACAGCCCATCCAATACCCTTGGTTAGGATCGCCGTCAACAAAAATAACTAAAACTTTAGTTCCTATGTCGGGAGGAACAAACCACATTCCATAACTTTTTTGAACATCATTGAATTTGCTACTATCATTGCCTTCAAATCTAGCTGAAGTTACACCATAAAAAGGATTAAGATATTGAACAGGATATACAAAATCCTGGCTTCTAATATTTGCAGGAATACCTGTTATTAAGGCGACCTCTACTCCTCCCATAAATGAAGAATCCAAATGATTGGTTATCTCCCCTATAAACGGGCCAGCGGATGGTAGTGGTGCTAAACTTCTATTATTGATTGCCATAAATTATTGCAAACTCCTCGGCAAAGAAGAACTGCTTGATTGCGTTAATCCAAAATAAAGATAAATTGGGGTATCACTTTGTGCAGATGCATCTCTAATTTTCTGTATATCTTCTAAACTATATTGTTTTCCATTAATAGTTATTCCGTCGGGAATAGGTGCGGTAACAGGATTAGCCGCAGGAAGATTTTTTAAATCTGCTGGACTTTGTACTACTACTCCGTTTTTTAGTTGTTGTATCACTTCAGAGTTCGGTGGCAAAAGTTTAGCAAGAGCTATGACTGTTGCCAATTGATCAGGTTTTAAATTTAATAGTTCAGCAGTAGTTAGCCCTAATTTAGATGCTGCATCAGTAATCGGAGATGCTATTGCTTGTATTTTTCCATTTATAGTATTGACTACACTTTTTAATGCATTTTCTGGAACCGCTACAACGGCCGCCGCAGCTTGCCCAGCCGCAGTTATAGCACCACCTATAGCACCTTCAATCTTAGAAACAGTCGCTTGAATCGACGTTTCAATTTTTTGTATACCGGATATTAATTGTGATATAGAACTAGCTGGCGGATGTTTTACAAGATTTGTTGCGGCGTCGGCTATACGAACATCGTTAGGATTTGGAGATGCCTGGAAATTATTGCTAGGATCGTCTACTTTTTCGGACTCGTCGGAATTTACTGATATTAATCTATTAATTTCCAAACGTTGCTTAAAAACACCTTCTCTAAAAATAGAAGTTACCTGATTTACTCTATAAATTCCTGTAAAAGAAATTTTATCAGTATCAAATTTTGCTAGTCCTGTTCCCCCGTTAGAAAAAGGTCTAGAATCAATATCTATTGGATTTTTAAAATTAAATTTTAATAAGACTTGCCCATAATTATAATTAGTTTCGCCGTCCGAGGTTTCAGCTGGGTTTTCTGGTGATAGATCGGGGAAATAATTTCCTAATCCGCCGGTAACTAGATAAAATGGATCTCCTATTATTTCTAAATCGCCTTTTAACATACTGAACTGAGAAGTTTCTAATATAGAACGAAACATGTTCTTTGCTTGTATCGAAAATGGGTTTGATTTTGGAGCACCCGAATTTTTTTGATTTACTTTTTCGGCAAGTACTTCTACCACGCTGGATGCTTTTCCAAATGTATGTGTTAAAAGCTCTATGCGTTGTTTTTTTTCTTTTTGTTTAATTTCAATTTCATCGGCCGGAGCCAGTGCATCGGAACTAGGAACAATTCCACTATTTCCCATTGCCCGTACTAATGGTTCATAAAAAAGCGTGTTTAAATTTAATTTAAAATTTAATACATCAACATTTAGTCCAGAATAAATGTAATTATATTCACGACGTATTAATTTGGCTAATTTGGCCGGGTCGGTGCTATCTTTCATTAATCCTGGAATTTCAGTATAATGAATTTTGTAAGGTGTTACAAGAAATGTATATGTATGTTTATTTCTTCCAAAAACCGGATCATACTCTCCTATTTCTACCTGAAGGGTAATTCTCCAAAAATCTATCATATCATTTTCATCAATTACTTCGTCAGGGTTCCCTTCAGATATATTTTTTAATATGTTAGTCAAATAATCACTATCTCTTATTACCGAACTAATAATCTCACTGACATTTGCTCCCGGAGAAAATACCATTTTAGTAGAGGAAGGATTTACTTGAGTATTTGTATCTGTTGCTCCTTCTTCGTCATAAAATTTATAGTTGCTGCCTTTTGATACATCCGGGTCTACAAAATCATATATATTTTTTTCTAAAAATATTTCAGTAACAACAGCTTTTGCTATAGGATTAGTTTTTTCTCGATTTAATTTTCCGTCTTCGTAGACAGGAAATAATATTTTATATTCATCATTTGTTATTTGAGGCTTGCATGTCGTATCTTCAACATATTTTCCATCTTTAGAATCGAGACCGATTCCATTATTAATACTAGTCATTAAATTTTGTAAAACAGCTAACACCGAAGAATCATCAGCGGTTTCTTTGTTTTTCGATATGCTATCTACTTGTATGGCTCTTATTAAATTATTTGGTTTACCAAATGCCTGTTGATCAACTGCAACCCCAGCGCATCGATATCTGGTTCCTTGTTCAGATACATCGACTTCTACTTTACTAAAACGAAAAGGAATAAACCTAGTGCTCTTTTCTACTACCTTAGGGTCTGAAAATCCGTCTCCATCAGGATATCCTATAAATTTTATTTCTAATACAAATACTGCCTGCATATAGTTAATATAACCAGCGGCTACTGCTGCTACTTGCAATGTTTCTAAAAATCCACTAATACTTAATGGTTCAAATATTTCAAAAGACATACCAGAAACAATTGTGGCTTGTGCCGGGCGCGATGGGGCCATAATAGTTTTTAATTCAACATTGTCAATATAGTAATCAAACTTTGCCCAGGTACTTGCATTATACTCATTAACAACGCCGGGCCCTTCTTGTAACAAAATTAATTGTCGACTTAACCCTTCATTAGCAGTTCGTGTATCTACACTAATAGATGTACCGGTAGATGTATCTGACATAATATTTGTCTTGTGCTGTTGAGTTATTCCATCTATTTGATTTTGTGTTGCCGGCATGGGTGCTGTAATTCCTGATCCTGCTTTACCTCCGGATCTTAAAATAACATTTTTTACGAGGCCAGCTTTTCGATAACTTTCAGGTCTATTAACTTCTTCTTTAGATATACTAGCTAATGTAAAATTATAGGTATATGATCTAAACTTGTTTAATACATTTATATCTCTTTTTTCTGTAACAACAGTTTCTCCAGGAGCCGACGACATAGTTGTAGTATCAGAAGCACTTGGAGTTTTGGATTCTATAGAAGTATCGGCGGTGTCGACGGTCATTTTAAATTCCTAAGGTTGCTTTTAAGGTGCTCATTTTAGGAAGATATATTCGTGTGCCTGCCACAAAATCATATACAGGATCTTTAATTACGGAAAGATTCCTCATGGCAAATACCCACCAAAGATTAGAATCTTTATATAATGCATATGCCAATAGATCCGGTCGATACTGATACTGTCCTGCAATAGTATATAAGATATCGTCGGTGTGTGCAGGAATGTCTCTATAGGTCATTGTATCAAGATATCCGGCCGATGTCGATATAGTTGAATAATAAGGACTGGTTTTTTGATAGGTTGCCATATATTATAGGTATTTTGAATTAGTTTTATAGTTATTAATATATTTTTCAACAGTAAACTGGTATAATTCATCTCTACTATAAAGCGGGTAGCAGGTTATAGAAATATTGGAAGACATAGGAACCATTGCTGTATCATAAGTTGGATCTGCGTTGTTTTTACCAAAAGTAAAATAGTCGACATCAATAGGTAGGTCAATTCTATAAGAATTAATAACGATAGGAACATCTTGTATCATGTATGCGCCATATGCATTTAATCGACACACTGGAGGCGGCGCTCCTGGCATTTCGTCATCTCCAAATTGCATTTTAGTCAATGATTTAAGTAAATGTGTTGTAGCTAGATACATTACAGCTTCCGCTCCATTTTGAACTGTAAACCTTCCTTGAATATTAATTGGGCCGATCGAACTATGCTGATAAAAATATTGTGTATAGTTCCCGTGCGTAGGATTTACCGCAGAATAATCTGCTTTAGAATCATATGTAATTTGAGGGGTATAAGGAAAAATTATTCCATTATTAGCAGCAATCCCATAAGGAACGTTATTTAAATATTTTGAAGGAACTAAGATTTTAGTGCGTAAATCTTGTTGTTTTACTTGTCCTTTAGAATTAGTCACATTAAACTGTGTAGGCGGCGGCGATATAGGTTGCGCTCCCGGAGGAACTATAGATCCATCTAAATTTGTAACCGAAGTAAAGTTTTGTCCTCCAAAATTAGTTGTCAAACTAACCTGAGGAGTAGTTTGATTATAAGCATTGATCAAACTTGGACCTTGTATATCTGCCATTAAAATCTCCTTATACGGTATTTACCAATAAATAAAATGCTAACTTAATAGTTGACTTATTACATTAACATGTTATAATTGTCGTAAGAGGATAATAATAATAAGATGACAACCATTGGAATTACCACAAGAAAAGTAAAATACCTTAATAATAGAGATTTGTTAGCAGAGATTCATAAAAGTAAATGTTCGTTTTCCAGTTTCAGTAAACCAGAATATCATCAATACGATTTAATCTTAACGAATTTAGACAAAATCAATGTTCGAACCGTAGCAGAAGCCAAGCGTGTTCGAGCCAAACGGATAGGGTTACAAGCATTTACTGCTGCTAAACTATCTGGCGATAAAAAAATTAAACTGTCAGAGTGTATTCCTGACTATAAAACTGTTGCCAAAACCGATGTTGTCATACGGATTATGACATTTGATCATATTCCGTTGGCGCCGGGTCGTAAAAAAACTACCAAAACTCGTGCAGATAGTCATGATAAAGTAAATTTTCCTCCATTCCAACATTGGAAATACGACGAAAATGACGAACTAGTCTGCGTTGGCAAAAGTCATTGGAAGGGAAATATTAAAACCGGAAAATTCAGTAAGGACCATGGACGCATTACTGAGAATTTAGGCAGAATGTATATCAAACTCAGTGAGCGATACGCACAACGTAGTAACTGGCGTGGATATACCTATGTAGACGAGATGAAAGGACAGGCCATTTTACAGTTAAGCCAAATTGGGTTACAGTTTGATGAAAGTAAAAGCGAAAACCCATTTGCCTATTATACTGCTGCGGTAACCAATTCATTTACTCGTATCTTAAATTTAGAAAAGAAAAGTCAAAATATTCGAGACGATCTTCTAGAAGTAGCAGGACTTACTCCTAGTTCTACCAGACAAAATCTTCATGAATTTGCGGAAGAGAGCGCCAGGCAAGCAGAAATATACAAAAATATGCGTATGCCAAAAAGCGTGGAAACCGACGACGAAAATTTACCCGAAGAACCGTGATATCTTGTTTAAAGTTTGCTATGCTTTTAGCAACGGAGAATTATAATAATGGGTTTATTTAAAAAAGTTGCGGTATTTACCGACCTTCATGTGGGCCTTAAGTCCAACAGTATAACTCATCTCAGAGATTGTGAGGAGTTTGTAGATTGGTTTATTGAAATTGCCCGCGAAGAAGATTGTGAAACTTGTATTTTTATGGGCGACTGGTCCCATCATAGAAATACTCTTAATTTAGTTACCCTTGATACCTCCTTAAGATTGCTTGAAAAATTAGGTTCCGCTTTTGAGCAGTTCTTTTGGTTCCCCGGTAATCACGATTTGTTTTATAAAGACAGCCGAGACGTACACAGTTCGGGTTTTGGCCGACACATTCCCGGAGTCACTGTTGTAGAA
>Ga0194047_10002073_pt1 | contig 11667 bp, 8 predicted proteins | sample JunL225m_MetaG_2_FD_160070 | JGI IMG/M metagenome (GOLD analysis project Ga0194047, IMG submission 160070) | Anoxic zone freshwater microbial communities from boreal shield lake in IISD Experimental Lakes Area, Ontario, Canada - Jun2016-L221-5m | ecosystem: Environmental > Aquatic > Freshwater >...
GTTCCAAGCATGATGCGACGCTTCACTTCAGCGCCAAATCCTGCCGTTCGAGTTGCTTCCATCATCGCCGTTACGTCATCGCCATCAACACGAAGACCAAATCTCACACCGTCAAAGCGGGCAAGGTTTGATGAGGCTTCTGCTGGGGCAATGAGGTAATACGCACTGAGTCCGAGTCGAAGTTCTGGAATTGAAAGCTCCACGATTTCTGCGCCGGCTTCTTTCAGAACTGCGACGGCTCCCATCACAGCGTTGACAACACTCTCATCTGCGCCTTCGTAGAGCTCTTTAACAAGTCCAATGCGCTTGCCTGCTACTCCATCGTTGACATGACTAACGAGCGAAGGTGATGGCTCTGGAAGAGACGTTGAGTCAAGGGGGTCGTGGCCTGCGATTGCTTCAAGAAGTACTGCAGAGTCCATGACCGTCTTAGAGAATGGGCCAATCTGGTCGAGTGAGCTCGCGAACGCAATTAGTCCGTAGCGAGAGACAAGGCCGTACGTTGGTTTCATTCCAACGAGCCCACAAAATGCAGCCGGCTGACGGATAGATCCACCAGTGTCAGAGCCAAGAGAGATTGATGTCATGTCACCAGCAACAGCTGCTGCAGATCCACCACTTGAACCACCTGGGACTCGTGATGGGTCTAGTGGGTTGCGCGTAGGCCCAAACGCAGAGTTCTCCGTTGATGATCCCATGGCGAACTCATCAAGGTTCGTTTTACCAACTGGAACAGCGCCTGCTGCTACTAAGCGGTCAATAACAGTCGCGTTATATGGTGGCTTCCAGCCTTCGAGAATTTTTGATGAGCACGTTGTAGGAATGCCCGTCTGACAAAGGTTGTCTTTAATGGCGATTGGTACTCCCGCCAGTGGACCAACGTTTTCACCGGCCGCTACTCGAGCGTCAACAGCCTGCGCAATTTTACGGGCGCCTTCTTTATCAAGGTGTAGAAAAACGTTTAATTCAGCATTACGTGCTTCAATAGCAACATACGCAGCATCCAACTGCGCAACTGCAGTTGTTGCGCCAGTCTGAACATCATTAGCAATTTCAACGGCCGTCTTCACGGTGCTTCTCCAAGGATGCGTGGAACTGCGAACCGGCCGTCCTGTGCGTCTGGGGCTTCAGCAAGCACTGCGTCTCGGTCAAGACTCTTCCAAATCACGTCTTCTCTGGTCACGTTCGTTAGCCCGAAAGGATTCGAGGTTGGCTCTAATGCACTTAGGTCGAGCGAGTTCATGTCGTTGGCATGCTCCAAAACGCCACTGAGCTGTCCGGTGAACGTTGTCAGCTCTTCCTCAGTGAGTCGAAGTCGAGCGAGCTTTGCTACTTTCGCGACGTCGTCACGAGTTAACGGTGAGCTCACGCAAAAACCTTCTTAAGAAACTCAAGTGTCTTTGATTCAATCAGGTCTTTGTCAACGTCCATAGTTGCAACGTGTGAAGAATTTTCCATCCAGATGCGCTCGATGCTCCCGCCGTAGTTGGCAACTAGGGCATCACCATTAGCAACTGGCAATGTGTAATCTTCGCGACTCGAGAAAAGAAGGGCAGGAACTTTGATTTTTGAAACATCAAGCGCAGTTGGAATGAGTTCTGAGATTTCCACAAAACCCTTGATGTTGGTTTCTGCGTAGCCAAATTCAATTCCATTTGGCACGCGTGGGTCAGTGACCATGCTCTCCATAGTCAATACTCCGCCGTCAACGGCACCCTTTGCGAGCTCAATTAGAGAAGCGTCGTGAGGAATGATCCATGGGTTTACAAACACAACTGCTTTTACATCGGGATTGCGCTGTGCCAAGTAGGCCGTCATGAATCCACCAAAGGAGAGGCCAAAGATGATTACCTCGTCACAACGTGACTTCAAATCGTTGAGGGCGTCTGTGTAAGTTTTTTCCCAGTCGCTAAAGCCGTAGTTGAGCATGTCTTCAATTGAAGTTCCGTGTCCAGGTAGACGAGGGCACTCAACGGTGAAACCTGCGCCGGCGCACATCTTGGCTACTGACAAAACTGATTCAGGAGATCCGCCATAACCGTGAAGTACTAGAACTCCTTGACGAGATCCTTGGGCTGAAAATGACTCACATCCGGGGTGAATTTGCGTGCTCATAGGTATAAAGACTACCCGGCAGCCAACTACTTCAGTTTGGTCTTATCTCTTGGGACGTCACTAATAAACAACGCCGCAATGAGCCCAAAGCCCCCGACAATTGCACCAATTAGGAACGGCAGATGAAACGTCGCCAGCAAAGACGGCCCCGGGCTCGCGCCAGTTAAGTGGCGACTGTGGACGAGGCCCTGCTGCACAGTTTCGAGAACTTCAATACCAGCAACTTCTCCCACTTGGACGGCCAACATTTGTGCCGCACTCATGACACCGAATTCCGACTGCTTTACTTCGTTTGCCATAACCGCAGAACTTGAAGGCATGGCGGTACCCATTCCGAGTCCCGACAACGCAAGCGCAATTGCAATTACCCACGCGCTGGTAGATGGTTGCAAGAACGAGAACATCGTGAGTGACAGCGTTAGAAATAACACACCACCCACCGCACTTCTACGTTCACCAATCTTTATTGCAACGTATCCAGCGATTGGTGAACAAATTGCGAATGTAATTGGTCTTGCAATTGAGAGTCCACCAACTTGTGGAACTGAATATCCGTAGCCCTGTTCCATCAACAACGGAAAGAGAAAGAATGCGCCGAAGTACGCAAAGTTGCAGCACGCACGAATAACAATTGGGAAGGCAAAATTTCTCCGCTTGAAATACTTCGCAGGGATGAGCGGGTGTGGAGCATGATTAAGTCGGTAGACAAAAAACACCATGAGAATGGTTGCAATAATAAATCCACTAATCGTTAGCGAAGATGTCCAGCCCTTAATCGGTCCAAGCGACAGCCCAAGCATGAGTGCGGTGATTGAAAAAGATAGAGACCAAGATCCCAACCAGTCAGTTTCTTTAAATTCTTTTCGTGCCTTTGCTTTTTGCTCAAGCGTCTCTGGAGCATCACCACGTTGCTTTGGTAGAACAAAAGTAACCACACAAAATGCGGCCGTAATCAAAATGAGTTGGAACCAAAAAAGTGAGCGCCATCCGAATGCAGCAATGATTGGACTTCCAAGAGAGACCCCAATCACAGGCCCACCAGCTCCAATGAGCGACCACCATCCGAGTGCCTTCACTCTTTCATCTGGTCGAAAGACTCTGTTGATGAGTGCACCTGATGCAGTGCCAGTTGCGGCGCCTTGGATTCCATCGAGTGTTCGAGCGAGCAACAACATGTCAACATTGTGAGAAAGTGCCGTCAAAATTGCAGAGACCATTGCACCAATTAATCCAAATAGGTAGAGGCGACGATGCCCGAAAATGTCGCCAGTCTTTCCAAAAAGAGGTGCTGCAAGTCCATACGCAAGCAGCGGACCAATCATTGTCCACGAAAGCACGCTGATGCTGGTGTGGAATTCTGACGCAACCTTTGGGAGCGCAACAATAAATACCGTGAAGGTGAAGTTAAGTGCGAAGAGACCAGCCAGTAGCGACCAAAGTACCCACCATGAATATCTGCTTGATTTAGCAGCGTGTCCTTGGACCCGCTCTCGAAGCATCATGAACCAGTTGAGATCTGAACCAGCTTCGGTGCCCATGGCACCCATTGCTTCAGCACCAGGGTCTGAGAATGAACTTAAAAGTCCATCGGGGTCTTGACGGTTGAGGGGTTTGTCGTCCTCAAACTCAGTCATTGCTCTCCCCTACTAATCAGTAGGTCAATTCTAACGACTGCATCAAGGCGTAAATACAAAAGGGCCAGGCAAAAATCTGCCTGGCCCTTTTGAATAAAAAGGTTTTACTTCTCTGACTTGACTTTCTTTGCGCCAAGTACGAAGTAGATGACGAAAGACAGCGCGAAACCAACGAGGAACGTAATGTCACCGAGGTTTCCGTTGTGCTTAGGGAAGTAGCCAACGTAGTAAGTCTGGTTTGCAAACAACCAGATTGAAAGTCCTGTTGCAACAAGGAACGCAATAGGTCCCGCTGGGTTCTCGCGATTAGCGAAAAGGAAACGCTCAACAGAAGCACCCTTACGCAAGATCTTGTCAGCAGTCATTACGCCCAACCATGGCCCAATCCAGTACGCCATAACAAGCAGGAAGTTCTCAAGGTTGTTTGTAGGGTTACCCATGGCCCAGTGAGCCAAGAGGAATCCAAGAACTCCAACTACGAGTGTGAAAATTGCACGTGCTCTTCCAGCTCCAAGCTTGATACCACTTGTGAGGAATGACATAACACCTGAGTAGATGTTCAATGCGTTGGCACAGATTGATCCAAGCACGATTCCGAGCAGAACAAGCTTTCCAAGCCATGTTGGCATGAGAGCTGTGTACTGAGCAACAGGGTTACCGTGTGCGTAGTCGCCCATTCCAGCAGTTACTGCAGCAGCACCGAAGATTTCGAGAACAGCAGCAGATGTGAAAAGTCCAAGTGCAGCACTTCGACCAGCAACCTTTGGATCCTCAGTTGCAGGAAGGTAGCGAGCGTAGTCAGAAGCAAATGGGTTCCATCCAGCGGCGTAGCCGTAGACAGCACCGAGGAATACCAACCATGCACCTGGGAAGTACCAGTGGCTTGCTCCACCAAGGTGGGCCTTGGTTAGAACAATGATTCCTGTGATTCCAAATACAACCACGAGGTATGGCATGAGGTACTTCTCAACCTTTTGAACCAAGTTGTGTCCAATGAAGGCAACAGCGATTTGAACAATAACCACTACGAGTAGTGAAAGAAGGTTGCTCATGTGAGTTAGGGATGCGAGTGCGAATGCACCAGAAACAGAGTTAACTGCGAACCAGCCAATTCCTGATGCAAACCAGTTGGCAAGTGATGGAAACGCGTTTCCGAGCTTTCCGAAAGCCGCACGGCTAACTACTAGCTGTGGAACACCGTACTTAGGTCCGTCCTGGGTAAGAACGTACTGAGCAAATGCACCAAGAGCATTACCAATGATGATTCCAATTACAGCCTGTGTGAAGCTAAGACCAAAAAGTACACCAAGCGCACCTACATAAATAGTTGCGAACTCAAGGTTTGGGCTCGCCCACACTGCGAAGAGTGACGATCCCTTTCCGTGGCGGTCCTTTGCTGGGATTGCTTCGATTCCTCCGGGCTCAACGGCTAATACTTTCTCACCGTATTCGCCGGAGCGAAATTCAATATCTGACATATGTATCCTTTTTTAGTTGGAGAAGGTTCAACGCACTACTGGCTCCGACAAGCCATGCGCAGAGACTAATAAAGGTATTTATTGAATGTAAGGATAGGGAAAAAGTTTTCTAGTTTCCCTGATGAAAGGCTGTGCTTAGGTAATTACGCGGCGCCAAAATCCAGGAGGACGGGCGTGTGCGTGATAGTGGTCAGGGATGTTTCGCATGTTGTCATCGATGTACCACTCTTCACCACTGAATTCAGCGTCGGCAACTTGACCTAGGAATTCATGGAGTTGCTTCTTGACTTCATCTGAAGGCTGGTGATCATGCTCTCGCCACACCACCATTGGAACAACACAAATAGTGCAGTCAGCTATCCAGCAGAGTTCATTTTCAAAGTATCGCTTGGATACCACCGCTGCGTCACAAAGGTCGCAGCTCATGTTTACTTAACCGTCAGAATGACTGTGGACTTAGCTTTCACCATCGTGCCAGCGCCTGGGTTTTCAGAAAGAACCACAGTCCAGGATGTTGTTCCTGCCCCATGTCCAGTTGTTGTGAAGTACAAGAGCGCAGTGTGCATTGCAGCGACAGCCTGTGCGTAGTTCATTCCAACAACATTTGGCACTGCGCGAAGTCCAGTTGCAGCGGCTGTTGTAGTTGTAACTGGTGTTGCTGACTTAACGGTGGTGGTGGTTGACTTCTTAGTCGTCGTCGTAGTGACATTTGACTTAGTAGTTGTCGTAGTCACTGAAGTTGCCTTGATTGAAACAACAAGGACAACCTTCGACTTACTCTTTACAACTGTTCCAGCAGCTGGAGTCTGCGATACAACGCTGACCCATTTGCCAGTGTCTGATCCTGGACCAGTTGTTGCGTAGTAGAGCAAGGCTGTGTGCATCGCTGCGAGTGTCTGTGCTGGACTCATTCCAACAACGTTTGGAACTGAAACAGTCCCTGCACTTAGTGCGAGCGTGGTTGTCGTAGAGCCAGTAGATGTTCCAGCACCAGTACTGACACTCAGCACTACTGTCGAGTTCACTGGAACCTCAGTTGGGTTGTTGGTCTTGTTGTAGGAGTAGCTAGCAATGCGACCAGCAGGAACTGTTGACGATGAAGTTTGAGCTGATGTAGGACACTGTGCACTGAGTTTTAGTTTCGTCAGTTGCTGAGTAGCTGCAACGCAGTCCTCGCCCACCAGATTCGTAGGCAGCGTGACCATGGTTGGGCCAGTCGAAATTTCCACTTGAATAACAAGCCCAGCCTTGCCCGCTGTTCCAACAGGAACGGACTGGCTGACGATGTTGCCCTTTGCAACAGTTGCTGAAGGAATCGACTTAGTTTCAGTAATGGTGAATGGATCGCCATCAGACTTCAAGAGACTCTGTGCCTGCGTGGAGGTGAGTCCAATGAGGGAAGGAACAGTGTGCTTAGTAGTAAATAGGCCCATCTCGTAAGCAATCCCACCACCAAGTGCAACCACTGCAATGAGGATTGAAGCAAGCAAGAAGCCAGAGCGTCCCTTTCGAGGGGTGCGCGATGGTGGCATTGAGTCATAGGTAATAGGAGTACGTCTACGTGCTTCGCGGAACTCATTTTGCACCGGTTGTGGAGTTGAGCTCACTGGACGAGGCTGCTGCGTTAGTGGGAATGCGGTTGGAACGGCTTGTGTGTTTCCAAACAGCTGATCAGGAGACGGCGCATTGAATCCAATTGTTTCGCGAGGCGCTTGGTTGTTCAGCGACTGTTGTAGCAACGGTGTTGGTCCGCTTGACTGCATGACAACGAGTGGCAATGAGTCACTAGTGACCCCTGAGAGTCGATTTGAGAACTGACCAGCATCAAGGCGCATACGAGGATCTGGAATTGCAGCCTGAGCAAGAATCATGTCCAGTGTGCCGAGCTCTGGGCGTACAGGCAGTGGCGAGTGGATGCGCTGGCGCAGGACTGCTTCTGGGGTCATCTCATCAAATGGTGCTTCGCCCGTTACTGCTTCGTACATTATGAGCGCGAGTGTGTACACGTCAGTTTTTTCAGTTACCTCTTCGCCAAGTACTTGTTCTGGACTGAGGTAACGAACATCATCGAGTGAGAGACGTTCACGATAAAGGGCGCCAATTCCCGCAAGTGCCACATCAGAAACTCGAACCATTCCTTCTTCATCAAAGAGAAGCTTCGATGGTGAAAGCTCAGAGTGAACAAAACCATTTTCATGTAAGTAGTTAAGGGCGCCTGCAACGTCACGACCAAGTCGTGCGGTGTCGTCTGCACTCAGAATGCGACCAGCTGAAAGAACATCTTCGAGTGAACCGCCGCCGAGGTATTCCGTAATCATGAAAATCGCGCCGTGCTCTTGTCCACCGTCGTAAACACGAGCCAGGTGTGGGTGACTTAGGGTCGCTGAACGAACAATGTTGTCGCGAAATGCTCTGCGGACTTCTTCATGCTGTGCGAGCGCTGGGAGCAATACCTTCACAACGACTGTGCGGTTTAGTGAAAGATCTTCAGCGAGGTATGCCTCTGCGGTGTGGCCAACGCCAATCAGGTCAATAATCCGGTACCGACCGGCAAGTTCGTAATCAGGAGTGAATGTAGACGCCATTAGGTCTATAACCCTAGTTAAGGAAGGCTTGGCTTGTAATCGCCTTTATTTAATAGGGATTCAAACTGACTTCCTGGAATCATTGGGATGGACAACTCTTCGGCTTTAGTGACCTTAGAAGCCCCTGGAGCGTCACCAACAACAACGCAGTACGTCTTTTTAGAGACTGAGCCAGGTGAAGTGCCTCCCCTGGCAATAATCGCTGCTTCAGCGCCGTCGCGAGAATAACCATCAACTGATCCAGTGACGACAACTGCCTTGCCACTGAGTGTCTGCTCAAGTGCGTTGCTAACTTCAGGCTCGACGAGCGCGACACCTGATGCTTTAAGTCTGTCAAGACGTAGAGCACTCTCTGGGTCGCGGGCAAATTCAAACATTGATTGCGCAATCACCGGACCAATGCCGTCAATCGCTTCCAAGACTTCGAGCGGAGCAGCTTTTAGTGCATCGTAAGTTTTGAACATTTTTGCAATCTCACGTGCCGCTACCGGTCCAACGTGACGAATGCCAAGGCCTACAAGTACGCGGCTGAGCGGCATTGTCTTAGCCCCATCAATCGCGCTCACTAGAGAGTTCGCAGAAAGCTCTCCCAGCCCTTCGAGCGCCGCAATGCGTGCAACATCAAGTGTGAATAGATCAGCAACATCACTAATAAGACCAGCTTCAAGCAACTGAGAAACCCTCTGTTCACCGAGACCTTCAATGTCAAGGGCGCCCCTCGATGCGAAGTGAATTATTTGTTGCATTTGTTGAGCGGGGCATGCAGCATTCACGCAGTACGTGTCGGACTCTTCTCCCACGCGCTCTAACGCGCCACCACATTCAGGACACGTTGTTGGGAACTTCCAAGCAGACTTCCTTTTGAAGTCTTTTTCAGGGACTGCTGCAACAACTTCAGGTATGACATCGCCCGCTTTTCGAACAATGACGAGGTCGCCTGGACGAACATCTTTCAGTGCAACTTGATCTTGATTATGAAGCGTCGCCATAGAAACCGTGGAACCAGCCACAACTACTGGCTCAAGAACGGCATACGGTGTTGCTCTGCCGGTGCGGCCAATAGAAACTTCAATCGCTAGCAGCCGCGTAGTTCTCTCTTCAGGTGGCAGCTTTCTTGCAATCGCCCATCGTGGTGCACGTGACGTGAAACCGAGATCTTCTCGCTGAGCGAGGACGTCGAGTTTGATGACCACACCATCAATGTCGTAGACCAGGCTGTGGCGGTGTTCTTCGAACCACGAGCTACGTGCAATCATCTTCTTCACACCATGCTCAACACTTAACTCTTTTGAAGTCAGAAAACCCCAGTTGCTGAGTTGATCAATGGTTGCTTTGTAGCTTGTGAAATTAAGACTGTTGTCTAAATCAACAAGTTGATAACTAAGAAATGAAAGAGGTCGCTGCGCTGTGGCTGCTGAATCCTTTTGCCGCAAACTTCCAGCTGCGGCATTTCGGGGGTTGGCAAATTCCTTCGCCCCAGCATCGCGCTGGCGCTTATTGAGTTCTTCGAAATCAGCCTTCGCTAGGAATACTTCTCCTCGAACTTCGACTCGCCCGATTGCGCCCTTCAACGACTTAGGCACGTTTTTGATTGTCTTCACGTTGTCCGTTACGTCTTCACCAACTCGACCATCTCCTCGAGTTGCTGCCTGAATGAGTTGACCGTCGACATAGGTAATTGAAAGTGCCAAACCATCGATCTTTGGCTCAACAGCAAAATCGAGATCATTTACGTCAACCGAGAGTCCCTTAGCGGCGCGCTGTGCCCATTGCTCTAGTTCGTCTGTGTCAAAAACATTGTCGAGTGACAGCATCTTTTCGGCGTGCACAACTTCACTGAATACGGCTGACGGCTCCGCTCCAACCTTTTGCGTCACCGAAGCATCGTTTCGAAGTTCAGGGTGGTCTTCTTCGAGTGCTCTAAGTTCACGGACTAATGCGTCATAGTCAGCATCAGGAATTTCTGGAGCATCTTTAACGTAATACGAAGAATTGTGTCTAGCTATTTCAGCGCTCAGCCACTCTGCGCGTTCGGCTGTGCTCACGATGGGGCAACGATTGCGGCACCCTCAACAATCGTTGGCTCGCTTTCACGGTAGAGAACTACGGACTGGCCTACCGCCACCGGTCGAGCCGGTTCGTGCAGTTCTATGAACCAGCCGTTTTCATTACGTAACGTTGCACGTTTCGGAATTCCATGTGCGCTCCATTGAGCCAGAACAGTGGCTCCGTCGCGCAGTTCATCGTGCGAAAAAGTGAGTGATGATGCATCAAGCGCAATTCGAGAAATAAGAATTTGTTCTAACGTACCGACTTCAACACGCTGACTAGCAATGTCTACCTTCGCGACGTATCGTTTTTCACCATCACGACCGGGAAGCACACCTCGACGCTGTCCTACGGTCATTAGCTCCGCAGTATCAGTCTCACCGAGAACCTCACCAGTTGTTCGATCAACAATTTTTGCAGACGTAACTGGAATTCGACTGCGAAGAAAAACCTCACGGCCCTTTGACGCTTCAATGAAGCAAACGTCTTGAGAGTCAGGCTTGTCCCATGTACGAAGACCGAGTCGCTCACCCTCAACACGAACAGCTGTCTTGTTCATGTGACCAATTGGGAGCAGCAACATTGATAGCTCCTCTTCGGTGAGGTAACCAAGAACGTAGCTTTGATCTTTCTGATTGTCTTCACCGCGAACAAGAAAATGTTTCCCATCGCGTTCAACAACTTGAGCGTGATGACCAGTCGCCACCTTCTCGAATCCAAGTCGCTTAGCGCGCTCAAAGAGAAGTCCAAACTTCAAGAAACGATTGCACTCAATGCATGGATTTGGACTCTGTCCCGCAGCGTGACCGGCAACGAATGGTTCCACAACGTGCTTTTCGAATTCATCGGTGTAGTTGAAGACGTGATGATCAATCCCAAGTACTTGTGCGACTCGACGTGCGTCATCAACATCAGAAACTGAGCAGCAGCCAGAGTCACTAACCCCGCCCCACAGCTTCAATGTGGCGCCAACGACCTCGTGACCCTGCTCAATAAGCAGGCCAGCCGCAACTGACGAATCAACGCCGCCACTCATCGCTACAAGAACTTTCACTGTTCTATTCTGCCAGTCCCCAGTGTCACTGAGACTTAAGCCTGTAGGCGACTGACTACTTTGCCCAGAATCTCAATAAGGGCATTAACTTCGTCTGGTTTCGTCTCTCCCCCGAATGAAAGCCGAAGCGATCCCCTGGCCTTATTGAGCGGGACTCCCATAGCGGAGAGAACGTGGCTCGGCTCGGCAGCTCCACTTGAACAGCTAGCGGCAGCACTGGCACAAACGCCTTCTTGGTCGAGCAAAAACAGAAGTTCATCACTCGCAATGCCATCAAATGTGAGGTGCACGGTTCCAGGAAGTCGAGCAGCGTTTAGCGAAGTAACTTCACAGTTTTTCATTTGCTTCGCTGCAGCGATAATTTGATCTTGGTATGCAGTGGCGCGCTTAACTGTTAGTTCGTGATCTTTCATGGTTGCCTTCACTGCAGCCGCCAGCCCAACCGCAGCTGCAACATCAACGGTGCCACCGCGATGACCTTTTTCTTGGCCACCACCAGGAACCACTGCGTCGAATGAGATGTCGCTGCGAAGAATGAGGGCACCAGAATTCACTGGACCGCCAATCTTGTGCGAACAAATTGAAATCATGTCAATGTCTTTAGTGAACTCCACAAGATCAATGAATGGAGCTGCCCCAACTGCGTCTGTGTGAGTAACACTTCTGCCACCGACTGCACTAGCTACTGCACCAATTGGCTGAATAACACCTGTCTCATTGTTTGCTGACATCACACTCACGAGTGCAGTGTC
>Ga0194047_10002075_pt1 | contig 11664 bp, 5 predicted proteins | sample JunL225m_MetaG_2_FD_160070 | JGI IMG/M metagenome (GOLD analysis project Ga0194047, IMG submission 160070) | Anoxic zone freshwater microbial communities from boreal shield lake in IISD Experimental Lakes Area, Ontario, Canada - Jun2016-L221-5m | ecosystem: Environmental > Aquatic > Freshwater >...
ATACAACATTGTGTTAGGTAGTGTGTATTTCGCTGAAGTCAACTGGCGGAGCAACATCCCACATGGATTGTGATAAACCCTGTGGGATATTGCCTAACCTAAGTTCTGCCAATTGATTTCCCGCTTTAACTTATCGAGAGACCCTCACACATTGTAAGCGGTTTTTCACCCAAGGGGCTAGGCTTAGGGCGGAGGTAGTGATCTGCCGTTTGGTAAAACCTTTGATCCAGACGTTTCTTAGGAAGTTGTTACCGTTGAGTACCAGACCATCTCCTGTGACACCATTGCCATGGATAATTACCGCTGGAGGTGAGCCACAGGTGCTACCACCATCTATCGCTACTCCTGCTTTGACGCTAGAATTTAGAGGCCCGCTAAAGGTTATGGTGTTGGTATTGACTAGGGCAAAGGTAATGGTTAGCGGTGTGCTGGTAAAATATTTCAGCGCGTAAGAGAGTGTACCAACTGTATTGCCGAGACCATTATCATCGCTTTGGTTCACTATCACTATGCCATACACCTTATAGTTTATAACGTTGGAATTGCTACCAGCGTAGCCAATATCCCCACTGTAAGTGGCTGTAAAAGTGTGACTACCAGTAATCAAAGTGCTGATGGTAAAGGTTGCTATACCATTAATAATTGCTATCGGGCTAACATTTAGTGTATTCGAACCATCCTTGAAATCAACCGAACCTGTGGTATTGGTTGGGCTGATGGTGGCGGTCAAGGTCACGGTCTGACCATAATCTGAAGTGGCGAGCGGATTAGCCGTTAGGGTAATAGTGGTTGACTGAATCCCAAAAGTGTAAGCCGCCCCTTGATTACCGTTTACCCCGCTAGTCTTGTTGTAAGCACCAATCAGGGCGATATTACCAGCACCGCTTAGTGCCACTGCTGTACCAAAGTGGTCGTTCGGATTGCCATCGTTGGCGGTCAACTGTGGCTGTTGTGTCCAAGTACCACCAGTCCGTGCAAGGATGTAAGCCGCGCCCTGAGCAATGTTTGTCCCAATACTCTTCCATTGAGTGCCAATCAGGGCAATATTGCCATTACTACTCAAGGCTACCGCCGTACCGAATTGGTCACCATACATACCATTGGTGGTAGTCAAGACCGCTTGTTGTGTCCAAGTAGCACCAGTTTGCGTAAATATGTAGGCTGCGCCTTGAAAATTGTTCGCCCCGAAAGTTTTGAAGGGGGAGCCAATGAGGGCGGTGTTGCCATCGCTACTCAGTGTTACCGCCGTACCGAATTGGTCACCGGCATTGCCATTGCTGTCAATCAATTGCTGTGATTGCGCCCAAGTAGACCCCGTGCGGGTAAAGACGAAAGCCGCGCCCTGATTGCCATGCAGTACGCCGCTTACAGTGATAGCCTTGTGAAGAGTGCCAATTAGGGCAGTATTACCATCACCACTCAAGGCCACCGCCGCGCCAAATTGGTCATTACTCGCGCCAGTGGTATCTGTCAAGACTGCTTCTTGTACCCAAGTAGAGCCAGTGCGGGTAAAGACGAAAGCTGCGCCCTGCCAGATATTATTACCATCACCCTTGTTGTTAGCACCAATTAGGGCGGTGTTGCCATTACTACTCAGAGCCACCGCTACGCCAAATTGGTCATTACCCATACCAGTGGTATCAGTTAAGATCGCTTCTTGCGCCCAAGTACTATTGGTGCGGGTGAAGATGTAAGCTGCGCCCTGTCCGCCGTTCCGGGTATTAGCACCAATCAGGGCGATGTTGCCATCACTACTCAAGGCCACTGCATTGCCAAAGTTGCTACCATATCCGCCATTGGTGGGATAGATGACTGTCTGTTGCGTCCAAGTAGACCCCGTGCGGGTGTAGGCATAGACCACTCCCTCGATATTCTCAAGGGGAGCGCCAATCAGAGCGGTTTGACCATCACTACTCAAGGCGACCGCTGTACCGAAGTAGTCCCAGTCCGCACCGGTGGTGTCTGATAAGATTGCCTGTTGTGTCCAAGTACTATTGGTAGGAATGAAGGTGTAAGTTGCACCTTGATTGCCAGTTCCCCCCATGGTCTTGCTGGAAGCCGCAATCAAGATGGTAGAACCACTACCACTCAACGCCAAGGCGTTGCCAAATTTGTCCTTAGCCGTACCATTGGCGGCGGTCAAGATTGCCTGTTGTGTCCAAGTACTATTGGTGCGAGTAAAGCTATAAGCCGCGCCCTGCCCGCCATTCTTGTTGTTGGCACCAATTAGGGCGATGTTACCATCACTACTCAAGACCACTGCTGAACCAAAGCCATCATTAGCTGCACCACTATTGGAGGTTAAGGCTGTTCCCTCTTGCGCCCAAGTAAAACCAGTGCGGGTGAAGATATAAGCCGCACCTTGGTTGCTCCCATTGATATATTTGCTGTAAGCACCAACTAGGGCAGTGTTGCCATTACTGTTCAGAGCCACCGCCGAACCAAAATGATCCCAACCAGAGCTATTGGTGGCGGTCAATATCGCTTGCTGTGTCCAAGTATTATTGGTTTGGGTAAAGATATAAGCCGATCCCTGATTGAGGTTTTGCCCAAAAATCTTGTTGGGAGCGCCCATTAGGGCGGTGCTACCATCACTGCTCAACGCCACAGCATTACCAAATTGGTCATTAGCCGTGCCATTAGTAGCGGTCAAGATCTGTTGCTGTGTCCAAGTATTATTGGTTTGAGTAAAAATATAAGCCGCGCCCTGATTGTTCTCCTTACCGGGAGCGGCAATTAGGGCGGTGCTACCATTACTGCTCAGAGCCACCGCCGAACCAAAATAGTCATTACCCGCGCCATTGGTGGAAGTTAGCATTTGATGTTGCGCCCAAATAGCACCAGTGCGGGTAAAAATGTAAGCCGCGCCCTGATTGCCATTCATCCCAAACCATTTCCAGTAAGCACCAACTAGAGCAGTGTTGCCATCACTGCTCAACGCCACAGCATTACCAAATTGGTCACCATACGCGCTATTAGTGGCCGTTAAGATCTGCTGTTGTACCCAAGTAGAACCAGTGCGGGTGAAGATGTAAGCTGCGCCTTGCCAGATTTGAGGCATATTCGTCCCGGCGAAGATCTTTTTAGGCGCACCAATCAAGGCGATGTTGCCATCACTGCTCAGCGCCACAGCATTACCAAATTGGTCACCATTTGTGTTAGCGGTGGAAATTAATTTCTGACCTTGCACCATAGGATCAATCACTAGGGGATACTGCGCTCCCTCAAGTTTGACTAGAATGTGAGCGGTTGACCCTTCTGGTTGGTCGTTTCCACTCACTTCCATTCGACTCTCTAGTCTCCTTCCGGTGGCATCGTAGACATATAATCCCCTGTAATGCGTGAGATTGCCCTCTCCTGAGACCAGTGTTAGCCCATCTCCACTATTACGGAATAAGCCACCTGTCATGGATAATTCTAGGGCTAGTTCGTTCCCATTCGTCTCGGCTGATCGTCCGGGCCAAGCTTGTGTCAAAGTAAAACCCTGTTCCAGCCCTTCAGGATTGTTGGAGTACCACTCCGTCAAACCTCTACCACGCTGGTATTCGACGCGGTTGTTGTTGGCAATTGGAGCTACCGTTGCTGGAGGCTCCAAAACTTGATCCTGATAACCGATTCCGGTCAAAGCAAGGCTCATTCCATTGATAGTTACGCCGTTGGTTTGAAAAGAGAGTTTTAGACCTTGGGCTGGGTTGCGTCCCTCTATTTCGCCTGCTTCGGTGGTCTCTAAACGGTAGTTACTATCGCCCGCTGCTTCCCGGTTTTGGGTCTCTATCCAAGCGGCATAGAGACCTTGCGGCATCTCTTCCGACTTACTCACAGTCGGGTTTTCTAGGACTGGAGCATTGGCGGTGTCAGTGGTTGTCTGGGCGGTATTACTGTTGGCAGTGCTGCTGGCAGTGCTGACTTGCGCCTTGTCAGCAGGAACGGTTTGAACCGGGGAAAAGGTTACTCCCTTACTAGGAATTAAGGGTAGTAACATCAGAAATACAATCAGCACCAGTCGTCTCACTTGAGCAGGCTGGTTTAACCTAAAGTAGTAAGCATCGCTAAGCAACATCGCTTGAATCCTCGCTGTTCTGTGCTAATTTAGCCTTTTATTAAGCAAAGCGAATGTGTTATTTAGAAGCTGCTACGTTTCTATTTTTAAGGGTAAACGGTTATGTGAATTATTTTACAAATAAGTATACCTCATAATAGCAATAATGGCAAGGGTTTATTCATAAAAAAAACAACCGACAGAGCGGTATCCCACAGGAAAATCGGGGTAGGGGTGTATTGCATACGCCCAACCTGCGGCTGGTTTACTCAATAACCCCCTACCTATTGAGAAGATACGGAAAAAGGTTTAGTTGATGGCGACAGGTGTGCCAGTGGTGGCCCAATTAAAGAGCCATTCGGCATCGCTGGGACTGAGGGCAAGGCAACCGTGGGACGGCCCGGTTTGCATCTGTCCAGCATCGGGGCCACTGACCGGAATCCGCATCTGGTGGAAGGCCCAATCGTCGGGTGTACCAGTGGCAGCTAGAACCGTATTGGTGAAGGAGAGATAGTGGTTTAGATAATATTCCGTACCGTCATCTTCGTACCAACGATTAGTTTTAAGTAGAAGTAGTTTGAGACTGACCTTGAATTGCCCTTTGGGTGTATCGAAGCCGGGCTTACCGCTGAAGGCTCCAAAGGTGCGAATGAGCTTACCCTTTTCGTAAGCGAAAATGGTTGCAATCGAATTGGTATTAAGCACCACTTTGATCTCTTTTTCTAAATCGCTGGCGGGTGGGGCTGTAATAGAGGGTATGATTGGGCTGTTGGGCAAACGGCTGATGCGCTGGCTCAGGCTAAAAAACAGTTGCTCTAAGTCGTGGGCATCCTGTTGCAATTGGTTAACTTTATCCCGCACTTGGGTACTTTGTTGGTCTACTGGGGGAACCTTATTCTTTTGTGGGACGGGAATACCGCTCAACTTCAAGCCGGGGGTGGGTTTGATTAAGGGCGGACCGCTTAGGGGTACATCTACCGGGCCAGTGCCGTGTTCTTTCCAAGCCATTAGCCCACTCTTGCGATCTAGGGTTAGAGTACCTTGTTCAAACTGTTGCCAGAGCTTATTGCCCTGTTCTTGGGCATCGCTGGTGGGGTTGCCCATAGTTTTGGCGGCCCCATTGCTATTCCAATAGGCCAGCAACCGACCGCTCAGGCTCTGTCCGGTTTCGTTGAAAAAGCGGGGGGTGAAAAAGGAGATTACGGCGGAAAAGCCGCGCAAATTCTGGTTCCAATCCATATCGGTATAGCTATAAAGTTCAACTGTTAGGGAGTAGATTCCTTTAGAATTGAGAAAATCAGTGGTTTCGCCACTTATATCATAGTAGCCCCAAATGTCGAGGTAGGTATAGCCCGTGACATAGGCGAGGGTACGGGCTAGGTTGGTAGCGTAGCGTTGACCTGCGGCGGTGGGTAGGCTGTCTATCACATTACCACCCTTGGAGTGGTAAATGATGGCGGAAATAATATCGTTGCTTTGGATATATTTCCAGAGCGCATCCGTTTCTGGCTCACTGAAGGGTTTTGGCCCACCACCCCCTTTTACCAATCCCTCCACATCGTAGGTATCCTGCTTCCAGTCTTGGGTCGGCCAGTTGCGGTTCAGGTCTACGCCTCGTGCGTTGGTACGTTGTTTGAGTTCTCGGCCATCGGGGTTGAAGTTGGGAATAAAATAGACCGTCAAACCGGTTGGAATTTCGTTGGGTTTGTCGGTGTAATAGGCAATCGCTTTAAAGATTAAATCAGTGGCATTGCTTTCGCTGCCCTGATGGATACCCCCGATAAAGGCAATATGGGTTGGCCCTTGCCCGAAACGGTAGGCTACGATAGGCCGTCCTTGTACGCTATTACCAATAAATTCGGTGGTATAGGGTGCAGCATAGCTGTTGGAGGTAGAAAAGGCTGGTAAAAGGGTTGCCAGCACCAAAAAAGCCGCTATTATCCGCAGCCATTTTAGATTAAGATCAAAGGTAATTTCTAGTTTCATTAAAAGATTACTACAAGCCCCTGCTTCGCTCGAATAAACGCGATTCCAAACATCGTTATGTCTACTACAGGTTCATTCTATCACACCCCGTCAATGGCTGAAAGGTTTCCGATGGCCTGCGGTCTCTTCGCCATAAAGCGGTCATAGTTGGGTAAGACTTTTGCCTTGAGGAAGGAGTGCTTTGTCAAGAATATTGATAAAGATGCACCAAAATAGCCATTTTGTAGGATTGACGGGCGGTGAACTTTTGGAGTAAAATTACTAACAGCCCCTAAAAATGGTGGAGCTAGGTTGAAAGCGGTTTCAGCCAACGTACTTTACGTACTTTAGATAATTGCATCATAATGGTCGGCTAAATTCTTGCCAGAATTTCTTATTAAGATTATATTTCCATGATTTTCCCTACTATTTAATAGTGGGTTAGACTGAGATTATTTGAAATGTTCAACCTAGTTATCAAGTCTTTCCAAAGTTTGAAATGGAGTGTTAGCCGCAAAATTAGCATGTGTCTAGCTTTGTTGGTCTTTTTAATCTTTATCAGCAATACGGTGGTTTTTCTTTCAATTCAATCTATGGAGAAGAGCATCAGCATCCAAAATCAAGCAGGCACCGCTTTAACTCATTTGGATATTTTCGACCAGCAACTAAGGAACACCTTAAATATTTACAACGACATGATCTATCTCAACCAAGATAAAGCGGTAATAGATAAACACTATCAAGTAAGTACTAGGGCGGCCCTCGATCTGGTCAAGGCGGACAATCCCGGACAACTTCAAAATAGCAGCAGTTTGCTATATCAAATAGTAGAGGGTTATGATCAGCTTTCTACTCTCTTTGACCAACTTAACACCTTACTGCAAAATGGCAAGTCTGACGAAGTTATTATCCTATGGGCTACTAGCCTTGAACTACGCCGAAACGAGAGTGCGAACACCCAGCAGTTACAGCTACACACTCAGTTGGAAGAGGAGCAACAAGATGCCCTGCACCAAAGCAATTTTACCTCTCTGCTAACTAAAATTACGGTAGTGGTGACTGGTTTCTTAGGGGTTTTGTTTGCGCTAGTCTGCGCTTGGTTACTCTCATCTACCATTGGTAATCCCTTAGCGGCTACTCGCCGCTTTCTGGAAAGAATGGCAATCGGAGATTTCAGTGGTCAGCTTGTATTGATTAACCGGGATGAGTTGGGCGATATGGCACGAGTTCTCAATATAAGTGTAAAAACGCTCCAAGGTCTGGTCGAAAGCTTTAATATTGGTTCACAGGTAGAAGCGGCAGCTAAAAACCTGAGACAGATTAGTGGCGAGCAGGCCCAATATTCTAACGAACAGGTCGAACTCATTTCCCAAGTTAGAATGACCCTCCAAGAACTGACTACCTCGGCTAATACTATTAGCACTAACGCTACGAGGGTCTCTTATGCTGCTGAAACCACCTTAGTCCAAGCCCAACAGGTCAATCTTATCAGTGTAAAGTCAGAAGAGACTATGCTCCGTTTGCAAGGAGCAGTGGCGGAGGCCGATGGTGCTATTGTTAAAGCCAATGAAGATTTTATCAGTTTGATTAGACAGTTGGAAGAAGTTGACCAGCATAGCCAGAACAGCCAGAAAATTGTAATTATAATTTCTGATATTGCTCGAAATATTAACCTCCTCGCACTAAACGCTGCCATTGAGGCGGCAGGGTCAGGCCAAAATGGTGCTAGATTCAAGGCCGTCGCCAAACAGATTAAAGACCTAGCCATCCATAGTGCTGATTCCGCTAAAGATATTGCTGAACTACTCACTGTAATCCGTAAGTCTATTCACCAGACCGTTGTCCAATCTCAAGAAAGCCAGAAGAGTCTTAATCTGGTGGTTACGTTAGGTGAGGAGGTGGATTTTTTAGCCAGAGCGACCCTAGAAAATTCGGAACTTAACCACAAGGCGGTAGAGGAAATTTTACAGGTGGCCTCCCAATCTGTCCAACAGGCTGGACAGATTAAAGCGGCTACCCAACAACAACAGAATGCCAGTCATCAAGTACTAACAGCAGTAAGTTCTATTAGCCAAGTGATTACGACGAGTGCTGAGCATAGTAAGCGTGTAGTAGATACTTCCGGCGAGCTTGATGCGATGTCACAGTCGTTAGCTTTACGCTTGGCCGCACTAAAATTACCTTCTTTAGCTATCAGCTAAAGAAGGTTTTTCCGAATTATAGTAACGGTTAAAATTTAGTCTTAAAACAAACAAGGATAAGAGGGACAAGGATGTCTAACGAAACTACAGAAGTATCAAGCGGGTATTACACCCACCTTTCACGTCGCCGCTTTTTAACCAGAATGGGTGTGCTGGGCCTAGCCGGTTATGCCTTAGTCGGTTGCGGTGAGACGGTTACTTCGTTGACCACAAAGACTATTTCGGTTACCCCTACTAGTGCCGGAGCAATTGTGGCAAGCACCGGTGGAACTGGCCCGACGATTGGGCTGGTGATGAAGTCACTAAATAACACTTTTTTCAAAGATATGCGGGACGCTGCTTTGAAATACCAGCAGCAGAAGGGAACTTTCAAGCTCATTACCACTGGTATTCAAACCGAAACCGATATTGACGAGCAAGCCACTATCGTAGAGAATCTTATCAAGCAAAAGGTGGATGCGATTGTAATTGCCCCTGCCGACTCCTACGGTCTGGTTCCGGTGCTGGCTAAAGCGGTTAAGGCCGGTATCAAAGTCGTCAATATTGATGTGAAGTTGGATGATGGGTCAATGAAGAAGGCCGAAATTGATCTAGTCTTCGTCGGACCAGACAATGCCGCCGGAGCCAAGCTTTCAGGCGACGTTCTAGCAAAGACGCTGGGGGTCGGTGGAAAGGTAGTTCTCTTAGAGGGTAATCCTGGTGCGGCTAATGCGCTGCAGCGTAAGAATGGCTTTTTAGCGGCAGTCCAAGAAGGTGGTCTAAACCTGCTCCAATCTAAGACGGCCCATTGGGAAATGGAAGAGGCCCGCACTATCTTTATCAATCTCTTGACCGCTTACCCGAATGTGCAAGGGGTGATGTGTGCCAACGACTCGATGGTTCTAGGAGTAATCAAAGCCTTGGAGACTACTGGCGCAGGTAATAAAGTACAGATAGCAGGTTTTGATAATATACCAGAGGTTCAGCTTTTGATAAAAGAGGGCAAGGTGCTGGTAACGGTTGACCAATATGGTTCACAGCAGGCTATCTTCGGTATAGACAACGCCCTGAAACTTCTGGCAGGCGAACAGGTGGCAAGTTGGATCAAGACTCCCGTCAAAGCCATCACCAAAGCCGACCTTTAAACCAATCTGACTATGTGCCTCTCCTTTGAGGGACATTACAAATTGGTTAAATGTAGTAGCTAACCCAAAAGAAGAGGAGTGCTTACTAGTTATGAAGCGACAGAGCTTCGTTGTTGTTCTGTTTCAGCAGCTAAATTGGAGTGTAACCCGAAAAGTTACTATCTGCTTTTTAACCTTGCTAGTAATTATAATTATCAGTAGCACTTTGGTCTTTATAAATATTTTAAATCAGGAAACAAGTTCTGCTGCTGAGCGGCAGAAGAGTTTGGCACTGACAGATGCCCGCACTTTTAAAGAACTTTTCCAAAGCCAACTAAATGCTTATGGTGACGCGATTTATCTTACTCAGCAAAGAACTATTAATTCATCCTATTCCCTCCAATCACAGGATAGCCTGACCAGAATGCAATTGGATGAGCCAGACAAATTTCAGAATCCTGCCAGCCTTTTATCCCGCTTAGTCCAAAGCTATAAAGAGCTAGATAAGGTCTTTACCGAGCTAAATCGGCTCCTACAACAGCAAAACCTTGCTAAGTCTGACCAACTTTGGTCTACAAATTTGGCTTTACGCAATGCAGTGATTTCCAATATCGAGATTTACCTCAAAGAGCTAGAACAAGAGAGCCAGCAGTTTATTCTGGATAGCCGCGCAAGTAGCACCTTTACCAAGGCGACTGCTCTTATTACCGGACTCTTGGGGGTAGTCTGCACTATTTTCTTGGCTTGGCTTCTTTCCAGTACGCTTGGTAGACCACTGGCTCTGACTCGTCAGTACCTTGAAAAAGTTTCTGCGGGGGATTTTAGCCAAACCTTGCAACTCTCTAACCAAGATGAATTGGGTGATCTGGTCAAGGCTCTTAATCTCAGCGTAGGGACTTTTCGGGGCTTACTGGAGGGTGTGATGCTTGGTGAGGATATTGAAAAGGCCGTTATTAATTTAAAGCTGGTTAGCCGGAAGCAGGCTGAATATGTCACTAGGCAAGCCTCTTTTGTGACGCAGGTCTATAGTTCAATGCAAGAATTGAATAAAACGGCTCAGTTAATAAGTGAAGGTGCTTCAGAGGTAGCGGACGCTGCCCAACATACCCTCGTGCAAGTACACACCGTCAACGGCACTTCCAAAGAGGTCAGTACGGCAGTACAACAGTTAAAACAAGTGGTGGAGAGTGCGATAGAGCAAATCGAGACGGCCAATAGTGATTTTAGTTATTTAATTGGGCAGCTAAATAGGCTGGATCAACAAAGTCATGGAACCGAGAGTATTGTACATACCGTAACCGATTTGGCGCACCAGACGCACCTTTTGGCTTTGAACGCCAGTATTGAGGCGGCCGGGGCAGGCGCACAGGGGCAGCGTTTTGGCGTAATCGCACAGGAAGTCAAAAGCTTAGCCGCTCGAAGCTCGCAGGCTGCCGATCAAATCCGAAATTTAATCTCTACCACGCGACAATCTATCCAGCATACCCGGCAGCAGGCTGAAGAACGCCAAGCTAATATCGGTAAGGTGGTTAATATGGGAACTAGAGTGGAAGAGACGATGCAGATGGTGCATGGAAAGGTGGCTGAAAATCAGCAGGCGGCACAGGCCATTCTGAAAGCGGCTGAAAATTCGACTTACCAAGCCCAACAGATTAAATCGTCTTCCCTTGAGCAGCAGGCCGCCAGTGCCCAAATTGTAACCAGCCTTGATTCTATAACCGAATCGGTAAATATTGGGGCCGAAGGTAGTAATCAGGTAGCGGCTACCTCCTCCCAATTGAGTGTCATCGCCAATACTCTTACTACTAGGTTGGCGGAATTAAAATTACCAGTTGCTAATGGGATTTAGGCAAGGTTCAAAATCGGGAACCTTCGCTTTACAATTCGGGTAGTCCAACCGGAAATAAATTTCCGGTCAAGCCACCAATGAGTACCATCCTAAAGTGTAAAGCCGGTATGAACCTTGCCTTAGCCAATAACTCTAAATCCAAAGTGATCCTGTCCTGACACAGCCAGTTTAAGGCAAGGTTTAATCAAGCTTAGCTTAATGACTCTATTTGGAGGTTCTATGCAATCCTTGAAACATTTTAACTCGTACCGCCCGACTTTTGGTGGGTTAGGTTTGATGCTTATCGCGCTCTTGAGTACGGTGGTGTTAAGTAGCTGTGGTGACAATCCCACCGTCACGCAGTCTGTCACCGCTACGGTGCAAGCCGTTCCTACCGCTAACTTGGGCAACGCTACACCTGCTTCCGCCAGTACCACCTCGTCCTCGAATAAGGTAACTACTAACGCTAGTACTACGTTGTCCCCGGATAAGGCTGCTACTACGGCGGGTAGCCGTACTGCCACAGAC
>Ga0194047_10002076_pt1 | contig 11663 bp, 8 predicted proteins | sample JunL225m_MetaG_2_FD_160070 | JGI IMG/M metagenome (GOLD analysis project Ga0194047, IMG submission 160070) | Anoxic zone freshwater microbial communities from boreal shield lake in IISD Experimental Lakes Area, Ontario, Canada - Jun2016-L221-5m | ecosystem: Environmental > Aquatic > Freshwater >...
CAGAGACGCTATGTGTTCGCAAAGGGCGCAAAGAGTTTTTAAATTTTATTTACAAAAACAGCCCGTGCTTTGGTGGAGGGGAAACAAAGATTAATGTTATAGGGCTTTAGCCTAAACACTATTTCACAAACTTTGCAGCACACCATTCATTTTTTGTTAAAACCAATTGGACTCCGTGGTTTGTTTTTTTCTTCATGCAAAGCATCAATTTTTTCGAGAAGAAATTTAAAAGCTGCATTCAGTTTTTTATCTAGGTCACCAATCTCTTTTCTTAAAGAATCACTTTCACGAAGAATGGCTCGATATGTTGCAAAAGCTCGCATTATTTCTATATTTATTTGAATAGCTTTTTCCGAGCGAAGTATTGATGAAAGCATTGCTACACCTTGCTCAGTAAAAGCCATTGGCGAAACGGAAGAATGTTTAAGATTGGACAACCGGTCGCAATTTGCGACCAGTTCATTCTTTTCATTGCTATTTAACTCAAACATAAAATCTTCAGGAAATCTTTTGAGATTGCGTTTAACTTGCTGCTTTAATGCCTTGGTAGGCACATCATAAAGCATAGCAAGATCATTGTCAATCATAACTTTTCTTCCTCTAAAAATAAAAATGAGTGAAACAAAATCGGGTTTGATGAGTTCTTTGTTCATAGGGCAAATAGTGTTTTAACTTTTATTTGTATAACCGGTCACAAATTGTGACCAGTTATAAATGGATTTGTATATAGTAAAAATAAAAACTCATTTGACAATAAAAAACTACTTCACAAACTTAGCAGCACACCATTCATTTTTTGTTAGGTGCTGAATGAATTTAAGGTTGTGTTTTTCGGCTGCTGATTTTAAATCATCCAGATCAGTTGAATAAAACCCACTGATGATGAGTTGAGCATTTGAATTCATCATTTGTGAAAGTTTTTCAAAACTTCCAAGCAAAATATTTTTATTGATATTGGCAAGAATCATATCAAAATTTGTTTGCTCAACAATTGCCAAGTCACCTTTTTTAAATTCGATAGTTGTTACACTGTTCAATGCACAATTTTCCATGATATTCTCGGCACTCCAATCATCGATATCAATGGCCAAAATTTTATCAGCACCAAGCATAGATGCAAATATTGAAAGTACACCTGTGCCACATCCATAATCAAATACGTTTTTATTTTTAAAATCGGTATTCAACATCATTTGCAAAACAAGTTGTGTGGTTTCATGATGTCCGGTACCAAAAGTATTTTTGGGCTGAATGATAATTTCATATTTATACTTGCTATCCAACTCATGAAAAGGTGCTTTAACAATAATATCATTACCGATGATGATCGACTCAAATGATGCTTCCCATTGTGCATTCCAGTTTTGTTGTTGGATAGTATTTTGAGGAACTGAATTTGGATTGATATTATAATGCGTAAGAATTTTTTCGAAAACATCTTTATCAAAAAGTGATTGCGGAATAAATGCAGAAAAACCTTCTTCATTTTCTTCAAAACCTTCAAAGTTTTCTTCCGCTAATTCTGCGATGAGATTGTCTTTGAATTCTTCGTTACATTTAATCTGAAATTCATAATAAGCTTCCATGCGGCAAATGTATATTTTGAAATAGAATAAATCGTTTAGCTACCATATTTTAATTATATAACTATGACCTATGAAAAAAAATGCCACAGATTACACAGATTTTTTTTTAAAATTATTTCATAATAATCTGTGCAATCTGTGGCTCATTTAAATAAGATATTATGAATGAATGACTCAAATGGGTTAAAAATTTAACCGAATTAAACATTATGAAAATAGTACATTCGAATAAAATTATAAACTTATGACACCACTACTTATTATTGTCGTTTTTGGATTGCTTGTTGTGTTTCTATCTCTAGTAACAGTTCAACAAGGCACTATTTCGGTTATTACCATGTTTGGTAAATATCGCAGAATTTTATATCCGGGATTGAACATGAAAATCCCTTTTTTGGAAATTGTCTTTCGTAGAATTTCTATTCAAAACCGTTCTATCGAATTGGATTTCCAAGCCATCACACAAGATCAGGCAAATGTTTATTTTAAAGCGATGTTATTGTATTCGGTATTTGACAATAAAGAAGAAACGTTGAAAAATGTTGCTTTCAAATTTGTGAATGACCGTGATTTTATGACAGCACTTATTCGCACAATTGAAGGTTCAATTCGTGGATTTGTTGCTACAAAAAAACAAGCCGAAGTTCTATCTCAAAGAAAAGAAATTGTTGATTCGGTTAAAGAAAGTATTGATCATGTTTTAGAAACCTGGGGATTTCATCTCATCGATCTTCAGTTAAATGATATCACATTTGATGAAGCGATTACCAAATCGATGGCGCAAGTTGTGGCATCTTCAAACTTAAAAGCTGCTGCCGAAAATGAAGGACAGGCTTTGTTAATCACAAAAACAAAAGCTGCAGAAGCTGAAGGAAACGCAATAAAAATTTCAGCCGAAGCAGAAAAAATTGCTGCTGCATTACGCGGACAAGGAATTGCTTTGTTCCGTAAAGAAGTTGCAAAAGGGATGAGCGAAGCTGCTCAGGAAATGAAAACAGCAGATCTGGATTCATCATTTTTATTGTTCAGCATGTGGACGGAAGCAATCAAAAATTTTGCATCAGATGGCAAAGGCAATGTGATATTTTTAGATGGCTCAACAGATGGAATGAATAAAACCCTCAAACAAATGATGGCAATGAGTGTAGTTGATGATGCTGATTTGAAAGATAAAAGAGATAAGAAATAAACACTAATTTTTAACCAACTTTAAAAGCCGATTGATAAATTATTGATCGGTTTTTTTATGCTCAATAATATCATCAAAATGATATTGAAATTATTTTCATCGAAAACTAAAGAACTGATCACTTAAGCAATAAAATTTTATACAAAAAAACATTTCGTTTCCAATTAAAATCAAAAAAATTGGCAATCGTACTTCATAATTTATTTCACTTCATTGTTCTGATAACTATTAACTTAGTGATTAAAAAAAATATAGATAATAAAAAATATAGAATACATTTGGTATACAAAACGATCGTTCTAATTCTACTAAACAACTTTAATTTTACTCCAAATGAAAGCAACAAAATTTAGTAAATCCCCTCGGATCACAACGCTAATAATGCTCTTGTTATTTGCACTCAACTCTCAATCACAAAGCATTTCAAGTTACACCTTTAGCGCATTGAGCGGAACTTTTACACCTCTTACATCGGGAACTACAAGAACTATAACAGGTGGAAGTCTTGATGATGGATATTATGGAAACATCCCATTAGGATTTGTTTTCAATTACGGAGGTACAAATTATACAAGTGTTGCAGCTTGCACAAATGGCTGGATTAGTTTTGTAAGTACCATGACCCAAACACTGGAAGTAAATGATATGACTGCAGGTTTATCAGGAGCACGACCAGTTATTGCTGCACTTTGGGATGACCTTCACATGTCGACCGGAACTTTTAAAACATATTCAGATACTACCGCTGGAGGAACAGATAGTGTATTTACCGCAGAGTGGCTAAATGTAAGATGGTGGTATACGGTAACCACTCCCGTAATTTCATTTCAGATAAAATTATTTAAAAGTAGTGGAAGAATTCGAATGGTTTATCGACAAGATTCAACACCAGTTTCTGGAGCATCTGCATCAATTGGTTTAATGGGACCTTCATTAGGTTCAGGTAATTTTATTTCATTAAGTATTAACAATAATCCTGCATCACCCACTTCAAGTACAACTGGTGATACAACCACAAATAATGTAAGACCTGCAACAGGACAAATATATCAATTTGACAAACCGGCTGTTTGTTCGGGAATACCTGTTGGTGGAATAGCAAGTGCGTTTAGTTCTAGTGTATGTAAATCTTCTACAAATATTTCTTTGATTGGAGCAAGTGGAAGTTCCGGTATCACCTATCAATGGCAAGATTCATCAACAGGCAGTTCGTGGGCATCAGCTTCGGGAGGAGCAGGAGCAACCACTGCAAATTATACAACGCCTGTTTTATTTACACCTAAATTTTATCGATGCTTAATCACTTGCACCAATAGTAGTTTATCAGCTTATTCAACTGTTGCGGCAATAAGTATGGGATGTCTCAATTATAATGTTACACGTACTACAGGAATAACTTACAGTTCAATTATTTCTACGGGTACAACTTTTACCTGGAATATTTTAAGTGCCGATGATGGAGGTTCGGATGCAGTGATGTTAACTCCTTCACAATTTAATTTTTCATTCGCGGGACAACCATTAACGGGATTTAGAGTTTGCACAAATGGATGGATGACTTTGGATGTGATGAATACCAGCAAAGAGTATCATAATGATTTTGCCACTTTACCTTTTACTCGTGTAATTACACCACTTTGGGACGACTTGGTTGTTACAGGAAATAATCAAACAAATCTAACCAACATTCGCTATCAGATTATTGGATCAACTCCGGGATCAAGAGTATTGGTTGTTGAATGGTATGGTATGGAGATTTATAATAATGCCGGACCGGATTTAAATTTTCAGGTAAAATTGTATGAAGGTTCTAATAATGTTGAAATTGTTTATGGAAAAATGTTAGGCTTTGACGGCACAAATAATTTCACCTATTCCTATACTGCAGGAATTTCATCTTCATCAGTTAGTTCTCCAATTTTAAGCGGACAACTCTTCACACAAAAAATAAATAATACCCGCAGCTTCGACTCAATATCGAACAACAATCATTCAGTAGTTCCGGCTTGCAATACTTCAATTTTATTTACTCCAGGAACATATACCACTTATACCGCTACAGGAACAACACCTTCAAATGACAGCGCAGGTGCTCCAATAATTCTTCCTGTAAATTCTAGTCCGTGTTTGGATCTTTGTGGAACATATTATACATCAGCAAATGCAACAGCATCATCGCAAGTTGCTACATGCACCGGTGTTGCCGATGATGATGTATGGTTTAAATTTACAGCACCATCAAGCGGACAAGTTACAGTTACGGTTAGAGGTGCTGGCGGATACGACCCTGTTTTTCAAGTAATGAATAATGCCTATGATACTGCCGGAATGGGTGCAGCAAAATGTCGAAATCTTAGCGGAGCAGGTTTAACAGAAACGGTAAATGTTACTTCAATTACTCCTTCAAATAATTATTTTATTCGTGTTTATAATTACACTGCCGGAAGTGGAACTGATGGCTATTTTTCTATTTGTGTAAATGATTACCTCACTCCTCCTTCAAATGATGAATGTTCATCACCAGCAGCAATAACGATGAGTTCTACAACATGCAACGGCACAACCGGCAACACATTGGGGGCAACAGCATCTTCTCAAACAGCATGCAGTGGAACACCAGATGATGATGTATGGTATGTATTTGTTGCAACAGGAACCAAGTCGAGAGTATTGGTGCAAAGTGGAACCGGTTTTAATGCACAGGTAGAAGTGTTTAGCGGAACATGCAGTTCATTAACTTCACTCAAGTGTATCAATAATACAAGTACCGGAGGAATAGAAACTGATTCGTTTACCACTGTCACTTCTTCACTTTATTATATTAGAGTATATCATTCGGGGGCTGGTGCCGGAACTGGAAATTTTAGCATTTGTGTATTTAATGTAAACGCTCCTACAACTCAGGCTTCATCTGTTACATTTACAAATACCAACTCTACGTCTACACAGGTAAACTGGACAAACGGAAATGGAGCATCCAGAGTTGTTGTTGCATTACCAATTACAGCCTTTGTTATTCCTCCTTCAAATTATACTACTTATACACCAAATACCATTTTTGGTTCAGGAACTCTTTTATCAGCAGGGACAAATAATTATGCTGTTTATGATGCAACTGGAAGCACTTCAACCGTAACGGTAACAGGACTTGCACCGTTAACACAATATTCCTTTTATGTGTATGAATACAACGGAACAAATGCTGCAAAAACATATTTAACACCCGGTGCAGGAAATTCAATTACTACATTGCCTGTAACGTTTATTTCATTTACAGGAGTAAAACAAAATAACGATGTATTGCTTTTGTGGCAAACTGCCAGTGAAATAAATAATGATTATTTTGAAGTGGAAAGATCATTGGATAATAGTCAATGGACAACTATTGGAAAAGTTAAAGGACACGGTACAACAAATTCAATCAGCAATTATCAGTATTCAGATGTCTCTTCCGATAGCTATCGGAATCCGCTCGACATGACAAACACACTTTACTATCGTTTAAAACAAATTGACTTTAATGGTAAATACTCGTATTCAAAAATTATTTTAATTAATGATCAAACTAAAATAATTAATGACGTATCGGTATCCCCAAACCCTACAAGTTCCTTGCTCTCACTCGGTGTAAATTCGACAACGAACACTGATGCTGATATTATAATCACCGATTTGCAGGGAAGAACGGTATTGACAAAAAAAGTTGAATTAATAAAAGGATTTAACAAATGTATTTTAAATGAATTTGCAAATTTTAATGCAGGAATATTTTTCTTAAAAATTACTGCTAACAATGAAACTACAGTTGTAAAACTTATAAAAATGTAAATACCATATTGAAATATTCTTCTAAAGATATTCAATTAATTTTATAAAAAACGAAGTCTGAAAATAATCAGACTTCGTTTGTATTTAAAAACATAAAGTTTCAAAAATCTTCTACTATTGAATTCTCTATTTCACCACCACCAACTTTTTTACACATTGATCACCATTTGGTGTAAAGAAATTAAGAAAATACATTCCACTTGGAATTTCCTGAATGTTTAATTCTCCATTTACAATTTCAAATTCGTTAAACGTTTTTACCACTCGCCCATCCATCGAAAATAATTGTATGTTGCTAATAAATATTTTATCTGTTTTGATAATAATTTTATCATTTGCCGGTTGCGGATAAATGGAAATATTTGATGAAATATTTGTTACTTCTTCAACAGCCACTTGTGAAACTGTACGAAAATTAAAGTTTAAAAAATTACCAAAATCAGCATTAAAAGTTTTTAAAACCGGGGAAGCAACATTTTCAGGATTCTTCATAAACCTAACTCCACCATTACCTTGAGCGGTATTGTTCCAAAACGAAAGACCATCGCCTGCACTATCAATAAAATTAAAAGAGTAACAGCCATATCCAAGATTAAAAGTATCTCTAACAATAAAATTAGAATCTGAAAATGTTTTATAAAAAATTGTTTTCCCCCACCAAGTTGAAATGGTATATGAATTTTCAAATGGCCTGGCATTGGTATGCGTTTCGATAATAAAACTAAAAGGCAAAACAGTTGGCAATTGAAAGGTTGAAGTTTTGGTATTATTAAATGGATTCTCATCAGCTTGCTCATTTGCTTTATCAATCCAAACTGTAAAAGTTTTTACTCCCGATGGGTCAACCCAATTTATTGAAGGTAAAACAACTTCCACTTTTTCATCAAATTTTAAAATGCCTTTCCAAGTATAAGTTTGAGGAGTGCCATCTCCAATCCTGTATTTTATTGTTGCGGATGTTAGCGTTTGTAAACCAAAATTTCGTATCACGATTTTCGCATTGTCACATATCGGATTGTTTCTGTTAAACACAAATTCGTTTGTTGGCGAAAGGATGCTTTCAATACCGGCATCGGTTGTATAAAAATTACTTTTATAATAAATTAACTGCGTTCCATAAGCATAGCCTCCGCTTGGCTTTGATGGCAAATAAGTGTCCATATCCACATCAACCGAATCGATTCCTTTTGGTGCGACTAAATTATATTCATATGGATTAACAATCATACCCGGACACCAGTTTGCACGATTGTAAATCCACGTTCCACCCTGATTAATAATTGGGTTCGAGCCACAATCATCCTTCCAAATTGTATTTTGAGCAAACTTCACATTGTTTAATTTTACGTAATAATTATTAGGCATAAATTCACAACATCCGTTGTTATCAGAACCATGACCGGTAATTGTCATCCTTAATTTAACCGAACCTGTAGAATCTGTTTTGTTAAATAATTTAGCCGGTAAATGATTGTCAATTGGATCAGTTGCACTTCCATATCCAAAATATCCATTCCATAAATTTTCAACTTTGTAAGCTTCTCGACTTGGAGTTCCTTCTATCATAAAAAATTCAATTGTGCCTGTAAAACCCCATGAATAGCCGGAGTAATTCATTCTTATCTGAACCGAATCGTGAAGAAAAATTGCATAATCAGTTACATCATAAATATATTCATACGCAAAAGTTTTAGGGAAAAATTTTGCATAAGGAGTAATCATTCTTCCCATTTCATAATCGATAATTTTATCAAAAACCGAATAATAATTTGTATAGGTTGCCCTCACAGTTTGTTTCACCTGAACAAAAAGTGAATCAATTTTTTTTCCAGAAGTGTCGTAGTGAAAAGTATAATATTGAACAGGCCAAACTTTAATGGTATCAATTGGAACCTGAGGTTGCTGAATACTCACAAAAGCAAAATGAATAATTGTTAATTGCACTGATGGAACAGAATCTGTTTTTTTTGTTGTGGAATTAAATGAATTAACCCAAGTGGTATCAGTTGAATAATTAAAAGAATCCTTTACTGCACCATTAACGGTGAATGTTGTCGCTTTTTTTAAAGTAGAATCTTTTGTATGGGTATTATTTCTCACATAAATGGTATTGGTATAATCCCATTCGCATTGTCCGTTCGATTCGCAGCCTACAGTATATTTCATCATAATGCGCTGAAACTTTTTTGTTGATGAAGGAAACGTAGCCCACTGATCAAAATTGCCATAATGATTAAACGATACGGTACTAAACACTTTCAGATAAGTTGTATCACCGTTGGCAGCTTGTATTTGGTTTGCCGAAATAAGCAACAGGCAAATCGAAAAGAAATTAATTATTTTTTTCATATCCAATAAAAAGTAAAACTCTATGCAATGATATTAATATCCGATTACAAATTTTCAGACATATTCATGTAGTGTAAAATTTTTAGATTTAGATTTAAAAACACTCCTCAAAAAAGGATTAATAAAATTCTGCTACATTTGCAGCGCTTTTTATGAGAATAGAAATTTTAAAATCAAAGATCCACCGTGTAAGACTCACTCAAACTGAGCTGCACTATGTTGGTAGTATCACTATCGACCAAGCTTTAATGGAAGCTGCAAATATTATCGAGAACGAAAAAGTTCAGGTTGTTAACGTAAACAATGGCGAAAGGCTTGAAACTTATGTGATTACCGGAGAACGTAATTCGGGAGTGATTTGCCTTAACGGACCTGCGGCTCGCAAAGGTTTTGTTGGCGATCACCTCATTATTATTTCCTATTGTTCGATGCCATTTGAAGAGGCTAAAACCTATAAGCCAGTTGCTGTTTATCCTGATGATAATAATCGCTTAAACGCTTGAATTCAAAACTGAAATCATTCATTCAATATTCAGTCATCACATTGATTGGAGTATTCTTTTTGGTGTTTGTTTTTAAAGGAACCGATTGGAATGATTTGATGGATAAATTCAGCAAAACAAACTATTGGTGGATTGCTGCCGGTATGTTGGTTTCAATTTTCAGTCACTTTTTGAGAGGGTATCGTGCAACAATGTTTTATGATGCACTGAATTATAAAGTTCCGGTAAAAAACAGTTTTTATGCGGTGATGATCGGTTATATGATGAATTATATTATTCCTCGTGCCGGTGAAGTTTCGCGTTGTGCCGCTCTGGTTAAAACTGATGATATTCCTTTGAACAAATCGCTTGGAACAGTTGTTACCGAACGTGTTTTCGACATGATTATTTTGCTTTTAATTATAGCAATTGTTTTTGTATTGCAGTTTACTATGCTCACTGATTTTATTCAAAATACATTTGGTTCACAACAAGCCTCTGCTTCATCAGGTTCAAATTTAAAATATATCATTATTGGATTAGTTGCTGTGTTTGGCGTATTGACTTTTGTTCTTAGAAATAAAATTGCTTCTCATCCATTATACAACAAGGTTGTAAATTTATTAAAAGGATTTGTTGAAGGTTTAATGAGCATCAAGCAAGTTAAAAATCCTGTACTGTTTATCTTCCTTTCATTTGCCATTTGGTTCTGTTATATCATAATGATGTATTTCTGTTTGTTTGCGATGAAGGCAACCGAGCATTTAGGATTTATTGATTGCCTTACTGTATTTGCCATCGGTTCAGTTGGAATGATTATTCCTGCGCCAGGTGCCGGTGCCGGAACTTATCATTTTGCTATTATGTCGTCACTGTTATTATTTGGTGTTCCTAAAGAAGATGGAATTGCATACGCAACAATTGTTCATGGCATTCAAATGATTTTATTATTATTGATAGGAGCAATTTGTTCGCTTTTGGTTTTGGCAATGCATAAAAAGAAACTCGCATAACATGTCGCATCATCAACATATCGTCAATAAAATTCATACCATTGAAACCCTTTCTCATCAATTAAAATTATGGACTGAGGCGAATGAAAAAATTGTTTTTACCAATGGTTGTTTTGATCTGATTCATCAAGGTCATGTTGATTATTTAGCAAAAGCTGCCGATTTAGGAACAAAGCTTGTAATTGGCGTAAACACTGATGCTTCGGTAAATAAACTTAAAGGCGATCACCGTCCAATTCAGGATGAATATTCACGTGAATTTATTTTGGCAGCATTTGAATTTGTTGATGCCGTAATATTATTTGGCGAGCAAACACCATACGATTTAATAAAACTTGTTCAGCCAGATGTATTAGTTAAAGGCAGCGATTATAAACCAGAAGATATTGTTGGATATGATATTGTAAAAGCAAAAGGCGGTGAGATTAAAACCATCGATTTCCTTCCGGGATTTTCTACTTCGTTGATTGAAAAGAAAATTAAAAACGGCTAATTTTTTTTACCCTTATAACAAAAATGCCCGAAGAAAAATCTTCGGGCATTTTTAGTTTTATACAAACTCGATATTACTTTTTAATACCAAATTCTTTTTTCACTTTCTCTACATAATCTAATTTCTCCCAAGTAAACAATTCTACTTTTTTAGTAACGCTTTTTCCTTCCGGAGTTCTAAATGTTTTAGTAACTGTTTCGTTTTTACGTCCCATATGTCCGTATGCAGCAGTTTCGCTATACATTGGGTTACGTAATTTTAAACGTTGCTCGATAAAGTAAGGGCGCATATCAAAAATGCTTTCCACTTTCTTTGCAATTTGTCCGTCAGTTAATTTTAGTTTTGAAGTACCGTAAGTATTTACATAAATACCCATTGGTTTAGCAACTCCAATTGCATAAGAAACCTGAACCAATACTTCGGTACAAACTCCTGCAGCAACTAAATTTTTTGCAATATGACGTGTTGCATATGCAGCACTTCTATCAACTTTACTTGGATCTTTTCCTGAGAATGCACCACCACCGTGAGCACCTTTTCCACCATAAGTATCAACAATAATTTTACGACCGGTTAAACCAGTATCGCCATGAGGGCCACCAATTACAAAGTTTCCTGTTGGATTGATATGGTAAGTGATCTTATCATTAAATAATTTATGTAACGATACTTTTAAATGTTTCTTCACGCGAGGAATCAAAATAGATTTTACATCTTTAGTGA
>Ga0194047_10002078_pt1 | contig 11658 bp, 9 predicted proteins | sample JunL225m_MetaG_2_FD_160070 | JGI IMG/M metagenome (GOLD analysis project Ga0194047, IMG submission 160070) | Anoxic zone freshwater microbial communities from boreal shield lake in IISD Experimental Lakes Area, Ontario, Canada - Jun2016-L221-5m | ecosystem: Environmental > Aquatic > Freshwater >...
ATTTTATACAAAACAAAAACCGATTTAGAATTAGAAAAACTTTCAGGAAAATCAATTTCTGAAATTGAAAATATTGTCAGAAAATGCAATACGATTTTATTGGAAGCTCGCACAAAAAGAGTAAGACCGGGGTTGGATGATAAAATGATCACATGCTGGAATGCGCTGATGATAAAAGGATACGCGGATGCTTATCAAGTTTTTAATGATGAGAAGTTTTTAAAAGTTGCCACAGATTGTGCAGATTTTATTTTAGAAAATTTATTAAAAGAAGATCAACTTTTTCGCATTTATAAAAACGGTAAGGTAACCATTACTGCATTTGCCGAAGATTATGCTGCATTATGTGAAGCTTTGATATTATTATATGAAGTAAGCGGGGAGGAGAAGTACATTTTTAAAGCAAAAAAGATTATTGATATTTCTATAGATTTATTTTTTGATACAGCATCTAAATTATTTTATTTCAAATCAAAAAATGATGAGCAACTTGTAGCAAGAAAAATTGATATGAGCGATGATGTGATTCCATCCGCTAATTCGATGTTTGCCAAATGTCTTTATCAACTTGGGTTTTTATTTGATGAAACAAAATACCACGAAATGGTTGACGAAATGTTGCTTGCTGTTCAGACCAAAATTGAACGATTCCCAACAGGTTATTCAAACTGGATGCAAGTATTGTTGTGGAAACAAAAAGGGTTTTATCAGATAATTATTTCGGGTAAAAATGCAGATGAAGTAAAAACAGACTTACAAAATATTTATTTGCCAAATGCTATCATCATTGCATTACATCACCAATCATCTATTCCTTTTTTAACAGATAAATTAATTTCAGATGAAACAAAAATTTATATGTGTAAAGATAAAACTTGTGGTTTACCAATGACAACCGTTGAAGATGTTTTGAGAACTTTATAAATGCACTAATTTGAAGCCAAGTTTTTGGGCAAAAGTGTAGTAATATTCTTTAATATAATTTTCTACGCTATCAATATTCCTGAACTCTTGTAACATATCAATCAATAGGATATCGAATACACATCCTTCTACAAATTTTATCTCTTTACCAAATCCGCAAACGCACAGTGCATTTGTTTTTCGTAGGAAACGTTTGATGTGTCGAAGGTCAGTATTTAGGGTATGACAGGTTCCAAAATGGATTATTTTATTATGACAATTTGGTCCAAGCATATCGGCAAGGTCATCAAGAGTTACAATTTCTTTTCCTACTAAAATTTGATTGGGTTTGCCATGAAAAGCAATATATAAAATGCTGTAATCTTTATATTTTTTTAGTTGAGATTGTTTTAAATAATAGGCAAGATTTTCACGTGTTCCACAATGCCTGTGAATGTAATTGATGTTTCGGTTTTGTTTCATAAACATCAGCACAGCCAGCACCGATGCTTCATCTTTGAGGTCTTTGCTCCAATCACCCTCAACGCAAAAAACTTCTTTGATATATGTTTTTGAAAATTTCATTTTGTATATAACGAAAAAAGCTGCGGTGCAATTACTTACACAACAGCTTTTCTTTTTTTATATGTTATTTTGTTTAGTCAACATTATCATGTAGAAATGAATTGTTTGTTCTGATTTCTGCTTTGTTATTTACCGAATCTTCAAACAATGTTAAACGAGAGATTTGTTGTTCAGAAGAATGTGGAACTTCGTTTAATTTTTTATTTTTCCGTTTGTATGCAGGTTCTTTTTCAAGGTCACGAATACCACCCGGAGAATTGATTGTAACATTAAGGTTTTTCAATTCTTTGATTCGCTGAATATGTTTTTCGATTTTAATTTCTTGCTCATCGTTAATTTCTTCTGCACTAACATTATTTACCATATTGTTAACTTCGTTCATCAACTCTTCAATTTGCTCTTCTTTTGAAACTACATCCTGTACACGAAATTTTATTTCATCATCTTCATCATTCGTTTCCTCTACGAAATGTGTTTCTTCAAATTGTACTTCCTCAATAATCTCTTCAATTTGTTCTACCTCTTCTTCTTCTATTTTTAACTCAAAGTGCATTTCATTTTCTACCTCTTCTTGAATTTCCATTGATGGAATTTCAGGTTCAGGAGGAGTTTCAATGATATTGGTTGTGATGATCATTTCTTCCTTTTGAGTAGGCTCATGAAGCATAAATTTTTGTTTTTGCTCTACAAAATTTTCATCAAGCGATTGAAGAATAATTTTATTTTCTCTAGGTTCAAAACCTGTTGCGATAATTGTTACAGCAAGTTTCTCACCGAGTGATTCATCATAGCTTGTTCCGAATATCATCTCAGCACTTAAACCTGATTCACTCTGAATATAATTTGAAATAAGATCAACCTCATCCATTAACACTTCTGTTGAACCTGAAGTAATATTTAGGAGAATATTTTTTGCTCCAAAAATTTGATTGTCGTTTAGGAGTGGAGAAGCTAATGCTGTTTTCACTGCTTCCAACGCACGATTTTCTCCTTCGGCTGTTGCCGAACCCATAATTGCAACACCACTATTTTTCATTACTGTTTTAACATCTTCAAAATCCACATTGATGTATCCGGGATAAGTAATCAGTTCAGCAATTCCTTTTGCAGCAGTTGTTAAAATATCATTTGCATGACTGAAAGCCTGACGTAGCGGCAAGTTTCCGTACATCTGTTTTATTTTATCATTTCCAATTACGAGCAAACAATCAACGCTGCGTTTTAAATTTTCTATTCCTTCATCAGCATAATCTTTTCTTTTTTTACCTTCAAAAGAAAATGGTAAAGTAACGATACCAACTGTTAAGATATCTAATTCTTTCGCTGTTTTTGCAATGATAGGTGCAGCTCCTGTTCCGGTGCCACCGCCCATTCCGGCAGTGATGAACAACATTTTTGTATTAACACCAAGCACTTCGATAATATCTTCGATAGCTTCCATGGCAGCTTTTTTTCCAACTTCAGGATTTGATCCTGCACCAAGTCCTTGAGTTAAGCCTGAGCCTAATTGTATTTTGTTAGGAATAGGACTTGCTTCTAAAACTTGCAAATCGGTATTGCAAATCACAAAATCAACACCTTTGATACCTTGTGCGTACATGTGATTTACGGCATTTCCACCACCACCACCAACACCTAGAACTTTTATAATACTTGATTTATCTTTTGGCAAATCGAATTTCAATCTTGTTTCCATAATTTTTTATTTTTATTGTTAACGGTTAACAGATGACTGTTCACTGTGAACTTTTTTAAAAATCTTTCATATCATTATCATCGTCCAACCAGATTTTTCCTTTTTCAAGAATTTTACTAAAGAATCCTTTTGATTTTACATCCTTAACTTTCTTCTCATCAACAGTTGGTTCGATGATCGGTTCTTCAACGCCACTAAGCAGTCCTTTTATTACTAGACCTACACCTGTTGCGTACATCGGACTTTTTATTTCTTCAACGATTGATTTTGAAATATGTTCATTTGGATATCCGATGCGCGTATCAAAACCTGTTACAAATTCAACAAGCTTATCCAGATGTTTTAATTGAGCGCCACCACCTGTAATTACAATTCCAGCATTAAGTTTTTTCTCAAGACCTGAACTTTTTATTTCATAAAGAACAGATTCAAAAATTTCTTCCACACGAGCCTGAATAACCATGGCAAGATTTTTTACTGAAACTTCTTTTGGAGGGCGACCATGAAAACCGGGAATACAAACGATCTCATTTTCTTTATTTTCGTCAGCCAATGCCGAACCAAATTTTACTTTCAATAATTCAGCTTGATTTTTTAGCACTGAACAACCTTCAACAATATCTTCGGTAATAATATTTCCACCAAAAGGAATCACCGCAGTATGACGAATTATTCCATTTTTAAAAATGGCAACATCACTTGTTCCACCACCAATATCCACAAGGCAAACACCTGCTTCAAGTTCTTCTTGTGTTAATACCGCATCAGATGATGACAGCGGTTCAAGTATCAAGCCTGCAACATCCAAACCTGCACGATTCACACTTTTTAATATATTTTTTATTGCATCAACATGACCGGTGATGATGTGAAAATTTCCTGATAAACGCACACCTGCAATTCCTATCGGATCAGTAACATCTGTGAAGTCGTCAACAGAATATTCCTGAGGTAAAACATGAATGATTTCATCACCTGCTGGCAATGCAAGTTTGTAGGTATCATTGATGAGTTTATCTACATCAGCTTGAGTAATTTCATCTTCGGTATTGATGCGAGAGATTGAGTTTCGGTGTTGGATGCTCTTGATGTGTTGACCGGCAATTCCAACATGTACCGAGTGAATTTCAATTCGTACCTTACCGCTTTCCATTGATTTTTTTGCATTTTCAATAGCCTCACGAATAGCCTTAACCGTTTTATCAATATTACGAACTTCACCACGAATCACACCTAATGATTCGGCTTTTCCCATTCCAAGAATTTCTACTTTTCCATTCTCGTTTTTTGTTCCAACAATTGCGCATACTTTTGTTGTTCCAATATCTAATCCAACGATAATTTTTTGATTATTTTCCATATCTTTTATGTCAATATTTTTATAACTTTCTTTTTTCTTGTCTTGCTAATTCTATCGTTTCACACAAACAATTTGATCCTTATAACTAAGGTTTATCGTTTTGTATTTATTCCAACCAACTTTGCTCAACCCTTCTTTGTAAAACAACATTAGCTTGTTGAATTTATCTTCCATGTTTTGAGTATCTCCAAAAACTATTTGATGATCACCAACTTTAGGTATCAAAACAATCTCACTTTCAGCAGTAACAAATATCTGTTCGATCTGGGCTTTCCAGAAAGCATCTTTATCAACATGTGTGGCTATCTTGTAGAGTTCACTACACACAAAACTTTGAATAGAATCCGACCCGGAATAGTTCTCGAAAATGTTTCCGGTAGCAATAAGAACTCTTGCTGTAAACCTCTCAGATAAAGGCATCTTCAGCCCATTTTTATCAATATAAAATCCTGTTCCATCTGTTTTTAAGATACGTAAAATGGGCTCACGTTGTTGGATATTGATATTGATCACACCGTTCAAATCAGTGAACACTTCTGCTTTAAAGATCATTTTATTGTTCAGAAGTTTTTTTTCGAGATTCGGAATATTGAGGTCGGCAATCTTTTTTTCTAAAATCAGTTTTTCATTTCCATCCGATCGAATCGTTTTTAAAACAGTTTCTCGGTCGATAAAAAGCAGTTCGTTTTTGGGAGATAGTGTTAAAGAAATTTTGCTGCAATGAATATCATCTACTTCTTTATTTATAAATGCGAGGCTCACAATTAATCCACTCACCAACAAAACCCACATTGTGATGATGCCAACTTTTTTTAATCGTGATATAAACTTTTGTTTATCGAATTTCATTTTTTTATACCCTCCTAAAACCTCCCTTTTTTGGGAGGAATTATATTTTAACCTACTTATTTATTTCTACTAATAATTTCCTTAACGGTTCAACCAATTGGTCGATATCACCAGCCCCAAGCGTTAATAACACTTCAGGATTTTTCTTTGAAATGATTTCTATAACTTCATTTTTTGAACACAATAATTTATGTTCAATCGTCATTTTGTCAAAAATTATTTTTGAAGAAATTCCTTCCATCGGAAGTTCACGTGCCGGATAAATATCCAACAACAACACATCATCTGCCAGAGATAAACTCTTAGCAAATCCATCAACAAAATCACGTGTTCTGGAAAAAAGATGTGGTTGGAAAATAACGGTAAGTTTTTTGTTTTGATACATCTGTTTTACTGAAGAAATAATCGCTTTTAATTCTTCAGGATGGTGTGCGTAATCATCGATGTAAATTGTATCTGAATTTTTAATTTGATATTCAAATCTTCTCTTTACACCGCGAAACGAAACCAATCCTTCACGCAACTCTTCATCAGTTACACCAGCCTGCAAACATGCTGCAGACGCGGCAACAGCATTCTCCACATTATGCATTCCCGGAATTCCCAAATGCAAATCTTTTAATATTTTTTCTCCGGCATGCACATCGAAATAATATTTATCGCCATCTATTCGAATATTATCTGCGTATATATCGGTTTTCTCTTTGATGGAATAAGATTTTACAGATTTTCGTGGAAATTCTATTGGCATTTCTTGAGACGTTGCATGCAACGTCTCTACAAGATTGTCATAAATATCTAATCCCTTTTTGATAAAAATTGTTCCACCTTCTTTTAATTTATTTGCAAAATCTAAGAATGATTTTTTTAGTTCTTCATGCTTACCATAAATATCCAAATGGTCAGCATCAGTTGAAGTGATGATTGAAATAAAAGGATTTAAAGTTAGGAAAGAACGGTCGTATTCGTCTGCCTCTACTACTAAAAATTGGTTATCGGTTATCGGTGATAGGTTATCGGTGTTTGATACCACCTTGTTAGGAGGAGAAATTTTGTGCAACAGTAAATTGGAATTATAGTTGCTTGAAATACCACCAAGAAATGCTGCGCAATCAATATTGCTTTGTTTTAAAATATGTGCTATTAAAGTTGACGTTGTTGTTTTTCCATGAGTTCCGGCAACGGCAATTGTTTTATATTCATCAGAAATTATCCCTAAAACTTGTGAACGTTTTAAGATGGTGAAATCATTTTCTTTCAACCATTTCCATTCTTCGTGATCCTTTGGAATTGCAGGAGTGAGAACAACAAGACAATTGGCAAATGGCAATTGGAAATTAGCAATTGAACTTCCTAAATCTTCATAATGAATTTCAATTCCTTCATGAATTAATTCTTTTGTTAACTCCGTTTCAGTTTTATCATATCCATAAACTTTTATTCCCTGATGATTAAAATAGCGAGCAATAGCACTCATGCCAATGCCACCGATACCAAGGAAATAAACTGTTTTTATGTTTATAAAATTCATTTATCGTTTCTGTTTTCAATTAACATTAATACTTCATCCACAATATTTTTTGCAGCATCAGGCATAGCAAAACTTGCAATATTATTTTTTAGTTGAGCCTGTTTTATTTCGTTGTTTGCCAATTTGATCACCTCATCTACTAATACATTTCTTGCATCAATATCTGTTACCAAAATTGCAGCTTCTCTATCTACTAATGCCATCGCATTTTTTGTTTGATGGTCTTCGGCAACGTTTGGTGACGGAACTAAAATTACCGGTTTTTTTACTTGAGCAAGTTCTGCAATCGAAAGTGCACCGGCACGTGAAACAACCACATCTGCTGCTGCATAAGCAAGGTTCATTTCGTAGATGAAAGTTTGAAGTTTGAAGTTTGGAGTTTGAAGATTTTCTGAAACAGAAAAGTTTTTTCCTGTTTGCCAAATCATTTGCAATCCTGCATCTTCAATTTTTTGTAGTCCTGCTAAAATGCTTTCATTAATTGTTCGAGCACCAAGACTTCCTCCAATTACAAGAACAGTTTTTTTATTTGGATCAAGATTGAAAAAAGTAATTGCTTCGTTTCTTAAGCTTTGTACATTCATCAAATCTTTTCTAACCGGATTTCCTGTTTTTACAATTTTGTCAGAAGGAAAAAATCTTTCCATTTTATCATATGCCACACAAATTGTTTCTACCCGATCTTTCAATATTTTATTTGTAATTCCTGCATAAGAATTTGCTTCATGAATTAATGCAGGAATTTTTTTCATTGTTGCAGCATACAACATCGCACCGCTGGCATATCCACCAAAACCAATAGCTACATCAGGTTTAAATGTTTTTAAAATCTGCAATGATTTCCAAACACTGTGTATCACTTTTACCGGAAATAAAATATTTTTTACCGACAAACTTCTTTGCAATCCGCTTATCCAAAGCCCAATAATTTTGTATCCAGCTTTTGGAACTTTTTCCATTTCCATTCTATCACTTGCACCAACAAAAAGAATTTCAACTTCAGGAATTCTTTTTTGCAATTCCTGAGCAACAGCAACAGCCGGATATATATGTCCGCCAGTACCACCTCCGCTAATTATAACTTTTAATTTTTTCATTACATTCATTTTAGCCACAAAGCCACCAAGTATCGAAGTTTCACTAAGAATTTCTTTGTGTTACTTTTTGCTAATTATTACTTTTAATTTTTTAATCACATTCATTTTAGCCACTAAGTCACCAAGAATCGAAGTTTCACTAAGAAATTCTTTGTGTTTCTTTTTGCTAATTATTACTTTTATTTTTTAATCACATTAATTTTAGCCACCAAGTCACAAAGTATCGAAGCTTCACTAAGAAATTCTTTGTGTTACTTTTTGCTAATTATTACTTTTTAATTTTTTAATCACGTTAATTTTAGCCACCAAGTCACCAAGTATCGAAGTTTCACTAAGAAATTCTCTGTGTTACTTTTTGCTAATTATTATTTTTAATTTTTTAATCACATTAATTTTAGCCACCAAGTCACCAAGAATCGAAGTTTCACTAAGAAATTCTTTGTGTTTCTTTTTGCCTTAGAGTCTTTGTGGCTAATTATATCACCATCCTTTTAATTCCATTTTTTATTAATGGCACATTGAAATTTATTAAATATCCTAACCGTTTCTCTGTTAATTTTAAATGACTCAATATTTGTGCTTCCCAGACAGGATTAACATTTTCTAATGCCTTGAGCTCACATATTACTAAATCATTCACAAGAACATCAAGCCTTAAACCTTCTTCAAAAGTTACCCCTTCAAAAACTATAGGAATTGGAATTTGTCTTTTAACTATAAATCCTTGTTGTTGCAGAACATGACAAAAGCATATTTCATATACTTTCTCCAATAACCCAGGTCCAAGTGATGTGTGAATATGAAAAGCAGCATTAACAACTGCCTTACCAATTCGTTCCTCTTCTTCACTTATCGGTTTATATTTTTTATCTTCAACCATTTGCTATTATGCTCTTATCAACTAAAGTTTCATTTGTTTTATTCAGCTCTTCAATTTCCGGCTCATCTTGTTCAATATATCTACTCACACTCATGATTACTCCGAAGGCTACACTTGTTAATAAAATTGATGTTCCTCCTTTACTAACTAATGGAAGTGTTAGTCCTGTTACCGGAAATAAATTTACCGCAACAGCCATATTTATCAGTGCTTGCAATACCAGTGAAAAACTCAATCCAACAGCAATGAGAGCACCAAATGCTTTCGGACTTTTTAATACCATTCGTACCGATCGATATAAAAAAAACATATATAACATCAGCATAATGATTGCCCCTACCAAACCATATTCTTCAGCGATGATTGCATAAATAAAATCAGAATATGCTTCAGGTAAAAAATTTCGTTCTGTGCTGTTTCCAGGAAATTTTCCAAAGAGTCCACCAGTTGCAATGGCAATTTTTGCATGATCATTCTGATAACTTTTATCAGCATCATAAGTATGCTTTCCAAAATTTTCGATACGGCCTTTCCACGTTGCCAAACGTCCGGTTCCACGCAATGCTTTTTCCGGCACAAAAAATAAAATACTAAAAAAAAGTATTCCTGAAAGTGCAACAATTCCTGTGATGAGTGCAAGGTGTTTTATTTTTACACGACCAATAAAAAGGATAATAAAACATGTTGCAAAAAGCACTAAAGCTGTTGAAAGATTTTCGGGAGCGATTAGTAAACAGATAGCAGTAATATGTGCAAGTATCGGAAGAAATGTTTTTTTGAAATCATCAATTGTATCTTGTTTTCGGGCAAGCTCACGTGTAACAAACATGATGATTGCAAGCTTCGCAATATCTGAGGCCTGTAAGGTTAAGCCGGCAATACTTATCCAACGTTTTGCTCCGTTTATTTCAATTCCAAAAAATAATGTGTAGATCAGTAATGGATACGTTAACCAAATAAGCAGCTTTGAAATACCAATAAAATATTTGTAATGGATAGTATGAATTGCAAGCATAAGCACAAAACCAAAACATAAAAGTCCTGCTTGCTGAAATAAATAAAACTCTACATTACCACCATTTTTTTTGTATGCCAACGCTCCTGTTGAACTATAAATAGCCAACAATCCCCATATGGAAAGAATAAAAATTATTCCCCACATAAAAGGATCTCCCTTTGGTTTTATTTTACTCCAATTATCCATTTCTATAATTCTCTCACTTCTTTTTTAAACTGACGACCTCTGTCTTCGTAATTTTTAAATAAATCGAATGAAGCGCATGCTGGTGAAAGCAATACAACTTCTCCAGCTTTAGCTAATTTTTGTGCTACATGAACAGCTTCTTTAGCTGAAGTTGTATTCACGATCATGTCAACATCGGCACCAAATGCTTCATGAATTTTTCTATTGTCTAAGCCCATGCAAACAATAATGCGCACTTTATCTTTTACAAGTTCTTTTAGAATGGCATAATCGTTTCCTTTGTCAACACCACCTGCAATCCAAATAGTTGGTTTTTCCATACTTTCAAGTGCATACCATGATGAATTTACATTGGTTGCTTTTGAGTCGTTGATGAACTCAACACCTCCAATTGTGCCCACAGATTCTAATCGGTGTTCAATGTTTTGAAAGTCGGAAAGACTCTCGCGAATGGTGTCTTTTCGGATATTGAAAACCTGTCCGATGATTGCCGCAGCCATTGAATTGAAAGCGTTGTGACGTCCTCTTAGTGATAGTTCATTCATATACATAGTGAAAGGGTTTAAGTTTTGTTTTTCGATTGTTGAAATGATTTGACCGTTATTGATATGTGCGCCAATTGGCAATTCTTTGTTAAATGAAAATGGAATTTGTTGTGCTTTGATTTCAAACTTTGAAATGTTGTTGATGGTTAGTTCATCATCGGCACCGTAGATAAAAAAATCTTGCTCAGTTTGATTTTGTGTAATGCGGAATTTTGAGTTTACATATTTCTGTAAATCATAATCGTATCTGTCTAAATGATCAGGAGTGATATTGGTGAGAACTGCTACATCAGCCTTGAATTCATACATGTCATCCAATTGAAAACTGCTGAGTTCAAGAACATAATAATCGTAATTTTTTTCAGCCACTAAACGTGCGAAACTTGTTCCAACATTTCCTCCACATGCAACATTAAAATTTGCTTTTTTTAATAGATGATATGTTAAAAGGGTAGTTGTTGTTTTACCGTTTGTTCCGGTGATACAAATTTTCTTTGCGTTGGTGTATCGCCCGGCAAATTCTATTTCTGAAATAATTGAAATATTTTTTGAACGTAATTTTTTGATGATGTCAACCTTTTCCGGAATGCCAGGACTTTTTATGATCTCATCCGCATTTAAAATCAAATTTTCTGAATGTTGATTTTCTTCAAAAGCAATTGTATGATCAAGTAATTCTTTCTTGAAATTTTCAGGAATAGCTCCGCTGTCAGACACAAATACATCAAAGCCTTTTTGTTTGGCTAAGATGGCTGCGCCTGTTCCGCTTTCTCCACTTCCTAATATGACAATTCTTTTGTTCATTTTTTTGCTGCCGGCTTTTGGCCTTTAGCTGTTTGCTTTTTTTTGCCAGTGGCTAGAAGCCAAAAGCTAATTGCATTTTTATCTAATTTTTAAAGTCAATATTGTTGTTACTACTGCCAGCATAATTCCAACGATCCAGAAACGTGTTACAATTTTTGATTCGTGGTATCCGCTTTTTTGATAATGATGATGCAATGGCGACAT
>Ga0194047_10002079_pt1 | contig 11652 bp, 5 predicted proteins | sample JunL225m_MetaG_2_FD_160070 | JGI IMG/M metagenome (GOLD analysis project Ga0194047, IMG submission 160070) | Anoxic zone freshwater microbial communities from boreal shield lake in IISD Experimental Lakes Area, Ontario, Canada - Jun2016-L221-5m | ecosystem: Environmental > Aquatic > Freshwater >...
TTTTGAGTGTCAGTGTATTTGAACAAGTCGATATTTTACAATTAGTTACGAATTCTGCTGGCACAATCCCAGAGACCCGTGCTTGTAACCAATTGAATTTATTTGACTTATAGTTGGACAGTAGTGTGAGAAAATAGCTTGTTTTGGCGGGCTTAAAAAAATATGTTGCCGTGGTAATGAAGCGAGAGTAATTTGATTCTATAGTAATTTTTTTTTAACGATTTTGTTGTTGGATCCAATTTCAGCTGCTGCCGAGTCGTCTAGGTAAAGTCGTATAAAGGAGGTAACTTCTTTATTATTTGAAATTGTTTGTCCGTTAACAGATGGCTCAATACTATGATACTTATTTTGTATTGGGATTAATTCAACGCGATTAACTCTTATTTATGGAGCATTTCAGTGCTGACGACCTCTTTAGAATGAGTGACAACGGAGTTCCCATTCAAACCGAAAAAGCGATTAGGGGACTTATTGCTCCATTTGAAAGTCTTTTTCCTGATTCACGCGTGCCGGTTGATGTTGAAGCTGCATTACCATTTCTTTCGAAACCGGCGAGACACACCCTTAAACAGCCACCACCATTTTATAAAAAAGAATGGATCGAATGGATTCTTTGGGAGATGAAGTTGCGTCTTGAGCTAGCTGTTAGCTTCCTAAATCTTGCCGCTCTCAAAACCCAGTCACAAAATCCACCACCCATCATTTTGTTTCTAAGAGAATTCAGAGGAGTTTCCCATAACACTGATGGTGATATACTTATAATGACTGGTGGAGAACAAAATGACATTCAACTTCGAGAGCGAATTGAAGAAATGTTTCCCCAATGCTTTATCTTCTGGCTCGCTAACCCTAAAGACGCAATCTCTTACTGTTTTACAAAGAAGGTTAACCAAAATTCGTATCCTTACTTCTCTTCTCAAGATTGGCTGGAGAGTGTAGAGATTTTGGCAAAATCAGCTAATCTCATCATTATGGCGAACACAAGCACAGCAAAGTTTCTATCATTTGAAGTTGATCCTGATAGCGTGCCAACAATGAACTCACTAAATTCAAGAGATGCAATCAACAAAGAAATCTCTATACTAGAAAAACATGGATTAGTAGATAAAACTTTCTTCAGTGATGCGAAGGAGGTAAAGCCGCAACTCGGTCAAGTGAAAAGACTTGTTGATCTTACGCACGATTGCATTCCAAGTGGGGTATGTGGAAATTACGACAACATTCTTAATCTGCCGCTCACCGAGCACTGGCTTGGCATTAAATCCATCGAATATGCGGGCAATTTTATAGGTGCAATTGACAAAGCTTGGGGTCACGCTATTGACAAAGGCAAGGTCAGAATGACTGGTGATGTAATTGCTGCACAATTCATGGCTATGGGAGCGCTTGCAATAGTTCGGGGAGAACTAACGGCAGCCGCCGAACTTCATCTTGATCTTGCAAATATGATGCGGCACCGACCCAATTTTTTCAATTCCATAGATACTCTTGCAGAGGATGCTTTACGCGAGAGCGCAAAGTGGTATCAAAATAATGCAAGGCTATTCAGTACCGTTTATCGAATTAACTTTAGTGCCCCCCCTGTTTGATAAAAAGCGTTTTTTGCGTTATGCCGATTCTTTTTGAATCGCTATAGGATATATTTCTCGATGTCGTGTTTCGTGAAGAAATTCCTGAACATAAATTTGCATTGCAATAACGATGAGGGAATATAATACCATTCTTACAGTCAGAGTTGGTGCTCCTCTTTTCGAGGAAAAAGTCTACAGGATATTGCAGTTCCGCCTCGTATCATGAAACACTTCAAACTCGAAAAGTTTAAACTGGTGCTGATACATTGAACAGGATATCTACGTGCAAGGTTTAATATTAATTCTGCGAATCCCTTTCCATGAACAAGTTCAAGGTTCGTGTGCGGTAACCGGTCGGATGCGGAAGGTTTATGCTCTGAATATATAAAATTTGTTGAATATTATATGATATATAGTTATCGGCTTTTTGGTTTGCTGTGGCTATTATTGTTTAAAGTTTACACACGACAATAAGCTCATTGGTCGAATTTCCGCCATCGCATGAAAAAAACGTTCTGCTGTAAGATCTTCGGAGTCGACAGATAGGATGGTTGCTCCATACCAAAAAGAAGATGGACTCTGAAACATGTCACGAAAGATTATATGGAAAGGGTTTTGTTGGTTTTTAGCGATATCTTGATAATTTAGAATAACTAAGAAAATGCGTGGTTTTCCTATGCTTTTACGTAAATGAGCGGCATAGTATGACTCGGCGACCACCCATTCGCTTGGTGTGGATTTGCCGTCTATCACGGCAACAAATATTCCACACTCACTAATACTTTGAACTAGGTATTTTCTCCAAAGCCCTCCGGCTGGAATTGAAGACTTATCAATAAACACTTTATGTCCGCGTTCAGATGTCCATTGCTGCACCTTATGTGCTGTATCTGATGACCACTGTGAGCCATGCATATAACTGATAAATATCGTTTTGGATCGCACAGGAAGAAGGGAAAAGGCTCCTGACCCAATGGGTTTTCTTCCAATAGCATCAAGGATAGCGATTCGCAGCTGACTGTCTGCTAATTGAGATTGAATGCCGGATAATGAAGTACTCTCAAAGCCAATTCGACGTGCGTACATGAACAATATGTATGCACCAGCGGCAAAAACTAAACTGATGAAGATACGTGATATGTTCTGATCTATGACTGCAATCGAATAAGCCGTCGCAGTAGCAGCCAATCCCATGCCTAATGCACCAAAAGCGAAATCGCGATTGATGCGTTCAATTTCTGAAATTAAATTCTCCGAATCTTTGTTAGGAGGATATTTATTTATCTGCACAAACCTCAGACCATTCCGAGTAATAACAAAAAAGCAGTGAACAAGAAAAAACAGGCATAAAAAAGTTGAGGCTGACTTGAAGTACTGAATCGAAAACAAGCGAAAAAAAAATTCGTGTCCCGCCAGAAGTGTGGCCGATTGGAACACGTACAATGATACGAAGAGGTAACTTAGAGGGAATAGAAATTTGAGAAACCAGATTATTGTCAAACATGCCCAGTCGTGGACAGCATGGAACATATTATAAAGATTAATGGTGTGTATTTCTTGAAAAAAGATAACAATTTCCTCAGCAATTGCCTCGAACCCGTGCGCTTGTGTATGTTGAATGAAATCATCAAGACGACTATTGTCAAGGGGAGAGAAAGTATCTGTTGCACATGCAAGGTAAATTCGACCTGTTCCCAATTTTGTCGTGGTTCGAAGTGTATTTTCATCTTCGGTAGTGACTTGTTCTATACTTGTAGGAGTAAACACAATTGCATGACACACACTTACCGGAAATGATGTATATGCTGCGTTCTGTACGTTCCTAATGTCGAACCTTGACGATGGGCATGCACGGCGGAGTGCGTCAGTAATGTTATGTAACTCGTCTGGCGTGAACCCTATAAGTGTAATGCAGTGGGGTGTGCTCAATGATGTATTGTAAGTCATCGTAAAATTCTTTTGTATGGTACTGCTAAAAAATAAAATACATGATGCCCTTCCAGTACTGTTTACAAGCGAAAAGATTGTTGGGAAATACTTTGCTTTTGGCTATTTTTGAGAAATAATACTTATCAGTTTGAGTGGTTTGGTATAGTTTAATATAAAATTATTTATCCATTTATTTTAAAAGAATTAATATAACCCGATAAAATAATGTTTTGGGATAAAACCACTTTGTTTTGGGGTAGAACCATTTCGTCTTACTATAAAAATTTCGGCGAATTTGAAGACAACCCGGATATTAGCTTTCGGACCCTCGTAACAACGAGGCGATAGACCCTTTTTTTGAACGTCTTGGGCAGCGGCTTTTCGAAATCGGAGAGATCAGCGAACGGGAAAAACAATTGATGAATAGAGTGGTTTACTTGAAACGTGGCAAAATCCTGGAACTGAAGAGCGAAAAAGCTAGGGAAGTGTACCTTAAGGCCTGTCGGAGCATAGAATTCCATATGCAGCATCCTTTCTTTGAATGATCCGTATTTAGGAGCAATGTACGAGAAATGGTGGGAATCATTGTTGCCATGAAAGTTATCTTGGAGTTTTCTTCGTACTTCGAACAGGAATGTTTATCAGTCTATTTTTTCCGAATTAGGCAGTCAAGTTTAAACAATGTTAGCAATTATAAAGGAGATAAAGTGATGAAAAATTTTGAATTTTCAATTAGAAAAATGCTTAGCAATAGCGGCATGGAAGATGAGAAGATTAGGGCTATTCGTCAATTAACTGATATATACCAACCAGATTCGGAGGAAATAAGTTATAATATGCATATATTTTTCGGAGAAATCCTGATGACAGAAAAATCGCTTAAAGTAGTGGAAGAATTAATATGTGCATTGGGAAATATCAACCATCCTGATTCTCTGATTATTTTATCTTTAGTCAGAAACAATAGATTTCGTCTTTTTGATCCTGATTATGACACTCTGGCAAGTAAACAAGTATGGTCAGTTGTCGATAGTTTATTGGGTTGCTATGGGAAACAACCTGCTAATGTTGATTTGGGAACTAAATTTGTCGAACACCTAAAGAAATGTGGACTTAATGTGAGATACGAGCGATGGATGGGGTAATTCATGGCTAATTTTGCCTGCAAGGAATCTCTGTTTATTCGGCACTGCGGTAGGCTCTGCAATCAAAGTGGAAGGATAATGTTGCTGCCAGTGTAAACCATTGCGGTGACAGCAGAGTAACGTGCTAAAAATTTGCAGTGTTTTAGACGGAGTTTGATTGTTGTTAGGGTTCTTTTTGTCCTGTTCAGGTTAAGCGGATTAGTTTGCATAATGCAGTGAATCTTTCCGTTCACATGACACACACAAAAACCTTCCGCGTTTTCGTCAGCTCGACCTTCAGTGATTTTAAGGCTGAGCGGAATGCTTTGCAAGAAAAAGTGTATCCAAGGCTGCGCGAGCTGTGCCAGCAACACGAATGCCGTTTCCAGGCAATTGACCTCCGCTGGGGTATCAGTGAAGAGGCTGCACTCGATCAACAGGCAATGAATATATGTATAGAGGAACTACGCCAATGCCAACGAATTACGCCGCGCCCCAATTTTATTGTCTTGCTGGGCCAGCGCTATGGTTGGTGTCCTCTTCCTCCTCAAATTGATGCTGTTGAGTTTGAAACACTACTGGATGCTCTACCCCTTAACGCGCAACAACATATTCGCCAGTGGTACATACGTGATCACAATGCAGTCCCTGCCGATTACAGTCTTCAACCCCGTTCTGGGCTCTATAAAGAGATCAAGAACTGGTCTGTGGAAGAACAAAAACTGCGTGCTCTTCTACACCAAGCCATTCATAGTGTCGGATGGGCATTAGACGATCCCCGTCGCCTCAAATATGAGGCTTCGGCCACACATCAAGAAATATTTCATGGTGCTCTACAGGTCAAAGATTGCAATGAACATGTTTTCGGATTCTTCCGCACCATCGAAGGGATAGACCAAGATGACATGACTGGCGAGTACTTCGACCTTGACCCGCAAGGGAGACCAGATCAGGAAGCGCGTGAGCGACTCAACAAACTTCAAAAGGAGATGAGGGCTCGACTACCCGGAAAAATCAAAACGTATCCGGCGGCATGGATCGACAATGGACTAAGTGTGTGTCATATCACTCAGCTTTGTGATGACGTATATAACCGATTGAGAGACGTGATTGAAGCAGAGGTCAAATTGTGGAAACTATCCGATCCGGTTGATCATGAGGCATTAGCACACAAGATGTTTGGCAAAGTACTGGCTCAGGTATTCGTTGGAAGACGGAAAATTCTACAATCAATCCAGCAGTATCTTGATGGTCAGCTTCTGAATCCTCTTGTCGTGCATGGTGTCTCAGGCTCCGGCAAATCTGCATTAATGGCCAAAATCGTCGCCAATTACGAATTACGAGCCACACATTACGAAGTTATTGTCCGCTATATAGGCACCACCCCCTCATCCACAGATGTCCGTTCGCTTTTGGAAGGACTATGCAAGGAAATCACACTGCGCTATGATGGCGATATCACCACCATTCCTGTAGATTACAAACAACTGGTGTTGGAGTTCCCGAATCGGCTTGCTCTGGCAACAGCAGAAAGGCCAATCCTGCTCATCCTTGATTCGCTTGACCAACTCTCAGAAACAGATAACGGACGTGACTTTTCATGGCTGCCAGTTCGGATTGACAAACATGTAAAGATGATCGTCACGACACTTCCTGGAGAATGTCTTCAGATGCTCGAACAGCAAATGGATTCTTTACTCTCTCCTCGGACGACTGAAATGACAATAGTATCCGGAACAATTGCGCAACAGTTCATCGAAGTTGTTCCGATGGATAATGAGGAGGGCGAGGTGTTGCTGGACGAATGGCTCAAAACAGCAGGGCGTATCATGGAACCTTGGGAACACCCGGAGATCGAACCGGACTTCCATGGCGAACGTCGAGCCGGGCGCACCCTGACACCAGAGCAACGAAAAGAAATACTGTCAAAATTTGGTTCTTGTTCTTATCCACTCTATCTGAAACTGGCTTACGAAGAGGCTCGATGCTGGAAGTCTCTGGAGGGAATAACCACACCACAGATATATCTTGCCCCAGATACCCCCGGTGTCATCAGCGGATTTCTCAAACGTCTTGAGGACAATCGGAATCATGGATGGATGCTTACCTCTCGCACTCTTGGCTATTTAGCTGCCAGTCGGCACGGTTTATCCGAAGACGAATTGCTGGATTTGCTGTCTGCAGATGCCGAAGTTTTGACAGATTGTAATAAACGTGCCCCTCATTCTGACAGTGTGCATAGGTTGCCTGTAATCGTGTGGGCCAGATTATTCATGGACTTGAAGCCATACATGTCGCAGCGAATGGTGGACGATGTACAGGTCATCAGCTTTTATCATTCACAGGTACGTGAAACCGTCATAGCCGAATACATAAATAACTCGACAGAGCAAAAATTGCACTTTAAAATTGCAGACATGTTTGAACGCGATTGCAAGGATGCAAGGAACAACTATTTGCCTCGAAAACGCGCAATCGGCGAATTGGCCTATCATTACCGAATGTCTGACCACACAAAACTTAAGGAAATTTATGCAAATATCTCCTATTTCTGTAGCTATGTAAAATGCCATAATGCCTTTGTGCTGAAAGCTGATATCGAAGATCCAGATTCATGTATTGACGGCGAATTGCGGTCATTCATCAGCAATGCCGCTGCACTTCTCTCAAAATACCCGGAACAAGCTCCGCAACTCATTTATAAAGAGCTCGTCAAAGAGGATTATCGGAACCAAGCGAGAGACTTGGCCGTGCATCCATGGATTCGAGCTGATCGTATTTATTTGGAGAACAATGAGAAAATTGAGGGGATTGGAATCCTGCCAGTGCTGAGTGAGGAAAGCTGGATTCAAGCCAATTGTGTAGCAGAAAAAAAGGGTGTCGTATTCATCTATAATTCGGCAAATAAAATAAAATTACTGCAGATAGATGATCTTAAGCCATGCGGAGAGATCTTGCTGCCCGAACAAAACCTGCGCACTATCAAAAAGCTGCTCTGCGATACTTTGGGGCATTTGCTCGCTTTGGTTTATGATAATGGAGAAATAGAAGTACTCAAGACGCTTTTCAGCCCTTCAGGGAGCATCCTTTCTACGACCATCGTCCACCGGGGTATTTCCAAGAAAGGTAAATTTGGTGCTATTTCTGCTTGCTCATGGCCGGATGGAATTGTTTACCAGACTCCGAACCAAAATGTGATTTGTATTCAACTCGATCAAGTCGCTCAAAATGTATCTACTGCTATAGCTTTTGATAACAGGACTCTGATAAGCTGTAACGTTTGTAACATTCCCTATCTGATTTGGCGAAACGATAAAGATTACTCAATCACTTTTCCCTCCATTGACGCGACCATCAGGGTGGGCTTCCGTCCATTGGCGGTTTGCCAAAATGGTTCACGTTTAGTCATCGCAACAGAGGAAGGAAAACTCCTGATCTGTCGATGGCCCGACCTCATTATTGAAAAAGACTTAATTTGCCGTCTTCCTATCGTATCTACCAGTCATACCGATCAGGGTTTCTTTATCATGACAGACCGTCATGGGAATATATGGTCACTGGATCATGCGCTGAAATTGGTGGATAACGGCAGGTGTTCGAATGATCAGATTGAGGACTATCCCTCGTCCATCTATTCAAGGGGAATACGAGCGTTTTATATATCAAGTCGGAGATGTGCAATTTTATCTCTTGGAGAAGCGTCTCGGCGGGATGTGATGTGCATCGATGAAAATGGTGGCAAGCACTGCATACTCACCTACGACAGGAAAAAGGGAGTCACAGTTTTAATCGGAAACAGCAAGCCACGGGCACTTATCCAGTCGGTAGTCGGGCAACAATACGAATCCGAGTTCAGCAAATTCAAATGGGCATGGAACAGAAATTCTTCCATAACTTACACAAGAACAGCAGATAGCGTCACAGTGGATAATGGAATATACTCCACTACCCATAAAATGGAGTCTGAGATACGTGCCATTCTGTATAATGAAAGCTTGGAGATATTTTTGGTGCTTTGTTACTCTGGCCAACTCCATGTGGTCACTACGGAGAAATCCGTATTAATTCCTTCTCAATTCGAACGAAGCACAACCGGAACCTACCGTATTGCGAATTGTGGAGAGTATATTTGTATTGTTGCCTATAATGTATTGCGCAAAAATATCAGACTGAACGCCTACTCGGAGACAGTTATGACTCTTTACCATCTGTCAGACTCTACTCCTCCAACTATTGCCAACATAATTGAAAAACAACACTTGGACGAGAATCTTGATTCCCGGATCAGACATATATCTTATCATGCACCAAGCAATACTTTGTATCTTAACCGAGTTACAACCTTGGAGTGTTGGCAGCTCAATGAGCCCAAAAAACATGACATCAGGACAGCAACAAGACCCCAAAATTATGACGCAAACCGGCCCATTTGCGGATGTAAAAATGGTTTTTTTTATATTGATACTGACAATCAACTAAAATATCACTCCATGATATTGGAGCATGGTGGGGCTGAGCTTCCAAGTTTGCGCACAATCACCTTCTTAAGTCCGTCAATGAAAGAATGTGGTTACCTTGTTGAAAACAACCAATATCTATTCAGATTCTCCATAGAGGAATAATCATGATGTCAATATTCAGCTTTTTGAAAGATGATGGGCTGCTGAATTCACCCCATTATTCCCGGTTCAACAATGCCTTCATAAGCAGCTTTCCGTTGAAGGATCAAGCCGCGCTTTCCTCTGCCCTGCGAATGCGACAACAGGCAACAGAATCGGTTCTGAATATACCTGCGCTGTATTGCTTAGGAAAACACCATGAAATGGCACTGGAATACAACCATATTGGGCACGGTGTCGAGGCCCGAAAGTTAGCCTTGGAAAGCCTAAAGAATGAAAAAGAGTTTAAAAGCGTCAGCATAAAAATTGAGCCTTCTTTTTACACAGAAAGCTTGCTTGTCGCAGCAATGACCTCCAGTTCATACGAAGAGAGCTTGCAATATCTATCACGGCTCAAGGAAGAATTACCAAACGATGAAAACCAAAAAAAATATGATCTTTTGAAGAAAATGCAGGCCAATCATGGACGCTGGTATACTGCGCAGAAAATGATTATTGACTCTCTTTGCAGCAGGGCGAGCGCAGAGCAAGACAGGGGAAAATATGCAGCAGGGCTTTCGATTATCGATGTGGTACTCTCCAATGCTGAAAAAACGGGATATAAACTGGATTACGAAGAATACGTTAATCTTCTTGACGATATGCTGGCCTTCTCTCAAGCATTATTGGTGCAAAAATTGGAACGCCGTCCCAAGGTCAGATCGCAAAATGACGATGCTATCGAGCTTGGTTGTATTCTTAAAAAGCCACTTTTATACCTTACCGAATTTATTCCAGACTGTCTGCCCAAGAATAGGCCATTGTTTGAAAATTATTACCAGAAATTTGCCACTTTACCATGGATCAACGAAGTGCCTGAATGGGAAAAACTCACTTTGTTAATGATACCAATGTTATCGCAGGACAGCGATACTGCCACACATGTTACGGAGGAGAAGTCTGTCACTTCTGGTAGCTCTGCTAATCTTTCATCAATTGTGGTTGCTAACTTTGTTTTTATATCCGGTGGGGAGTTTACGATGGGGAGCCCTGTCGGTGAAGTTGGTAGAGATATCTATAAGCTATCAAGTATTGAAAGCAATGAGACACAGCATCAGGTGAGGGTAAGCGACTTTTATATAAGCAAATATGCAGTGACCGTTACTGAATTTAAGAGGTTTATAGAAGAATCAGGGCATCGCACCGATGCTGAAAAAAAGGGCTTTAGTTTCATTTTAGAAGGAAAGGCAAAAGTAAATTGGCGGTATGGAGTGTCGGATAATGTGCGACCTCAGACCGAAGAGAACCATCCGGTGGTTCATGTAAGCTGGAATGATGCCGTAGCTTATTGTGTATGGATATCGGCCAAAACCGGAATGCTGTTTCGATTGCCAACGGAAGCTGAATGGGAGTATGCCTGTAGAGCCGGAACCATAACGCCGTTCAATACCGGAGATAACCTGACGACTGAACAGGCAAACTATAACGGAGGCTATCCATACAAGAATCATCAGGACGGGTGCTACAGAGCGAACACTGTTCCCGTTGATAGTTTTACTGCGAATTCATTGGGATTGTACAACATGCACGGGAACGTTTTCGAGTGGTGCAGTGATGTACATGGAGGGAGTTACTATGACGAATGCAATGCATCTGGTATTGTTGCCGATCCTTTGGGGCCAGAAACAGGTTTGAGTTGTGTTCTTCGTGGTGGTGCTTGGGACAGCTACGCTGAGGGATGTCGGTCGGCTTTTCGCCTTAACCTCCCCCCAGATATTTGCAGTGGCGACGTTGGTTTTCGCTTGGTTTTCAAAAAAACAAGGAATTGTTTCGTGAGCTATGAGGAGTTCGCATCTCTATTGACGAGTTGTGAGTGACGTTTTTATACCGATCCGTACAGGACGCTGACAAAAAATACAATACAAGGTTTAACCGATTTATATCTATTCGGTTATCCGTATTCTAAGTAGTTTGTTGTAATTGGCATCATATATGGGTTGCAACGCAAAAATCCGCAGTTTAGGCGGATCAACCTAATTCGCGTTCGACAAACGCCAAGCACGGACAATAATAGCATAAAGAATCTCGACATATCACTCACTAAAGGCAGGTTGCTTATGACATTGCGATGTTGGTTGATGGGACACCATTGGGAAGGATGCACGTGTTCTCGTTCTCGATGCCACGAGACTCGCGATGTGGGACACCAATGGAATGGATGCTATTGTCAGAAATGCCATAAGAAACGAGATGAGGGTCACGCATGGGATCCGCACTCTTCGGAGACGGGTTGTAAATGCCACAAATGTGGCATAATTTGTTCCACGCACGAATGGGAAGGGTGCCTATGCAAGCGATGCGGCACAAGGCGGGATGCAGAACATTTGTGGGAAGGATGTATGTGCAAGCGATGCGGCACAATGCGGGATG
>Ga0194047_10002082_pt1 | contig 11644 bp, 6 predicted proteins | sample JunL225m_MetaG_2_FD_160070 | JGI IMG/M metagenome (GOLD analysis project Ga0194047, IMG submission 160070) | Anoxic zone freshwater microbial communities from boreal shield lake in IISD Experimental Lakes Area, Ontario, Canada - Jun2016-L221-5m | ecosystem: Environmental > Aquatic > Freshwater >...
TCTTTAGCATTTAATAAAAAGATACTATCGATATTAAATGGGAATGCAAATTTGGTTGGGTACTGACGGTCGAATTTAATTTTCTTAAAGTCTTCAAAACTGAGTTTGTCATGTTTGGCAATGAGTTCTGCAAAACGCAGGCTTCTATTGTTTTCTAAGGTTTCATATCCCATTGTAACATCTTTTACAACTGCGTTTCCTGGTCCCTCAGTGGCATGAAAAGGAGAGTGATTTGTATTGTACACAAAACCAGATTGAGGTTGTAAAACCTGAGGCAAATCGGCTAAGGGATGTAATGCTGTCCACAAAGTAGCGCTTGTATTTCCTGGCAAAGTTGTTTTCCAATTATATTTTGGATCACGAATTGGGATGCGGCCATTACTTAAATAATAAATGGTATCGAATCTATCTGCGTACACAATATTATATCCAGGAATGGCCAGCATATTCAATGCCGATTTAAATTCAGTAAAGTTTTTGGCTTTATTAAAACGATACCATTGTTCCAGTCCACGGATATCCATTTGTGCAGGCATTCGAATAGAGAAGGTTCCTCTTGCAGTAATTACTGTTGGACCGTATTTACTCCAGTAAGTCTTCTTGCTAATGGGTAATACAATACCAGATACTTTAACTTTTAGTTTTGCAGAACGCTCTTCCAATGTTTCCCAGTTGCCATCAAATTTATATTGCAGTTTATTTGCAGGGTTGATCTCTAATTGGTACACATCTAGTTTGTCTGGTGCATTTACTGTATGAGCCCATCCTAAATATTCATTACATCCATGTAAAATAGAAGGCGCACCTGGGAAGTTTGCACCAATGATATTCCAACCATCTTCGCTGCATAAATGAGCTTCATAAAAAGCTACGGGGCCTTCCAATGGTTGGTGTGCATTGATGTCTAAATAAACCTGTCCATCTGCAGTTTTGTGGCTATTTACAGCAATGGCATTGCTACCTTGCGTTTTATAATTTTCTAGTAAGGGAACGGTTCCGCCAAAAATTGATGCCAAGGCTCCATCGGCACCTGATAAGATACATAGTTGCAAAACGGAATATTGCACCATATCTTTTGGGGTGATAGGGAAAGCAGATTTTAAAAGTACTTCCTTAGGATGTTTCGTAGCATAAGCATTTAATCCTGCACAATAGCCTTCTAGTAGTCTTTTGAAATCTGCACTCAAATCTGTATCGTATTTTTCCTCAACCAATTCTGGTATTCGAAGTAGATGCACTACATAGTCGATCTGTGCACCCTTCTTGCCAAGATGTTTTGCCAGCATGGCTTTACCAGCAAGCAGGGATTGTTGTATGGTTTTAAAATCATCCTCTGCATGTGCCCAGGCTAAACCATAAGCCACATCAGGATCTGTTTTCCCGAATATATGAGGCACGCCAAATTTATCTCGAACGATATCGATTTTGGTAGCATCGAATTGGGCGTTAGATGTGGAAACGAGCAATAAAATGAAAGCGAATAGAAAAGTCTGTTTGATCATTGGATTTAATCTGTGATTAAATGTAAATACAAATGAGAATATAAAATGTTTAATTAGTTTTCAATAGCACGCATGCAATTTTTAAAAATAAAGCATTTATCTTCATACAAAAAAATGAAGTTCTGGGATCAAATTGCGGAATATCTCTTTATAAAGAAAAGGGAGCAGAAAGAAAACGATACAAAATTTACGAAGTACATGCATGGCATGAACCGGATTTCAATTTATATGTTTCTAATAGTTATTTTGTTAATGCTCTTCAAAGCATTTATTCTTCCAATGATTCGCAAATAATTATTTGCTTAAATAGTCAGTAATTATTTTTGCAGCCTGATCAGATGCATGACCACCCTTAGAAAGCTTTTCATATAATGCCTGGTAGTCTGATTTCAATTGTTTTTGATGCGCTTCATCGTTCAATAATAAGTTCAACTCATTCACCAGATTTGCAACATTTAATTCGTCTTGAATCAATTCTGTAACAATTAGTTTATCCATGATCAGATTCACTAACGAAATGTATTTGATCTTAATTAATCGTTTCGCAATTTGATAGCTGATATTACTTCCTTTATAGCAAACTATTTCAGGAACACTTAATAGTGCGGTTTCTAAAGTAGCAGTACCACTAGTAACAAGTGCTGCTTCTGATTCTAATAATAATTGATAGGTCGCATTTTTTACGGAAGCCACATTTTGATAAGCTTGTAAAAAGGGATGATAGAAGTCTGATTCTTGTCCGGGTGCCTCAGCTACAACAAACTGATATTCTGGAAATGATTTTGCAACTTCCAGCATGATCGGAAGTTTCTTTGTGATTTCTTGTTTCCGGCTTCCAGGTAAGAGTGCGATTTTTTTAGTTCTTGTTGCGGAATGATTTTCCTGGTAGCCTAATTCTTTTTTCTTGTCTTCAATAGCTTCGATTAAAGGGTGACCTACATAGTCTACATCCCAATTCCATCTTTCCTTATAATAATCTTTTTCAAATGGGAGGATCACTAGCATCTTGTCGATGATCTGTTTCATCTTTTTCACACGGCCTTCTTTCCAGGCCCAAACTTGTGGAGAGATATAATAGATTACTTTGATGCCCTCTTTGTGTGCCCATTCTGCAATCCGTAAATTAAATCCCGGGTAGTCAATTAGGATTACAGCGTCTGGCTTAAATTCTTTGATATCATCTTTGCAGAACCGGATATTTTTAAAAATTGTGGGTAGATTTTTCACTACTTCTGCGAATCCCATGAAAGCCAGGTCGCGATAATGCTTTACCAATTCAGCACCTGCAGTTTGCATCAAATCGCCTCCCCAGCAACGAATATTTGCCTGAGGGTCTTGTGTTTTCAATGCTTTGATCAGATTACTGCCGTGGAGATCGCCACTGGCTTCCCCTGAAATGATATAGTACTTCACCCTCCAAAGATATCGATGAGACCATTTTAACAAGTTTTTTTTCAAAAACTAAAAAAATAGTTTGAAAACTAAAAAATTAGTTTATACATTTGAACAACTATAAAATTAGTTGAAGATGAAACCACTCACTAAAGCTGAAGAACAGATCATGCATAGCATCTGGAAATTAGAAGCTGCATTTTTAAAAGATGTTGTTGAAGCACAACCAGAACCTAAGCCCCATTCAAATACAGTAGCTACTATTATTAAAATATTAGCCGATAAGGGATTTGTTGGAGTAACTCCGATTGGAAGGGTGCATCAATATTATCCATTGGTATCGAAGGAAGAATATTCATCCAGCTCTATCAGGAATTTAGTGGAAGGCTATTTTGAAGGATCATTTAGTGAAGCGGTAAGTTTTATGGTAAAACAAAAAGACATTAGTGTAAAAGAATTGGAGTTGTTATTAACCGAAATTAAAAAACACAAAAAATAATCGTCATGCTATCTACTGCATATTATTTCCTGCAAGTTATTTTCTGTAGCGCTGTTATGATGGGTTACTATTGGCTGGTGCTTAGAGATAAAAAGTTTCATCAGTATAACCGCTTTTATTTATTAAGCGTATTGATTCTTTCCTGGATTATTCCATTGATTAAAATACAGTTTACAAAACCCGTAAGCAGTGGTACTCAAGTTATCAATTTCTTATCCATCGTTGCTGACAACAATGCAGAGATCGATGCCAACCTTGCAAAGAATAGCTACGAGTTCACATGGGAAGCCTTTGCTATTGCATCGTATTTCTTAATAGCTGCAATGATGTTAGGGGTTTTGATAGTTGGACTCATCCGACTATATATGTTACTAAAAAAACATTCCTGCAAAACTGTAGGTGATGTGTACCTCATTCTCACCCAGGTAAAGGGGACGCCCTTTTCTTTCTTTCGATATATATTCTGGCATGAAGCGATTGACCTGAGAAGCGATACCGGTAAAAAAATGCTGGAACACGAGTTAACCCATGTACAACAAAAACACAGCGTTGATAAAGTGCTGATACAAGTAGTACTGGTGGCTGGTTGGTTCAATCCCTTTTTCTGGCTGCTGAAAAAGGAGATGGAAATGATTCATGAATTCATTGCCGATAACAAGTCTGTGCAAAATGGTGATAGCGCTTCACTGGCACAACTTCTGTTAACCGCAGCATATCCTCAGCAGCAGTTTTTGCTTACCACACCATTTTTCTTTTCACCCATTAAAAGAAGACTTACAATGATCACAAATAATAAAAACCCAAGATTTAGTTATGTAAGAAGATTGGTAATACTGCCAATCCTAGCACTAGTTGTAGTACTGGTTGCATTTAGAAAAAAAGATACTACATTATCACTGAGTCCATCTATTCAATTAAACAAATCCTATACTATTGTTATAGATGCAGGCCATGGTGGAAAAGATCGAGGTGCATTTTCTTCCATTGCAAAAGTTACTGAAGCAGAGATCACATTGTTATTGGCTAAAGCTGTAAAGGATGCGAACACCAATCAAAATATCAAAATTATTCTTACAAGAGAAACAGATGTATTTAATACGATACAAGAAAAAGCAGCTTTTGCAAATGCTCAAAGAGCTGACTTATTTATTTCTCTTCACTGCAATGATGTGTCAACTGTAGTAGTCGATGGCAAAAAAACAAATAATCCGTCTAAAGGCATTGAGATTTATATTGCAGATAAAGAAAAAGCAAATGATTATATAGCTAATGCCACATTAGCGAATGATTTGGGAAATGCGATTAAAAATGTAAATGCAAATTTACTTGGAATCAAAAGCCGTAAAGCAGGCATTTGGGTTTTACAGGCCGTAAAATGTCCTTCTGCTTTAATTGAAGCAGGATTTATTAACAGTAAGGAAGATTTGAATCAGATGCTAGATGCTGCTTATCAGAAAAAGTTTGCTACAAGCATTTTGGAAGGTGTTCAAATATATCTGTCGAATCTAGAAAATGGAAGAATTGAAAAGAGAATAGACGTGCTTCAGGATAATAAAAATAAAGTAACTGTTACTGAAACATCACCTCAAAAAGAAGAAATAAAAAAACTTGTTTTAAAAGATTCAAATAGTCCGAAGATAAATTTAAATGGACCAATTACGCCTATTAGTAAACATGCAGTTATTTATTTAGATGGAGTTAAAATAGACACAATAGTTTTTCATAAATTAAATCCAGATAACATTGCCAGTGTAGATGTTTGGAAAGGGGAAGAAGCTATTAAGAAATATGGAAAGGAAGGTGAGAATGGATTGGTATTAATTACTTCTAAACAAAAAGCTACAGATATAAAATTAGAGCGTGTTGAATTTTCTTCTTTTAAAGAGGGCGAAATAAAAACAATTCAATTAATTGATCCGAAAGCAATTTATTATATTGACGGAGTAAAATCGGATAGCGTCACAATGCATCAATTAAATCCCAAAACCATTGAAAGCATTAATATATTAAAAGGTGAAGCTGCGAAACTTAAATATGGTCCTGATGTAAGCAGTGGTGTTGTGGAGGTTAAATTGAAAAAACAAAAGCCTCAATAATTTAGCTATAAATAGGTACTCTACAGGATAGTTTGGAAGCCTTGGAATTTTTCCAAGGCTTTTTTATGAATATCTATTAAATTTAGATCTACAAGGACAAACAGAGTTGAACCAATGTTTGGGTGCCTTGATATTCTTAAGCCAAAAAGATTGTATGCCCAGAAAATTCCTCCAACTAATAGGTACCTGCCTATTATTGACCATTGTTTCAAACCCCATTTTTGCTCAAAAAAAATCATTAGCTCAGAAAGTTGATTCAGTATTACATCTGATGACGCTTGATGAAAAGATCGGACAACTCAATCAATATAACGATGATCAGGCAGCTACTGGTCCGGTTACCCACGATAATGATAAAATTGGTCAGATCAAACGTGGCCAAGTTGGCTCCTTATTAAATTGTGTAGGGGTTGCCCGTACTCGTAGCTGGCAGAAAGTTGCTATGGAGAGTAGATTGAAAATTCCATTATTATTTGGTCAGGATGTAGTTCATGGATATAAAACTACATTCCCCATTCCTCTCGGCGAAGCTGCCAGTTGGGATTTAGAAGCCATTCAATCATCCGCCAGAGTTGCCGCAACTGAGGCAAGTGCAAGCGGTTTGCATTGGACATTTGCACCGATGGTGGATATTTCACGCGATCCACGTTGGGGTAGGGTAATGGAAGGTGCTGGTGAGGATCCATATCTGGGTTCATTAATTGCTGCTGCAAGAGTGAAAGGTTTTCAAGGCAATCATTTGGGTGATTTGAATTCAATGATGGCATGTGTGAAGCATTTTGCGGCATATGGTGCTGCTGTTGGTGGAAGAGATTATAATTCGGTGGACATGAGCGACCGCATGCTCTGGGAAACATACTTACCTCCATTCAAAGCTGCTTTAGATGCTGGTGCAGCTACTTTTATGAACTCATTCAATGATCTGAATGGAGTTCCTGCTACTGGTAATGCTTATTTACAAAGAACTATTTTAAAAGGTAAGTGGGGATTCAAAGGATTTGTAGTGAGTGATTGGGGATCTGTCGGGGAGATGATTAATCATGGAAATGTAAAGGACGGTTACGAAGCGGCACAAAGTGCGATTACTGCAGGAAGTGATATGGATATGGAGAGTAGGAATTATAAGAATAGTCTTGCAAAATTAGTGGCCGATAAAAAAGTACCGATCGCTTTAATTGATGATGCTGTTAAAAGAATTTTATTGAAGAAATTTGAATTGGGCTTATTTGATGACCCTTTTAAATATTGCAATGAAGAAAGAGAAAGAGCCGCATTAAATAATCCAGAGCATACTAAAATAGCCCGATCAGTGGCTGCGAAAAGTATTGTGTTATTGAAAAATGAAAACAATCTTTTACCACTCTCAAAAAATACCAAAACCATTGCATTTATTGGACCATTGGTGAAAGCAGTTAAACAAAATAAAGGTTTTTGGGATGTAGAAGTGCCCGGTGTTGATTCAAATTATATTGTTTCGCAATGGCAGGGTTTACAAAATAAAGTGGGAGCTAATTCCAAAATACTTTACGCAAAGGGTTGCGAAATTGAAGGGGATAACAGATCTGGCTTTGCTGAAGCAATTGAAATTGCTAAACAATCGGATGTTGTTATTCTTAGTATTGGTGAAAGAAGAGATATGACTGGAGAAGCCAAAAGCCGCTCCAATATTGGTATTCCGGGAGTGCAGGAAGATTTGTTGAAAGAATTACTGGCAACTGGTAAGCCAGTGGTAGTTTTAATTAACACTGGAAGACCACTTGTATTTAACTACACTGCAGATCATGCATCAGCGATCTTGTACACTTGGTGGTTGGGTAGTGAAGCAGGTAATGCCATTGCTGATGTCTTATTTGGCGATGTGAATCCTTCTGCAAAATTGCCCATGAGTTTTCCTGTATCTGTTGGACAAATTCCAATATACTATAGCCATTTCAACACAGGTCGTCCCGCAACTGACGACAAAAACAGAATTTATAATTCATCTTATAACGATCTTTCAATTTTCCCTAAATATGAATTCGGGTATGGTAAAAGTTATACAAGTTTTGAATACAGTAAACTTCAGCTGAGCAAGAAAAAAATCAAGCAATCTGAATCTATAGAAGTTTCTGTAACTATATCAAATACTGGAAAATTTGATGGTGATGAAGTAGTACAATTATACTTGCGCGATAGAGTCGGTTCCATAGTTCGTCCGGTAGAAGAATTGAAAGATTTTAAAAAGATATTTTTAAAATCGGGAGAAAGTAAAACCATTCAATTTAAAATCGACAAACAAAAACTTTCTTTCTATAACCAACAATTGAATTGGGTAGCCGAGCCAGGAGATTTTGATCTGATGATTGGATCCTCTTCAAGAGATATTCGTTTGAAGGATAGTTTCGAATTGATACAATAACAATTTTCAAATTCTTATTTCATGAAACGCCTATACCCTCTAGCAATATTGATTTATTTGTCGATTCTATCCTATACAGGTAGTAAGGCTCAAACAATTAACCTTCCCAAAGAAAGCAAGTTTAAATATGGGGATGATATTGCCTGGGCTAGTGAAACATTTAACGATATTGACTGGGAGAAAAAGAAATTGGGAGAGGGCATATATTTTGAGAATAAAATAGATAATTATGGTTGGTTTAGAATGAAAGTAGTTATTCCATCCAGCATTAAGTTACTTGCTGAACAAGGCAATGGCGTGCAATTATCTCTGGGTAAGATCGACGATATTGATCAGACATTTTTTAATGGGAAACAATTGGGACAAACCGGTTCTTTCCCACCGAATTATGAATCTAAAAGTCAGATTAGCAGGCATTATACTATTCCCGTAAATGAAGTGCAATGGGATAAAGAAAATGTAATTGCTATAAGAGTGTTCAGTCAAGATCCTTGGATGGGTCTATATGAAGGGCCCTATAAATTAGCAGCCGCTCAGTGGTCGGACTATGTAACTATTTCTCAGAATATTGTAAGCACGAGTAATATTGGATTTATAACTAAGCTAAAGTTTAGTAATAATGGTACCCGTTCATTTGATGGAACTATTCTCTACCAGGTATTGGACAAAAATAAAAAACAACTCTTTTTTGAAAAAAGAAAAATACATATTGAGTCCAATCCCGGAGCGGTACAAGAAATTTCGTTTTCGAATTTTCAGACTACGAATAATAAGGTGGTAAACATTGTTTATCAGGTAAAAGAAAATGGAACAACTGCAACTGTTAGCCATGAACATGTTTATTTGGTTGATAAAAATTTTCAATTAGAAGTGAAAGCCGCACCAAAGCCATTTATAAAGAACAAAATTCATGACTTGTATGAATCAGTCGATTTTAATAAACAACAAATGCTAGGGTATTTGGGGAATCGGATGTTCCAAAATTTAAGTGAACGTTTATTAAAGATTGATGAAACTGGAATATTGGATGGATACTTAGAAAGACCCGGGCATCATCCTTGGGCTGGAGAACATGTAGGGAAATATTTAGAAGCAGCTTCAAATGTTTGGCGTAATACCGGAAATGCAAAGTTGAAAATACAGATGGATCAAATTATGCTTCAGTTAATCAGTTCTCAATTGCCAGATGGATATTTAGGAACTTATATGCCAGCAGATTATTGGACGAGTTGGGATGTCTGGAGCCATAAGTACAACTTATATGGTTTACTCGCTTATTATAAAGCTACAGGATATTTACCCGCTTTGGAAGCTTCTAAGAAAATGGGAAACCTATTATGTAAAACATTTGGAAATATACCCGGACAACTCGATATTATCAAAGCTGGAACACATGTTGGAATGGCTGCAACCAGTGTATTAGATCCAATGGTTGAATTGTATAAATACACAGGCGATAAAAAGTATCTCGATTTTTGTTATTATATAATTGGTGCCTGGGAGCAAAAAAATGGACCTAAAATTATTAGTGCATTATTGGAAACAGGTAAAGTAACAAAGGTTGGAAATGGAAAGGCCTATGAGATGCTTTCAAATTTTGTAGGGATTGCAAATTTATATCGAATCACTGGAGATACAAAGTTATTGAAGCCGGTATTAATTGCCTGGCAAGATATCGTGGACAATCGTTTATATATTACTGGTACAACTAGCTCGCGTGAATATTTTCAAGATGATCATGTTTTACCGGCAGGAAAGAATGATAATATGGGAGAAGGATGTGTTACAACAACATGGATACAACTGAATCATGATCTGTTCTCAATTACGGGTGATTTAAAATATATGGAACAGATTGAAAGATCTGTTTACAATCATTTACTGGCAGCAGAAAACCCCGCAACTGGTTGTGTGAGTTATTATACTTCATTAATGGATGCTAAACCATATAACTGTGACATCTCTTGTTGTACATCGAGTGTTCCCCGGGGAATAGCTATGATCCCTTATTTTATTTATGGCAATTTGAAAAACGTTCCTACAATGTTGATGTATGAACCTGGCGTGTATATTAATTCTTATATAAACTCCAAAAAAAAGAAGATTGATTTCTTACTCAAACTAGAAAGTAATTTTCCGGAATCAGGTAGTTTAAATGCAACTATAAATTCTTCTTCAAATAAAGATTTAATTCCAATAGCTTTTAGAGTTCCAAGTTGGTGTACTTCATTTGTGATTAAAGTGGGAGCTGAAGAATTTAAAAAATCAACAAACAATTTTATAATCATTAAACGAATTTGGACATCCGGTGAAAAAATAAAAATCAGTTTTGATATACCACTGAAAGAAATTGCTGGAGGTAATAGTTATCCTGGTAAAACTGCATTTCAAAGAGGTCCCCAAATTTTAGCCATGGACGAATCTTTGAATCAGAACTTAATTAATGCAGGTTCGAATGATTTGAAAAAAAGTTTATGGACGTATAATCCTGATGGGAAAAACTGCTCTGAATTATTGCCAAAGCAATGGATCGGCAAGCAAGCTTATTCCTATATGCTGGATCATAAAAATCAAATCGTGCTGGTTCCTTTTGCAGATGCTGGTCAGACTGGTGCCTCATTAAAAGTTTGGATGCCTTTAAAACCTAATGAATAAAATGAAAAAAATAATCGTTGTTGGAAGCGCCAATACAGATATGGTTGTTAAGATAGACAAACATCCATTGCCTGGAGAAACCAGATTAGGGGGAGATTTTTTTATGAACGCTGGAGGCAAAGGCGCTAATCAAGCAGTTGCTGCTGCCAGATTAGGTGGTAATGTGGCATTTGTGGCAAAGGTTGGGAATGATATTTTTGGTAAACAAACATTAGACGGGTTGACCAATGAACATATCGATACAAGTCATGTTTTTATAGATGAAACAGCACCTTCAGGAACTGCTTTAATAATTGTAAATGAAGCAGGCGAAAATAGTATTGTGGTGGCATCTGGTGCGAATGCAAAATTAAGTGTGGAAGATGTTGGTTCCATTGCTGATCTAACAGACGCTGCATTTATTTTGATGCAATTAGAAACTCCCTTAGAAACAGTTTCTGCAGTTATAAAGGCTGCAAAAATAAATGGGACTCATGTAATTCTTAATCCTGCTCCCGCTCAACATTTGAGCGATACCATTTTGGATGGCCTATTTCTTTTAATACCAAATGAATCTGAAGCGAGTATTTTAACTGATATAATAGTAAAAGATTTGGCAACCGCTTCAAAAGCTGCTGATGCAATTTTGCAAAGGGGGGTTAGTCATGTTATTATCACACTCGGAAAACAAGGTGCCTATTTCAAATCTCTTTACAAAGAATTTTTGACACCTGCTCCTATAGTTTCAGCAGTAGATACAACAGCGGCAGGTGATACTTTTTGTGGTGCATTAATTGTTGCAAAAACAGAAGGTAAAGATTGGGAAGAAGCAATCAAATTTGCTATTGCTGCTGCGTCTTTATCTGTTACCAGAATGGGAGCACAGGCTTCTATTCCTTATAGAAATGAAATCAATTTATAAAACACAATCGATGAAAAATTATTTCTTTTATGTTCTTTGTATTGTTACAATGCCCATATCCGCGCAATTGAAAAAACAAAATGTTTTGATGGATAAACAGATCATCAGCATTTCAAAAGTTAGTTTGCAGGATAAAATTAAAGGAGGTTGGGCTGGACAAACAATTGGGGTAACTTATGGCGGCCCTTATGAGTTTCATTA
>Ga0194047_10002089_pt1 | contig 11625 bp, 16 predicted proteins | sample JunL225m_MetaG_2_FD_160070 | JGI IMG/M metagenome (GOLD analysis project Ga0194047, IMG submission 160070) | Anoxic zone freshwater microbial communities from boreal shield lake in IISD Experimental Lakes Area, Ontario, Canada - Jun2016-L221-5m | ecosystem: Environmental > Aquatic > Freshwater...
TCTGAAATCAGAGCCTGATTATGAGGTTAGGCCTTTAGTTAACCATTATTTTCATAAAGACTGGGGGTTAGCTTTCATTAGAGAGATATTTTCTGATATGGCGCGGATCCTACCCAATAGAGTAACCGCATGGTCTGCTGCTTCAACAGCGCCAGGCATATCTCCACGAACATAAAGTGGCCTTAAATCCTCTATTTCAGCCATCATTGTTATCAACTCTGAATTTACAGATTCAAGCTTCCGAAATTCATTTACAGTCAACATGTATGTATGCATAACATCACTATCATTACCGTTGACACCTAGGTGATGGAAGGCTCTATTGAGCCAGTGGGTAGAAGCAAGCATAGCCGCCTCAATTCGAATTTCAAATAAATCAGGGGATAGCTTTGCTAATGATTTTTCAATTCTAAGCGCTTTTTGAAGATGAAATTCTGGGGTCATTTTTGATTATCCAATACACGAATCTGAAGCAAGTCGATGCATTCACGGTAAGCTGATTTACATTGAGAAATAATTTCGGCATTTGGCTCAGTATCTCCACGAGTACATGGATCACGGAATTTTTCAATTCTCTCCATCGCCTCCATCATCTTATGAATATCAAGGGGCACCTCCTTCTTAATCGGAGGTCGACCCACGTGCAGTACATCACCAAATTCTTTAAGAATAAATTTATTTCCTTCAGCTTCAGGAACATAATAAAGGCCTGGTTGAGATGGAAAGGCACTCTCGGATGGAGTTACTTGTGCAAGATGAAGCGCAGCGTTAACAGCATTCGTTCCAGCTACCATCGCACTCCAGAACCAAAGTTCAAAATCTTCTAACGGATCTAGTAATGCCATACCAGCATCTAATTGCTTAATTTTATTAAGATGGGATGAAATGATCATAATGATTTCTTTCTATTCTGAGATGCTACAACTTTGTAGAAATTGGATTCGGGAAAATAATACCCAAGCTTTCACCAAGGATCTGTAACTCTGCATCGACACTAGCGGGATAGAATATACCGTCTTTATCACAATGGATTTGGATGGCATCACCTCGTTGTCCTGGAACACGAGACTCTGAGTCTCCGCTTTCAATGTAATAATTAATCCAGTGACGCATATAATCAGTGAATGCATTAGCATCACCAGCAATCGCTGGATTAAGAAATAAAAAGAATGCTCTTTCTCTACCAACAGCGCCAGATGTAGGCAACTTCATGGAAGTAGTTTTAGCTGCCTCTGGCTCTGCTCCAAATGCAGCGGCCATACATTCAATCATCATGGCAATCCCCATGCCCTTGAAGCCACCTGAGGGCTGCAACATCCCAGCAAGAGCAGCATCTGCATTATCTGTGGGCTCTCCTTGGGTATCTAATGCCCAATTATCTGGAATAGTCCTACCGTCCCTAGCAGCCAAAAGGATTTGCCCTCGCGCCACTACACTACAGGCCATATCAAATACAAACGGTGCTTGACCAGAACCAATTGGCGCACTAAAGGCAAATGGATTATGACCTATAGCAGGACGCTGAAAGCCTGGAAGCCCTAATATTGGGGGGGTACGCTGGCCAAGCAAGCAGATAAAACCAGCTTCGGCAGCTTCTAATGCTAAAACCCCCAAAGCACCTAAGTGCCCCGTTCGATGAACATTAATCCATAAGAGCGGTTCATTCTGAAGAAAAGGACGTGCTGCATTCAGAATATATGATCCAACAACTTGGCCTAATGCTCCATCTGCATCTAGTGTCCAGCTCGCTCCTTTCTGGCTCAGTACTAGATTGGGTTTAGGATTAAATGAGCCATCTTTAAGCCTCTCAAGGTAAGACTTTAGTCGGACTAACCCATGAGTACCATGACCACGTAGATCACTGCGAACTAGCAATCGAGCTGTTTCATCTGCGTCGTGCGGGGGTATATCGCAAGTGCGCAAAATACTGCTAGCCCAAATTATCAGGTCTTGAGCAGCATACTTTGGAACAATCATGGTTATTGGATCTGAATTTTGGTTTTTTGGACTGCGGCCTTTAGCTTGACTGACTCAATATCATTTTCTTGACCAAAGCTCACTGACCCAGTTGTCAGGGCATCCGTACCAATCTCTTTCAGTTTTGCAATGACACTAGGCTCCCTCATCACAGCAAGAATTTCTGTTTCGAGTCGCTTGACTATTTCAGGTGGCGTATTAGCAGGCACAAAAAGCCCATACCAGGTAGGAAATACATCCAAAGCAATCCCGCTAGCCTCTTGAATCGTTGGCACTTTAGGCAATACTGAAGAGCGATTTTCTGAAAATACAGCTAGACCACGCATTTTGCTAGCGTTAATTTGAGGAACGATGGCAGGCAATGCCATTGCACCAGCTGAAACCTGACTTCCTAGCAGATCAGCCACAATAAAAGTAGCACCACGATAAGGAATAATAGTGATATCTGACTTTGTTAATTGACTCATGAGCGTCAATTCAATATCTGGAGTAGACCCTGAACCAGGAACGCCAATCGAGATATTTGAATTTTTTTGACGACCAGCCTCTAGCAAGTCTTTCAAATTCTGAAAAGGAGAATCAAAGTTGACAGCAAGAATTGTAGGTGCAATTCCAACTTTTGCAATGGGTATCAAATCCTTTTTTGGATTGTAACTAAGGGAAGTAAATTGAGGAAGTATTGTTATGGAGGGATTGGATGTTATTAGAATAGTATAGCCATCCGCTGCTGCAGATGATACTGCACTAGTTCCAATAGTACCTGCAGCTCCACCACGGTTTTCGATAATTACGGGTACACCAAGCCGCTTAGATAATTCAGGGCTAATGATTCGCGCCGTTAGATCAACGCCACCAGCTGGTGGATAGGCGGAAATAATACGAACTGCATGAGTTGGAAATTTTTGCGCATGCGAGACACATGCTGCTAACAGAAAGAATATGCTGACAATGAATTTGAAATAGTTCATATTAATACCCTATTTGATCGATTACATAGATGGGCCAAAACGACTAATTGCCGATTCACATGTACCAAGCACTTCAGATGAGGTTAGCTCACCATTTGCTACGGACAACATATATTCGAATAGTCGATTTCCGGCTGAACTGATTGATTCATTCTGTTCTATTATTGAAGAAACATCAAAATCGACATTATCAGAAAAAGCTTTTATAGTATTTCGGTTGCCGCTAACTTTTATCACGGTCGACACGGGGTGACCAATTGGATTACCCACGCCAGTTGAGAAGATACAAATCTGACATCCGCCAGCTGCTAAGCCAGTAATCGACTCTACTGCAGGGGCAGGGCCAGACATGAAATGTAATCCATTACGCGAGGGATGATCGCCATAGCCTAGAACCCCTACTAAGTCTGAGTTACCGGATTTGGCCATTGCACCCAAAGCCTTCTCCTCAATAGTTGTCAGACCTCCACGGATATTATCAGGGGTAGGATTCGAGCCACGCAAGTCAATGCCTAGGGCAATAATTTCTTTCTCGAGGAGATTAACCTCATTTAAAAAACTCTCTCGAACATTGGGATCAATTGCGCGATCTGCGAATATATGTTCGGCACCGAAGAATTCTGAAGTTTCAGTAATGATAGAAGTACCCCCTTCTGCGATTACTTTATCTGACACGACTCCAATTGCAGGATTAGAAGCTAATCCTGAAGTTGTATCAGAGCCTCCGCATTCCAATCCAACTATAAGTTTGTCAATCGAAAATTCGCGGCGACGTTGGCGCGAGGCATCTTTTACCATAAGCGCGGCTACTCTAGTCCCTGCAGCGATTGAATTGATAGTACCCCCGGTCATCTGGATATCAATAAATTCGACAGGTTTTCCTGAAGGCGCAAGAAGATTCACCAGTTCTAGCGTAGTCCTTGGCTCTAACCCAATCACGACAACACCAGCAATATTTGGATTTAAACACAAACCAGCAGTAACTTTGAGTGTAATTTCACGGTCTCGACCTAACTGCCCTCTAATATAAGACCCAGGGAGATAAACTGTTCCCTGAACAGCGCTTGCAATTGCATGTGTCACAGGATTACAGTTATCCATTACAGAGACAACTGCAATAAGATTGCGCGTTCCTACTGCGCCATGTTGACGCTCAAACCCCCAGAAAGTATTTTTCATAGAGACTCCTTCTTGTCGCCCCGAGCACGAAGTGCATCAACATTGTGGGTATGTACATGCTCACCTATTTTTATAGCTTTAACAGCCTGACCAATTACTTTTCCATACTTAATAATTTTGCCCCCATGATCAATAGTTCGGATAGCAAGTTTGTGACCAAATTCGATATTTTCAACTAACGTTACTGTTTCATTCAATTCACCCGTAAGCGATACCTTATCGTCTTTTTTTGCTGCATCAACTAAAGTACCAACGTTATCGTTAGTATTGAGAACAATAGCTCGTATCATCAAATTTACCTCCGCAATTACGACTTAGAAAAATAAAATTAGACTGCACCATAAAACAGCATATAAGGTATAGTATATCCAAATCACACTTATATTTATCTTGAAATACGAAAGTCTACTTCTGCGTTTCCCTGTTAAGATTTGGACAAGACAGTGGGCAATTTGTTGCTATATTGAATAACAATTGAGTTGTTTTGAGAGCGGCTTAATAGGGATGATGGATGCTCTCAGTGGGGCCTTTGTCCTGCCAATAATGTCGGTTTACCCGACAAAATTACTCTTCACCCCGTTGCTCATATCCTGCCAGGATCTTCCACGCTAGACCAAGGTGAGCTATACGCTAGCCAAGCTTGAACATGATCGAGTCAATGGATCAAAAACACACAAGGTAATTCCAAGATTTTAAGAGATTTGGCCTGCCCAGCACGATTCGAACGTGCGACCTACGCCTTAGAAGCTTTAAAAATGAGTCTAAACAACACTAAAAACAATAGTTTTAAGGTGCTTAGATTTGGTGTCCAGTAGGCACTGAGATCTGTGGGGTTGGGTGGAATGAGTTGGATCCGGCTTGGCATTGGCAGGCGGTTGAGTGGTTTGGTAGGTAAATTTGTCGGGTAAACCGACAAAATTGGAGTTAGGCCTCCTTTTAAAGAATACTCAATAAGTATTCTGTAATTAGTTTTTCTTCTTAAAAGTTGCTTCAGTAATCGGCATATGTGTAACTACACAACATACGTCATCAAAGTGTTTGTAGGCAGATACCTTAACCTCGTACCATCTTTTATCTCCATTGCTGTGGCAAGGATATTTTGAAGTAAATGTTTTCGAATTTGTTGCAATAACTTCACGAATAGATCTAGCCACTTTGTTAGCTTCCTCAGAGCCCGGTCCCATTGCTTTCTCACAAACAGCAAGATAATTGACGCCCTCACATCCTAGACTTCCCCCCTTTAATTTTGGATATAGCATGGCAGCAGATCGCCATGCACTATTAACCAAAATAATGATGCCCTCTGTATTTAATACTGCCGTCAGGGGTGAAACAAAGTTCAAAGCAGCTTGTGCCAAACCTTCTACTTTTCTTAGTCCATAGGCCTCTACTTTTGCCCTATCTTGCTCACTAGCAATCCCTGCAGGAATACTCTCTTTCTCGGTGATGGTCGTAGAGTAAATGAACGATGCATCTAAATTGAGCCAGCCAATTAAAGTCTTCAGTCTTGCTGTCTCTGGCATTGCTTGGCCATTGATCCATTTTCGTGCCGTTTCACGACTAATTGGATTTGACTGAAAGTGACGAAGATTAAATTCAATCGCTAACTTACTGGCCGTAGGTATTTCTCCAAACCGATTGATCAGTCCAGCTCTAAAAGCTAAATGGAAACGCTCGATCACGAATTGATTGATAGTGAAAACTCCCTAGAGTGCTCTCTTGCCAATCTAACATCATGTACCTTTTACAGCCCTAAGTCAGATTAATTACATTTGCCATCTTCAACTTGGCAATAAGTCATGAATTAAGTCTAACTTAGTAAGCATTAGGCCAAATTGGCTAAAGGACCTTGGAATGACAGAGCTGACACACGCAATGGCATTAGAACGACTAGAGACTGGTGACTCAATCAACCTTCTGGATATGAAGAATCTATCTTATGCAGATCTCGATAAGCTATTTGAAGACATCAAATTTTGGAAAATTCATGGAAAAAGTGATTTTAATTTAAGAATTCGGTATCAAAAAAATGATACCTAAACATAAAACTTACTTTGCTCTAGATCTTAAAAATAACAAGGAATTAAGCCCTATTTCCTTAGCAATGCAGGAGAAATCCCCGATGAACTTAACTATTAATAGTCGTGACCTAGAAGTCACTCCCGCCATGCGCACGCATGTTGAAAATGGGATGGAAAAGATTCGTAAGCATTTTGACCATGTCATCGATGCCACTGTCTTTTTTATGATCGACAACACTACAGAAAAAGCCCTACGTCATACCGCTGAACTGACCATTCACCTCAAAGGGAGGGAGCTCTACGCAGAAGCCCATAACGAAGATCTTTACCATGCGATTGATGCTGTAGTAAACAAGTTAGAACGTCAAGTCGCAAAATATAAAGAGAAGTTGCAAGATCACCATCACGAAAAACTACTTGATCAAGAATTTTAGCTTTAATAAATCATATAAAACTTCATGAATACTCTACCTGATATTTTCACCACAGACTGCATTGTCATTAATAGTCCAGTTAGAAATAAGGCTGAAGCTTTTGCTGCTGCAGGTGATCTTTTTGAAAGTCGCCTAGGGATCAACTCAAGAGCAGTGATCGACTGTTTAAATACCCGTGAAGATTTAAGTTCAACTGCCCTAGGTTCTGGTGTGGGAATTCCCCATGGGATAGTTGATGGAATTCAAGCGCCCGTTGGATGTCTTATCAAGTTAGCTGGTGCTATAGACTTTGCTGCACCAGATAGAGATAAGATCAACATCCTCATTATTTTACTTTTTCCTAAAATACCTACATATGAACAATTACAGGTCTTATCTTATCTTGCGCAAAGATTATTAGATGTTGGGGTGAGGGGGAAAATAATATCCGAGCAGCGTCCTGAGAAGATATGCCAGTTACTTAATCTTGCGATAGACTTTGATGAGAAACTGAAAACTCAAGAATCACATAGTGGTTTTAAGCAATGCATGACATCAAGTAATCAAGACATTCAAGACTACCTTGATGAATGGGCAATGCTAGAGCATCAATCCTCACAGAAAATGCATTAAGACGAACAGGCACTTCAATAGTTTTAATATGGCACTTGTCATATGGGCTTAAGGCTTAATAGTACAAAACCTTACTGCGCTTGATTTTTCTCAAGTTGAGTATTTACTAAAGTGACTACATCATCAATGATTGAAAGATGCTTACCTTTGTGTTTAGCAATTGATTGCACTAATTTATCGACCCGCTCAATGTTCTTTGCCCCGCCATACAGGGCCCTTGCTGCAGAAGATGGATTAGCTAAGCCATTGGCTGCGGCAGCATATTTTTCAAAAGGAACTAAGTCTTTAAGGTCAGCACCAAGAGATAGACACAAATCTCCAACCCAATCATAGGTTACTTGAGATGCCTTCATATCAGAATGCACGGCATCTTTGATTGAACGTATGCCCTGAGGAGTAATGCAGCGGTAGTTACCTGTCATCAGCATGCTCCATTTTGCCAGCGGCACAAATACCGACTCAAATACCTTCAGCTTGACTGGTAGCTCGATCTTTTTCCCGTCTACTTTAAACCTCACTGCCTCAATATCAGCAGCAATTTGTCGCAGCATATTGGTGTGTTCTTCAGACTCAAAGCGAGCAGCTTTAAAGTTTGTCGGTAAACGAACCTGCAAAACATTCACGCCCTCTTCTGGAGGTCTAAAGGCTTGAGCATCTGGACTGCATAAAGTCATGAAGCGAGGATCAAACTGATCCCAAACCTCGGGGGCTGTATAGCAGTCAACATAGTCGTTAGCATTAATACCTGGAATACGATGTAGGTAAGGTAGTGGCGGCATATTCATAATAGACATCGTTGGAATCTGCTGAATGGCTACCGCTTCTAATAAGTCGCTAACGTCAGTGGCGCCATATTGAGGTTCTTGCATTGCCAATACCACTAAATCAAAGTTTGCTGTAGTAACATTTTCCGGAGTTGCAGCATCGATTCTGCCTGGCAAGTTACGAGAATCAATTTCAACCAATGCTTCTCTACCCTTGATCGGAAAGCGCACGCGTGTTCCTACAGAATTAATGAGCTCAACTTCTGCGGGTAAACAGACTAAGGTTGCATTATGTCCAGCTAGAGCTAGCTTACTAGCTAATAAGGAGCCATAAGAGGCACCAAAAATCAGAATATTGAAATGCTGTTTTGAATTGGCTTGCATTTAGCGCTCCCCTCCAACATGGTGAATGTCTCCTCCAGCCAATAACAATCTAGGACAGGTTTTTTAGTCAGAAGAGCCAATGTATAGAGCAATGATTGGCGGGTATACCTAGTACATACCCGCTCCATCAGGTAATGCTTGAATCGATGATTTAAGTGCTAATCGGGCTAGACCGAGCTGCACCCTAAGAAGAAGTAACACTATCAATAGACAAGTGTGCTTCATAAGCGCACAATCAAACGATGATTTGATCTATATCAAATTGGAATAGATGAAATTATGTTAGTAGTTAATTTAACTAGGAGTGCATTGTGAAATTACTGAGACATTATTTCATTAGCAATAATTTAGACGACCTAGAGCTATTTGAAGAGCAGCTAGAAAAAGAAAATATTGCTACTGCACAAATTCATGTATTGAGCAATGACGTTGAGGGAGTAAGACAACACCCTCACCTTCATGAGGTCCAATCCTTCATGAAAATAGACATTGTTCACTCTGGCTTAATTGGTGCTGCAGTTGGTGCCTGTGTTTTTTCAACCATATTGATGCTGACGCATTATTTAGATTGGCATAAATCTGGCGCAGGCTGGATGCCATTCATATTCCTTGCATTAATTTTATTTTGGTTTTGCATATGGGAAGGTGGTTTAATTGGCATCCATCGGCCAAATCATCTTTTTGTCCAGTTTAAACAGGCACTTAAAGATGGCCTACATGTTTTCTATGTAGACCTCTACCCTTCTCAGGAAGCGATATTAGATCGTGTGCTTAAATTGCACCCTCAGGTCAGTTTGGCTGGAACTGGTAAATCTGAACCGCATTGGCTAGTCCTATTTCAACAAAAAATAGGCATGATTCGCCACTGCTAAATCATCTTGATCTTTAGATGAGGCTGCCACCATTTAAATTTAGCCTCATTGTTGCTTCTGTACTGGTAATCACATTCTTAGCTGGGGGATTTTTATTTCTATCTAGCCTAGGCGATGATTCGAATCCGAGACTCATTCCAGATCAGGCAATGACTGCATTTTTGACTCCAAAGCCCCTCAGGGAATTTGCCCTTACCGATCAAAATAACAATGTGTTTGATCTTGATAGATTAAAAGGCAGCTGGTCATTTCTTTTCTTTGGCTTTACACACTGCCCTGATATCTGCCCAAGCACCTTAGCAAGTCTATCTAAGCTACGAGAACAAATCACTAAAGGCGTCAATGGTAGTAAAAACGTTCAATTTGTCTTTATTTCAGTTGACCCCAAGCGGGACACAGCAGCTATCCTCAAGCAATACACTGGCTACTTCGACCCTTCTATTATTAGTGTCACGGGTTCGGAATTAGAACTACGCAACTTAACCGGTCAACTGGGCGCTCTATTTGAAGTTGAGCCTACGCCAGATAAAGAGAGTTATCAGGTTTATCACACTTCAGCACTGTTTTTAATCAACCCGCAAGGTCAGTACGCTGCATTGTTAACACCCCCCTTCGATATCAGTACGATCAGTAGACGTTTTAGCGTTCTTAAAAAGATCAATGCTATTAACTCACCACCCTAAAGGCAACATTGTGAAATTATCTATACCAATCATTTTAGGTTTAATCCTAAGCTTCAGTTCAGCACAGCTGAGCGCAGGTGAACCTAAGATGTATGTTAGCCATGCCTGGGTCCAAGAGGCGCCTCCAAGCGCAGAAGTACTTGCTGGCTATATGGACCTACAAAATCAATCCCCGCAAGCTCAGACCCTTCTAGGGGCTCGTAGCGCTGACTTCAAATCAGTCATGCTTCATCAAACAGTCAGTAAGGGGGGTATGGCGCATATGAATCACATACCCCAGATTGAAATAAAGCCGGGGTCTACGCTGCAATTGACACCTGGTGGATATCACCTGATGCTCATGAGCCCTAAAAAAGAATTAAGGCAAGGGGATCAAGTGGAAGTGCTGCTTGAATTTAATGGGGGTTTAGTAATGCCAGTGAAATTGAAGGTCAGTAAAGAACGGCCTTAGGAGCCCAGATTAACCTGACCAATAGGCTTAATGCGGTCCAGCACTGTCTTACTACCGCCGAGTAAATTATCCCGATCCTGATTTATTTTATTTGGCATATTTTCATTATGAGCAACCAAAATAAAAGTAAATACAATTAATCCGATGCAAACACCGCACAGGATCCATACATTTATAGAGAAATATTTCTGTTTCATTCAAGATCCTCAAGTTCAAATCAGATAACTCGAAACATTAACTACCAAAAAAGACATTACGCGTTAAAAAAGTATAGTCACCCTCAAGTACGCCAATGCCAACCAGGGTTAACAGCAATAGTGGTGGTACAAGAATGGCATAAATCAGGGCCACCCGCTCCCAAACCATATGCATGAAGAACGCAACAATTAAGCCCGCTTTTAACATCATGAAAATGATAATCAAGGCCCATCTCAAATAGCCCTCAAAGTGGAAATAATCAACAGAGTAAGACAGACCACTCAATATAAATAACAGTGCCCAAATCTTGAGGTAAATGCCAATGGGGTGTTGTTTAGGATATTCCATGATTCCCCCTACCAAAGATAGAAAAAAGCAAAAATGAAGACCCACACCAAGTCTACAAAGTGCCAATACAGGCCCATGATTTCGACTATCTCGTAATTTCCTTTTCTTCCCGTCATAAATCCAGGTCGATTATGTTCTAAATCACCTCGGTACACTTTAGCGGCAACAATTAAAAGAAATATGACTCCAATGGTGACATGAGTACCATGAAATCCCGTGATCATAAAGAAAACAGATCCAAATTGATGGGCACCCATGGGATTAGTCCAGGGTCGAACGCCCTCTTCTACAATCAGCTTGGTCCACTCAAAGGCCTGCATTCCAACGAATGATGCCCCCAAAATAGCAGTGATGATTAATAGGATAAAAGTTACTTTGCGGTTCTTGCGATATCCAAAGTTCACTGCCATCGCCATCGTTCCGCTACTGCTAATTAAAATGAAAGTCATAATTGCAATGAGCACTAGCGGCACTTCTTTGCCAAATAACGTTAAGGCAAAAACTTCACTGGGATTTGGCCAGGGTTCTACAGCAGAAATCCGCACGGTCATATACGAGATTAAAAAGGCACTAAAAATGAAGGTGTCGCTAACGAGGAAGATCCACATCATGACCTTACCCCAAGGGACATTCTTAAACGCCGTTTGATCAGAGGACCAGTCTGATACAAAGCTTTCTGGCCCTGTATACAGTGGTGGAATCTCTTCTAAGTGGGTTGAATGGGCTTCTGACAT
>Ga0194047_10002091_pt1 | contig 11620 bp, 8 predicted proteins | sample JunL225m_MetaG_2_FD_160070 | JGI IMG/M metagenome (GOLD analysis project Ga0194047, IMG submission 160070) | Anoxic zone freshwater microbial communities from boreal shield lake in IISD Experimental Lakes Area, Ontario, Canada - Jun2016-L221-5m | ecosystem: Environmental > Aquatic > Freshwater >...
GGTGCCGTAGACCTTGGAAACATTTTCGAGACGAATCATGAACTAACCAAACCTAGCAACGCACGACTACCTCGTGGTTGCAGGCACGAAAGCCATACAGGCATTACTCTGCCTGCCCTCTGCGCCACCGCAGAAAGCCCTCCATAAAGGAATCAAGATCGCCATCAAGCACAGCTGCAACGTTGCCAGATTCCACTTCTGTACGAATGTCTTTCACCATCTGATACGGCTGCAAAACGTACGAACGAATCTGACTTCCCCAACCGACTTGAGCAGGTTTACCTGCAATGCGATCTTTTTCGTTCTGATGCTCTTCTTCAATCTTGGCAACGATCATGGCCTTCAAACGCGTCAAGGCCTTTTCGCGGTTTTGCAGTTGACTACGTTCTTCTTGACTTGTTGCAACTGCACCTGTTGGCTCATGAATGAGTCGTACTGCAGACGACGTTTTATTGACGTGCTGTCCACCAGCACCAGACGCACGAAATACTTCCATTCGAATTTCAGATTCGTTGACTTCAAGATCTGGGGCATCCATGACTGGCCACACCTGCACACTTGCAAAACTCGTTTGGCGACGACCCTGGTTATCGAATGGGCTAATGCGAACAAGGCGATGAGTCCCACGCTCTGATGTCATGAGCCCATACGCATACCGACCCTTGATGGTGAATTCAGCAGACATAATGCCCGCCTCTGTACCAGGACTGACATCGTCTACGTCAACAACAAAACCTTTACGCTCTGCCCACCTCGTAAACATACGCATCAATAGTTCAGCCCAGTCTTGAGCATCAACTCCACCGTCTTTGGCATTGATCTGCACGATGGCGTCTGCATCATCATGTTCACCGGTAAACAAACTACGCATTTCCAAAATTCCAAGTTCAGTTGCAACATGAGCAATACCTGCAGCAATGTCTACTTCTTGCGATGCATCATCGATTTCACGCGCCATCTCATGCAGAACTTCTAAATCATCTAGTTCGGCGCGCATGGCCTCGTATGCATCAAGGTCAGCACGAAGGTTTGAATATTCTCCCGTGACACGCTTGGCAACATCTTGGTCATCCCACAAATCGGGGCGCGACACTTCGATTTCAAGTTCAGAGATACGAGCACGCGTCTGGTCGATGTGCAGGTACTCGTGTGATTCAGCAATACGAGTTGCTAGTTCACGAAGGTCGGCGGTGAAATCACGCATGGCGAGTTATTGCTCGGAATCCGGCAGTCAAGCGGCAGAGCCGTGGCACATCTTGTATTTTTTGCCCGAATTGCATGGGCAAGGCGAGTTGCGCGGTGTGTTAGACCAGTCGCTTGCATCTTTCACAATGGGCTTGCGAACTTCTTCTTCAGGTGCCGACAACAGCGATTGATCAACGTCATCACTGACCCGTGCAGCCGACGTGAACCCGTCAGTTACCACATTGTCGCTACTTGATTCAGTGAGGTTCTGCACACGCAGGGCTGGCTGTTCTTCATTTACTACCTGTACATGCATGACATAGCGAACAAAATCTTGAGCAATTCCAGTCATCATCTGACCAAACATCTCATACCCTTCACGTTGCCATTCAGTGAGTGGATCTTTTTGACCCATGGCTCGCAAGTTGATGCCCTCTTGCAAATAGTCCATCTCTTCAAGATGTTCACGCCAACGTTGATCAATAATGCTGAGCATCACTTGGCGTTCAATCTGTCGCAAGGTCTCTGAACCCAGTTCTTCCTCGCGGATTTGATAGTGCTTCTGAGCATCAGCCATGACGAGGTCATAGATGGCATCTGTTCCGAGGCACTGTTCGATTGCATCAGCAGAAATGCTGGCAGGCCAATAACTAGTGAGCTCAAGAGCCAACCCATCAACATCCCATTCATCACTCGCCTCTGAAACACAATGGGTTTCAATCAGCGAGTCGACTGCTTCAGCAAGATATTCCAATGCTGCAACTTTGAGATCTGCGCCAGAGAGAATTTGATCGCGGCGCATGTAAATGACCTTGCGCTGTTCGTTCATCACTTCGTCGTACTTCAGCACATTCTTTCGAATTTCACCGTTGCGTTGTTCAACCGTTGTTTGTGCGCGCTCGATGGCCTTCGTAACCATCTTTGCTTCGATTGCTTCATCGTCTGGAAGTGCGCGCCCCATGACCCAACTGAGTGCACCTGTTGCAAAGAGGCGCATGAGTTCGTCATCAAGGCTGAGATAAAAACGACTTGCACCGGGATCGCCCTGACGTCCCGCGCGACCACGCAACTGGTTGTCAATACGGCGGCTGTCATGGCGTTCAGTTCCGAGAACATACAAGCCACCGACCGCACGAACTTTGCTGCCCTCTTCTGCACATTGTGTTTTCTGCAATGGCAACAATTCGTCGTAACGAGCTTGAGCTGCAGCACGAGCAGTTTGGAATTCTTCTGGCATTTCAGCAATCGGTGCTGGCAATGCGAAATCGTCAACCAACAGGTCTGGACTGACACCTTCTGAAAGCACCTGTTGACGCGCAAGAAGTTCTGGGTTTCCGCCAAGCAAAATGTCAACGCCTCGTCCAGCCATGTTTGTGGCAACCGTGACAGCACCAAGACGACCAGCCTGAGCAACGATCAATGCTTCACGAGTGTGCTGCTTCGCATTCAGAATCTCATGCTTGATGCCACGCTTTGTGAGCTCACGCGAGAGATGCTCACTCTTTTCCACACTGATTGTTCCGACAAGAATCGGCTGGCCTTTTGCATTGCGAGTGACAATGTCTTCGATGACTGCGCGGAATTTCGAATCTTCAGACTTGAAAATAAGGTCGGCTTCATCATCACGAACCACGTTGCGATTTGTTGGAATTGGCACCACATGAAGACTGTAGGTATTGACTAATTCAGCAGCTTCAGTCTGTGCAGTACCTGTCATACCTGACAGCTTGTTGTACATACGGAAATAGTTCTGCAAAGTAATAGTTGCGAGAGTTTGGTTCTCTTCATTGATGCGAACGCCTTCTTTGGCTTCTACAGCTTGGTGAATACCTTCGCTCCAACGGCGACCTTCAAGAATTCGGCCTGTGAACTCATCGACAATCTTTACATCGCCAGCATCAACGATGTAGTCCTTATCCCGGCGATACAACTCTTTAGCCTTCAAAGCCACAGACAGTTGATGCACCAAGTTTTGCTGCACCGCGTCGTACAAGTTGTCAAGACCGAGTTCTTTTTCAACTTTTTCAATTCCAAGTTCGGTAGGAACAACAATGCGCTTGTCTTCTTCTACTTCGTAGTCAACATCTCGCTGCAAAATGCGAACAATGGATGCAAATTTGTAATACATGTTGGCTGCGTCAGCAATACGGCCAGAAATAATAAGTGGAGTACGAGCTTCGTCAATCAGAATGCTGTCCACTTCGTCAACAATGGCGAAGTTATGACCACGTTGAACTTTGTCGTCTAATGAACCAGCCATGTTGTCGCGCAGGTAATCAAAACCAAATTCATTGTTTGTGCCATACGTAATGTCACAGGCGTAATCCATGCGCTTCTCAGCAGGAGATTCACGACGGCCAGGGATAACAAGCCCGACGTTCAGCCCCATGAACTGGTGAATGCGTCCCATCCATTCGGCATGAAACCGTGCCAAGTAATCATTGACAGTAATGACATGAACGCCATTGCCTGACAGACCATTGAGATACGCAGGCAAAGTAGACACAAGTGTCTTTCCTTCACCAGTTTTCATTTCTGCTACCCAACCAAAGTGAAGCGCTGCGCCACCCATGAGCTGCACATCAAAATGACGTTGTCCAATGACACGGCTTGACGCTTCGCGCACAACGGCAAACGATTCGATAAGGAGATCTTCGAGCGACTCTCCCCGATCTAGACGGGATCTGAACTCGCCAGTCTTCGCCTGAAGATCCGAATCAGACAATGCAGCCATCTCGGACTCAAGAGCATTGATGTCAGGAACGAGACCTTGGAGGGCTTTTACTCGCTTGCCGTCGCCGGCTCGAAGGACGCGGTCGAGAACTTTCATGCAGTGCCCAAGCCTACCTGCGCCCTTTGCCAGAGCCAGTTCGCCCCACGACCCAAAACCCAGCAATACTTGACGTCCATATGACCTCTCGAGCAGTTGACACAGTGATTTTTGACCTCGGAGGGGTGATTATGCGCAACGGCGGACCTCGCGACTTCACGCGGCGCTACCCCGACCATGATCCTGACGTGGTGGCTGAAATCGTGATGGGTCCCCACCATCTAGATACGGACCACCAGTGGCATCGCGTGGAACGTGGCGAGATCACGCTCGATGAATGTCGTGCGATTACAAAACAGAAATTGGATGATGCTGGCATTGTCGCAACCGTCCCCGCCAACACGCCCGCATCACATGCCAACCCTTTCAATTTCCAACTCAACGAAGAAATGGTCGCGTTTATTCATGACCTCAAATCAGCAGGAATTCCCATTGGAATTCTCACGAACAATGTGAAGGAATTTCGTCCGATGTGGTGGCCATTAATGGACTACGAAAACATCTTCGACGCCATTGTTGATAGCCACGAGGTTCAGATACGCAAACCAAACCCTGCGATCTATGAACTCACTATGTCTCGGTTGAATGCCACGCCGACGCGAACTGCATTCCTTGACGACCTACTTGCCAATGTCCAGGCTGCCAATGCGCTTGGCATGCACGGAGTTCACGTTGAAGAGGACTCATCGGGAGCAATCGCAGCCGCCCGAGCCCTCACAGCACTTCTGTAATCACACGGTGCGTGATGGCGCGGCGCATGTCACTGACAACGGATCAACTTTCAGCAATGCCGACACCGTCGCTCGAAATGTGGCCCCAGTTGTTACAACATCGTCAATGACTAGAACATTTCGTCGCCTACCTAGTGGTCGGGCAATAAATTCTGGCGATGCCAATCGTTCATCGCGATCCAATCCTGTTTGCGAAACCTTGTTGACACGCCTCAACAATCGCTTCGTGGGCAAGCCCAACTGAACTCCTACATGACGAGCTATGAGTTCAGCATGGTCCATGCCACGCTCTTGCTGGCGCTTCATCGTTGTGGGAGCCCATGTCACAACATCACAGATGAAATCAGTCCAATCAATTGCTGCAACAACAATGTCTGCCAACAATCGAGCATTCTTTCGTTTCTTACCATATTTTAATCCGAGCACTACGTCTCGAATATCGCCTTCATGCGGCATAACACCAAGGACGTTCACGGGAACTAATGCTCCCTTGATTGAATACGCAACCTCAGTACTGTGTAGTTCTATGGCTCAAGCTCCTCTTCGACCACTGCGCGAACAATTCACTGAACGCCTGATCAGATGTGTGGCAGGGCTTGCATGTTTTGGCACGGGAATCGCATTCTTTGTGCGCTCAGAACTTGGAGTACCACCATGGGACGTGTTTCACCAGGGAATTTCCAAGCACACAGGCCTCGGGCTTGGCACAGTGCTCATCATCGTTGCATTTTTTGTTCTCTTGTTATGGATTCCGCTGCGTCTTCGACCAGGTCTCGGAACGTTGCTGAACGCAGTCGAAATCGGACTCGTTGAAAACCTGGCTCAAGACCTCATCCCCCATAGTCATAACATGGTCATTCGCATTGCATTTATGGTCGCCGGCTTATGCATCATTGCGGCCGGATCTGGTTTGTACATCGGTGCAGAGTTCGGCTCTGGTCCGCGTGATGGATTAATGCTGGGACTCAACAAGCGCTTCGGCATTAGTGTTCGTATTGCGCGCACCATTGTGGAGATCACCGTGATGGTTATCGGAATCTTCCTTGGCGGACACATTGGTGTCGGAACATTTGTGTTTGCACTCGGCATCGGCCCCATGGTGCAAGTAACGCTTCGGCTCTTCAAGATGTCTCGAAGTTCTCTTGATGCCGTGGCTGGCGAAGCGTCAGAGCAGTAGGGCAATAAAAAAGGCCCCGGGTGAAACACCCGAGGCCTTCTTCAATACTTCTACTTAGTAGCGATAATTCTCTGGCTTGAATGGACCTGAAGGGTTCATGTCCATGTATTCAGCTTGTCCATCGGTGAGTTGTGTAAGCGTCACACCTAATGCGTCAAGATGCGCGAACGCAACTTTTTCGTCAAGATGCTTTGGCAACACGTACACACCAAGTGGGTATGCCTTCAGGTTGGTGAACAACTCAATCTGTGCAAGAACTTGGTTAGTGAACGAGCAACTCATCACGAATGATGGATGACCGGTTGCGCAACCAAGGTTCACAAGTCGACCTTCAGCCAACACGATCACTGCGTGACCATCTGGGAATGTCCACAAGTCTGTTCCGGCTTTCAATTCATCACGAGTTGCACCGCTGCGAGCAAGCCCAGCCATATCGATTTCATTGTCGAAGTGGCCAATGTTGCACACAATTGCGTTGTGCTTCATTCCGGCCATGTGCTCGGCAGTGATGATTGCTTCGTTGCCTGTTGCAGTAACAAAAATGTCTGCTTCAGCCAACGCTGACTCGGTGGTGTTGACTTCATAGCCTTCCATCGCTGCTTGCAATGCGTTGATGGGGTCAATTTCAGTAACAATGACACGGGCGCCTTGGCCACGAAGACTCTGCGCACACCCCTTACCAACATCGCCGTAGCCACAGACAACTGCAAGCTTTCCGGCGATCATGACGTCAGTTGCACGGTTGATTGCGTCGATGAGTGAGTGACGGCAACCGTAGAGGTTGTCGAACTTGCTCTTTGTCACGCTGTCATTCACGTTGATGGCAGGAAACAGAAGTTCCTTTTTGTCGAACATCTTGTACAAACGCTTCACACCAGTTGTGGTTTCTTCGGTGACACCCTTAATAGACGCTGCCATCTGTGTCCACTTTGCAGGATCAGTTTTGAGCGTGCGCTGCAAGAGACCGAGGATCAATGCCAGTTCTGGGTTTGATGCAGATGTTGGATCTGGCACTGCGCCAGCTTTTTCAAATTCGACACCCTTATGAATCAGGAGTGTTGCGTCGCCACCATCGTCAAGAATCATGTTCGGTAAATTGCCATCTGGCCATGTCATCATCTGCTCGGTGCACCACCAATATTCCTCGAGGGTTTCACCTTTCCAAGCAAACACTGGAACACCTTGTGGGTCTTGTTCAGTTCCGTTCGGACCAACAGCAACTGCTGCTGCTGCATGATCTTGTGTGGAGAAAATATTGCAACTTGCCCAACGCACTTCCGCACCAAGTTCAACAAGCGTCTCAATGAGAACTGCAGTCTGAATGGTCATGTGCAATGAACCAGAGATACGTGCACCTTTCAATGGCTTTGATGGACCGTACTGTTTGCGCATCCAACGGAGGCCCGGCATTTCGTGTTCAGCAAGGTGAATTTCCTTGCGACCAAATGGCGCAAGACTGAGATCGGCGACGCGAAAATCACGACGATCGGCGAGAGAGGACATAGAGGCTCCTTAAATGAGTTACATAATGAATCGAGGCTGGGGCCAACTGGCACCGCTCTGATCAGCCCGATTACGGACTCAGTGTATCTAAATCAGCGAGTAAAGGTGGGCTTTATGCCCTCTGCAGCGATACGTGACTCAAGCCGCGCAAGCTCTGCATCAGTGACCTGTGTGGATTCCTCAATCAACATGACAGGGATGCTCTCAACAACGGCGTACGAACGCTTGAGGCGTGGATTGAACAGAATGTTCTCAGACTCGATGTAAAACAATGGGCCCTTATCTTCAGGGCAAGCAAGGATTTCAAGCAGAGTTGGGTCAAGAGTCATGATTTCATTCTTTCACTGTCAGACAGAAGTAACAAGTGAGAGCACTTCGACCACACGATCGTCACATTCTGAGCGAGTTGCCGCCTCAAGGTTGAGACGAAGCAAAGGCTCGGTATTTGAAGGACGAAGGTTAAACCACCAGTCACCACAATCAACGGTGAGGCCGTCAACCCAATCTTGTGGATGAGCTTTGTATGCATCAGCCACGGCAGCCATGACAATGTGGGCATCAGACACGCTGGTGTTGATCTCACCACTTGCTTCATACCGTTCAAATGGTTGACGCAATTGCGACAAAGGCATTTTGGCACGTGACAATTCTTGCAACATGAACATGGTGGCAATAATGCCTGAGTCTGCTCGGTAATTATCCAGGAAGTAATAGTGAGCTGAATGCTCGCCGCCAAATACTGCGCCGGTTTCAGCCATCACTTGCTTGATATTGGAATGTCCCACTTGAGTGCGCACCGGCACTCCACCACTTTCGCGAATGACTTCAGCAACAGAACGCGAGCAGATGAGGTTGTGCAACACAGTGGCACCTGGGTTAGTGCGCAAAACGGCTGCCGCAAGAATGGCAGATGTTGTTGAGCCCGACAATCCACGACCCTTTTCATCAACGACGAACACTCGGTCTGCGTCTCCATCGAATGCAAGACCAATATCAAAACCACCACTTATGACGCGTGCTTGCAGATCTCGCTGGTTCGCAGGCTGAATGGGATCAGCAGGATGATTGGGAAAACTTCCATCCAGTTCGGGATACATCACTTCAAGTTCAATCATGGGAAGACGCGCAAACACAACAGGAACAATCAAGCCGCCCATTCCGTTAGCCGTATCAGCAACCACTTTCATCGGAACCAATGCATCAACATCTATGAATGACACCACATGATCAGCAAATTCATCGAGCATGTCGCGCGTAGAGACGGAACCGCGGACATCAGCAGTACCTGGACCGTTACCGGCAAGTACTTCTTTTGCTGCATCACGAATAGAAGCAAGACCAGTGTCGATACCAACTGGGCGCGCTCCTGATAAACAAAACTTGATTCCGTTGTATTCAGCTGGATTGTGTGACGCCGTAAACATGGCACCTGGTGCGTCAAGCGTTCCCGCAGCGAAATACACAAGGTCTGTGCTCGCTAAACCAAGATTCAGCACGTTTACTCCGCGCGATGTCACACCAAGTGAAAAAGAAGCCGAAAGCGCCTCCCCTGTTACACGCATATCACGGGCCACAATCACCATCGGTGCATTCACGAAATCAGCAAAAGCAACCCCGAGCGCAAACGCCACATCATCATTCATTTCATTCGGAGTAGTACCGCGAATATCGTATGCCTTAACGATGCGGTCAAGGATTGTCGGGTCGGTTGTCATCAGTCAGTGAGGCTATCGGACGGCACGACATCATCAGGATTGAGGTCACGTGTGACGCCTACACGAGGAGGCATACCCACTCCATAACGCAACCGCCTGCGAAAGAAAAATACTGCGATGACGATTCCGAACAATGTCAATGCATACGACGAACGATCAAGCGTTGAGGGCTGATACGACAACGTCACGTTCTTTTCGGTCGGAATCACGACCATCATGTTTGGTGCAGCTCGGTACACACGTGCAGCACCGCGCACTTGCCAGTTTGGAAAATAGCTCACCTTGACCAGTACCGGAATACCAACGCGGTCAACCGTGAAAGAAAGAGATTCTTCCTTGACTTTCACATCAGACACAACAACAGGATTAAGGGGAACTGCCGCCACCGTAGAGCCTTCTTTGGGAATCACGATGTCAACTTGTCGTCCTGGTCCGCCTGGTTCGCCAACACTGCGTGAAGCATCAGCAACAACATCAATTCGTTGCCATGAATCAGGGCCGTGATCAACAGGCAATGCAGCCCATTCATCTGGGTTCTGAAAATACGAAGTACCAACCTCTAACCAGCGTTCACGCTTATCGCCAGGTCGTTCATTAATTACAACTGGCCGCATCGACAAGGGTTCAACTATTGCGGTATCAGCAAGTTCGTACAGATGCCACGGACCAGATATGCCGACCTTTGTTAATTCGGTACGCTCATCTGCTTTTGCAATGGCTTCTGCGGTATACGCCATGTAATAACGAATACCCATTAGTCGCATGTACGCAACACCCTTCACAGCGTCATTGTTGTCGTATCTCAATTCACGAACAGGGTTACTACTTTGCTTAGATAATGCAGCCGCCGCAATGAAGTGGTACGGAGTGGAGCCGGCTGCCTCAAAAAACAGCCCTTCCATTGACCCGATACATCCGTGCGTCCAATACGGCAACAGCATCAGTGCCATCGTTGTGCCGTACTTGTTCAGATCTCCGCTGTTTTCCCACAACGCATGACCACAACCATGAGCGGGGTCTTCGCCGAGTTTCTTCATTGCCTGAACTACACCGTTGTATTCATTGAAGGTACTTTTTCCTTCGTAGCCTTCAAAGTTCCAGCGAGACCAACCATCAGAAAAAGCTCGTGATGCAGGAAAAGAAATGGGGCCCCATTTATATGAAGTCCCAGCTGCGCGTGATTCCAATGTCGCAAATGGCAAACTTTGGTATCGAACACCAAGGACGATAAGACAGAATGTAGCCACCAGCCATAACAACGACGTTGAAATATTCGTTGTTGGCTCAGATGGAATCTGTAACGGATTGCGTTGAATAGCGATAGAGCGACGAATAAATAGTCCCGCTTCATACGCACCAATTGCAGCCAACATGTAGCGCAATAGGTATAAGAACGGCAAGATGCGCGGATTCCACAACAGCCCAATGACCGGCAGTCCGCCCTGGGCTACTTTGACACCGATCATTAAAATGATGATGTAGACACCCATCCAAATGCCAAGAAAACGGCGGCGATAGATCGACCCGATGAATCCGATGATGGCAAGGGTCATCAACATGATGTCAAGAGTCGTATTCAGTGGGAAATACATGGCCCACATTGTTTTAAATGAGCCACCACCAGGTTCAGAGCCGTATTTCATGTCTGTCATGAATGCATGACCACCAAGGAAAGGTATAACCCAAAACGCAGAGAGACAAAATGCGCAACCTAATGTTGTGAGCCCATATTTCAGACGTTGCCGGTCAAGTCGCAACAAAAGCATCAATACTGCGCCACCGAAGACAAACAGTAAAACGATTCCATGACTGAGCGCAGACAATGCAATGAACAACGCAGCCCAGCCGCGATATTTGCCATCGTCAAGGCCGCGAGCAAAAAAACCGAGCCCCAGAATGGCAAACGCTAATGCGATGGAGTGAGAGAACTCTCCAGCCATAGTGGAGGCAATATTGCCCCCATAAATAGTGAAGCTTTCGTCAAACAGGAACATTGTTGCGGCAACGACCATCAACTCCGGCAGTGGATACAACAACTTGCTGACACGGCCCATGACATAGACACAAGTCGGAAACGCAACGAGACCAGACACAGCAATAATTTTGAATGCAATGCCGTACGGCAAGACAAGATTTAGAGCCACAATCAATAACGCAGGCACAACCATGTAGAAGCGGTATACAGGCAAGCCGGCATACCAATCCATGCTCCACCCCGTGAGACGCCAGTGGGGCAGCAGAACATCACGTAAATATGCAGGACCCCATACATGGGCACCCATGTCGCCGCCAGTTGGTGTGTTGTTGCGCAAAATCAAATCTGGATGCAGAACTGACAGCACCATCAATGTTGCACCCAACAGAACTGCAGTTGTGCTCATTGATTTAAAAGTCAGTGCCCACTCTTGTGCTCGTTCGGAAGGGACTGAAGGTTCCTGCTCGATATCGGAAGTGTTAATTTCGGTATTCATAATTCTTT
>Ga0194047_10002092_pt1 | contig 11613 bp, 10 predicted proteins | sample JunL225m_MetaG_2_FD_160070 | JGI IMG/M metagenome (GOLD analysis project Ga0194047, IMG submission 160070) | Anoxic zone freshwater microbial communities from boreal shield lake in IISD Experimental Lakes Area, Ontario, Canada - Jun2016-L221-5m | ecosystem: Environmental > Aquatic > Freshwater...
CTTCTGGTTGTATAGCGCTTTGCCCTTTAAACGGTTGATCTGTAATAACCAATAGAGAGATCAGGGCCCCCATTGTCACTGGAAGAATCTTTAAGCCCAAGAAAAAAGAATCTGAGGGCAAAAATACAAATCAGAATCACAATCCAAAATAGTCCAGGCAGCCGAATACTCGCGCGCTCAATGCGAGCCTCCCTGCTCTCTGCAACTTCCTCAGATTTTTTAATAATGTCGGTATACATTGCCGTCTGACGATTTGTGCTCGGCTCCAAAGACATGATTTTGCGAGAGATGCCGCGCCAAAGCATATGGGTCTTGTTGCAGCCCTCTCCATCGACCAACAAAGGCCATTCATCATTCACAATCGAATTCATATACTCAAATAGTTCTTTGCGAATCTGCGCAATAGCTGGGTCACCATAGCGCGTCAGCAAACGATCTAGATTATTAATGCGGCCTGACTCTTGTGAGACTAAAGACTGAACCTCTCGGAAATTCGTTTGCGCCTGATTTAATAAAAAACCGATTAATAAGCCGCTCAAAGTAATGATTGATCCAAATAGACTTAAGCCCAAACGAGTGCTATCTTGGGTTGGAGCAAGCATTGGTATAGATTGTACAAATCTAGGCAAAATATCGAGCATCACTACAAAAAATACTACCAGTAGGATGAGAATTTGGACGTTGCTTTTTTTATAGATCCAATTAAAGAACATGTCTTACCTATCGTTATTATATTAATTTTGTTTAAGCTAGATTCTTCTTCAAGAATTCTAAGGTTCGATCCCATGCTAGTTTAGCGGCATGTGCGTTGTACTCCAAAGGTGGCATACCACGAACATCTGACTTGGGGTTAGCAAAAGCATGCTTGGCATCGTAACGCTGGAAATCATAATGAACACCGGCCTGCTTTAATTTTTCCTCTAACTGGTCTACGCCCGCAATAGAGAAGAACTCATCATGCAATGCCCAGTGCGCCAACATCGGTTTCTGAATAGCCGTCGCATCCACATATTCCAATGGGGGATATCCATACCAAACAATTGTGGCATCAAGCTCAGGAACATTACAAGCTGAAAGAATGGTTAAGGCTCCACCCATACAAAATCCGGTAACAGCTACTTTCTTGCTACCAGTGGTTTTGAGATACTGAACCGCACCACGTATATCTTGAGTGGCAGCATCGCCAAAATTGAGGCCATTCATTAAATGCTCCGCCTCCTTTGCTTCGAGCGCTAGCTGACCACGATATAAATCGGGCACCAAGGCACGATAGCCAGCTTTAGCCAAACGATCTGCCACTGACTTCACTTCATCATCTAAACCCCACCATTCCTGAATAACCACTACTCCAGGGGCATCGGCTTTATTAGCAGGCTCAGCTAGGTAACCAGCAACAGCATTACCATCGGGTCTTTTAAATTCAATCATGCGCTCTCCTTGTACTCTATTAGATCTTTTCTGGCTTTTTGGCATCAGAATGTATATATCCTACCAAGCAAAAAGTCAGTAGGCCACAGACTGCAGCTCCGTAACCGACCAAGTTGTAATGCTGCATCATGCCATCCGGCCCTATAGTTACTACCATACCAGCTAGCACTGAGGCAATTCCAGATGCCAACATTTGGACTGAACCGATCAGACTCATAAAGGTTCCACGAATTTTACTCTCTACCACTTGACTGACCATTGCCATTGCCGGAATCATGCGTCCAGAAACTAAGATAAAGAATGCTGTTGAATTGATAAGCACAATCCACAAAGGTGTTACCGGGAGATTGGTAGTGACAAGCAAAGGAATGAGGCTAATGATAGCCAGCACTCTAAAGACCTTTTCCTTACCGTAGCGATCAGCCATATGCCCAATGAAACGGGAACTCATCAGAGTAGCCACTCCACCACATAAATAGATTAAGGAGATATAAGAATTATTGATGCCGACATTCGAAGTAAGGTAAAGGGCAATATATGGAATGACTGAGAATCCTGTAATCATGATGAGACCCATGAATACAAAAGCCTTAATATGCTGCGGGGCAATGATGATTTTCAAAACTTGACTAAGCCTACTACCCTCATGTATGTGGTCTAAGTGTCCTGCTATCTTAGGAATATGCCTGTAAGCGATAAAGAGAATGAGTGTCGAAATTAGTCCAATAAAAATAAATGGTGCCCGCCAACCTAAATAGCTAATATGATTGGCAAGAAATAAACTTAAAGGCACACCAGCCACAGTCGAGACTGAAAACGCCGCCATAACGGTACCCAAGGCTTTGCCGCGGCGCTCAAATGGAATGGAATCCGCCACAATAGTTTGCACCAATGAGCCAAGGATGCCACCAAAGGCGCCAGCAAATGCTCGTGCAATAAATAAGGTTTCGTAGCTTGGCGCTGCGGCACATGCTAGCGTCGCAATAATAAAAAAGGCGTAGAGCCATAAGAGAAGTTGTCTACGCTCAAAGCGATCCACATAATAGGTAGCAAAGATTCCCGCTAGCGCAGCGGCAAACGTATAAGAAGAAAGCAAAAGGCCGAACTGATGCGTATTGATGTTCAGAACCCGAATGAACTCAGGCCCTAATGGCATCATGATCATGAAGTCCAGGATATGGGTAAACTGAATACCCGCCAAAGAGAATAAGAAAAAACGTTCTCTCTTCTGGGTTTCTGGGCTACGGGGGATGTTTTTCAATGCGGGCTTTACTTGAATAGGGCTGTATGCCATTATCAATGCTGTTGGCAAATTTCACATTTATTTAAGAATATTGACTATGTTAGAACCCGGCTTCCAATTTTCTTTCTTTGCGCTTTCTTATGACGTCTTTGTTGGAGTCGGCGGAGTGGTTCTCATTCTTCTGTTTCATGGAACGCTCATTAATCATGTATTAATGCGATTTGAGAATATGACTGCCAATAATTTTCAAAAAAAGGAATACCACTGGGTCTTTTTACACTTCTACATTACCTTTGCTTTTATTGCTCTCATTCACTTTGCAGAAGTCCTGATTTGGGCCCTCATCATCTATCAACTTGACCTTCTCAAAAATCCAAACGATGCCATTCTTTTTGCTGGAAGTTGCTACACTACCCTTGGTCTTGTCCCAGATATATTGCCTAATGGATCAAAGAGCCTAGCCTTCATTATTGCGTTTAGCGGTCTTTTTTCTCTGGCCTGGACCACCTCGATCATGATTGGCATGACTGATACTTATCGTAAAGCTTGGAAAATTAAGCGCGTAGAAAATACTTCTGTGTAATTTTTTGATAGTGGGTATTTTTAAACCACCTTCTTGATGTAGTAGCCATAAACACAGCGCTTTCCACCCCGTGAGGGATCATGCGTATCCTCAATTACCCCGTCAACTACTGCAGTGAGGTGTTTGGACACCTTAACAATTAATACTCCGCTAGGAAGTTCACTTGGTCGCAGGTGCACCTGGCAACCCGCCCCTACCCTCATAGTTGGAACCCAATCAAAGCCCAAATTCACAATGTAATCGTGAAAAACATTGCGATGGTTACCGTTTCGTGGAGATGAACCCTTGTTATTGAGGCGCCTTGCCAATCGATCATTCCTCAGCTCAGCATAGTTTGCGTTTGCCACTCGCAGATCTTCATAAACCTGCATATAAGGCAGCTTAGCTGCGATTGCAATTGATCTGACTACACAGTCACCTGCCCCACCCTTAAAGCCAGCCTGCTCTCTACCCCCATCATTGAGCTTTAAGGGGAAAGTCTGCGGAGGTCTAGAAAATGGATTTAGAAAGCTAAACATATGAGTGGGTCAAATAAAAAATGGACTTGCCTTAGAGCAAATCCATTTTAGTTTTGGCATAGACTTTAGATTACTTTGCCTGCGCCTCTTTAACCTTCAAGCGCCAAGCATGTAGTAATGGCTCGGTATATCCATTTGGCTGCTCAAGGCCTTTAAATATTAGATCGCTTGCAGCTTGATAGGCAAATGAATCTTTGTAATTTGGCATCATTGGCTTGTACAGAGGATCCCCTGCATTTTGCATGTCAACAATACTGGCCATGCGTTGCAAAGCCTCCTTCACTTCCGCTTTAGTAACATATTTATGCAGCAACCAGTTGGCAATATGCTGACTAGAAATACGCAATGTTGCGCGGTCTTCCATCAAGCCTACGTTATAAATATCAGGCACCTTAGAGCAACCAACACCTTGGTCAATCCAACGAACCACATAACCCAAAATACCTTGGCAATTATTATTCAGCGCCTCTCGAATTTCTTCTTTAGTCCAATCAGGATATAGCGCAATGGGTACAGTCAAGAGATCATCCGTTAAAGCCTCATACTCAGCTGCAGTATCTAATTTCTCCATGTCCTCTTGGATCTTTGCAACATTGATTTGGTGATAGTGCATTGCATGTAAAGTTGCAGCTGTAGGGGAAGGCACCCAAGCAGTATTTGCTCCAGCTAGAGGGTGTGCACCTTTTTGCTCTACCATCTCTTTCATGAGATCTGGCGCTGGCCACATGCCTTTACCAATCTGTGCACGACCACGTAGCCCACAATCCAAGCCTGCCAATACGTTACGGCGCTCATAAGCTCCAAACCATTTAGCAATCTTCATTCTACCTTTGCGAACCATGGCTCCGCCGTACATCCCAGTATGCATTTCATCACCAGTACGATCTAAGAACCCAGTATTAATAAAAGCAACTCGAGCGCCTGCTGCAGCAATGGCAGCTTTAATATTGACACTCATACGACGTTCTTCGTCCATGATTCCTAATTTGACTGTGTTCTCTGGTAAACCAAGCAATTTCTCAACCCGACCAAAGAGCTCGCTAGCAAATGCCACTTCTTCTGCGCTGTGCATTTTTGGCTTAACAATATAGACAGAGCCTTTACGGGTATTACCAATAGCTTGAGTCGCCGGACGATTGATGTCATACAAAGCAATTAAGACGGTCACGACTGCATCTAAGATTCCTTCATAGATTTCCTTACCTTCACTGGTAATGATGGCAGGATTGGTCATCAAGTGGCCAACGTTACGAAGGAATAAGAGTGAGCGGCCATGCAATGTCACCACCCCATCTTTTGCATCTACTGCACCAATACCGGCTGTATATTTACGATCGGGATTCAGTTTGCGCGTAAATGTTTTTCCATCCTTAGTAACTTCTTCAACCAAGGTACCTTTGAGAATCCCTAACCAGTTCTCATAAGCGAGCACTTTGTCATCGCCATCAACCACTGCAACTGAATCTTCTAGGTCCAGAATAGTTGAGAGTGCAGATTCAAGTACAACATCATTGACACCAGCTGCATCCGCAGCGCCAATGGTTTTGGTCTTATCAATTTCAATATCAATATGAATGCCGTTGTTTCGTAGCAAAATAGATGATGGTGCAGCGGCATCACCTTGGTAGCCAACAAATTGTTTCTCATCAACTAAACCAGTAGTGCTGCCGTCTTTTAGTTTCACGGACAGTTTTTTGTCTACGACACTGTATGCGACTACATCTCTATAGAGAGCTCTGGCTAAAGGGACGGATTCATCTAAAAATTGACGCGCATAGGCAACTACCTTTTCGCCTCGAATCGGGTTATAAGCTCCGCTTTTATCAGCGCCACCTTCTGTGGAAATAACATCTGTACCGTACAAGGCATCATACAAAGAGCCCCAACGAGCATTAGCAGCATTTAGTGCATAACGTGCATTGAGAACTGGAACAACTAGCTGGGGGCCAGCTTGCAGGGCTAGTTCATCATCTACATTCTGGGTAGCAGCTGCAATATTCTTAGGTACATCTTCTATATATCCAATTTCTTTCAGGTACTTGCGATAGGCAGGCATATCTTTAATTGGACCTGGATTCGCCTTATGCCATTTATCTAAATCTAGTTGAAGGCGATCACGCTTTGCAAGTAAGGCTTCATTTTTTGGGCTTAAGTCTTTGACGATTTCATCAAAACCTTTCCAAAAGTCAGCACTCTTAATGCCGGTTCCAGGAAGTACTTTGTCTTCAATAAATCGATAAAGAGGAGTTGCTACTTGAAGGCCATTGCAGGTGGTGCGTGCAGTCATTTTGTAAACCTTGATTTTCTTTGCAAAAAGTTAATAAATAAAGTGAATCAATTATTTTCCATTAATCCTGGAAAGGATGTTGAAGCAAGATAGTTTCATCGCGTTCGGGGCCCGTAGAAACCATTGCGATGGGTTTACCAGCAACCTCCTCAATACGGCGTAAGAAGTTCTGAGCCTCGATGGGTAGCTTGCCCCACTCCCGAATACCAAAGGTAGTGCCCTTCCACCCTGGGAAATCTTCATAAATAGGCTCGCAACGGGCAACGGACTCAGCACCGCGCGGTAATACATCCAACTTCTTTCCATCTAGCATGTAACCAACACATAAGCGAATTTTCTCGAACCCATCGAGAACATCCAGCTTAGTAATGCAAAGGCCTGAAAGACCGTTGATCTGAATCGAGCGCTTGAGGGCAGCTGCATCTAGCCAACCAGTGCGACGTGGACGACCTGTTACAGAGCCAAACTCTTTACCGACTTCAGCCAGCCTAATACCCATTGGATCTTGTTTAGCCGGGTTGTCATGGTCATAGAGCTCACTGGGAAATGGTCCAGCACCCACACGTGTGCAATACGCTTTAGTAATACCCAGGATGTATTGCAAAGAGTCTGGGCCAACGCCAGAACCAGCAGCGGCATTGCCTGCTACACAGTTACTAGAAGTGACATAGGGGTAGGTGCCATGGTCAATATCGAGCAAAGTGCCCTGAGCACCTTCAAACAAGAGGTTTTGACCAGCCTGCTCTGCTGCATAAAGTGCGCTAGAGACATCTACTACCATTGGCTTAATACGCTGCGCATAAGACATTGCCTCAGCAAGCGTCTTCTCATAATTCACTGGCTCAGCACCGTAGTATTTAGTGAGCATGAAGTTGTGGTACTCCAAGTTCTCACGCAATTGTTCAGCAAACTTTTCTGGATAGAATAAATCTTGTACTCGCAATGCGCGACGCGCCACTTTATCTTCATACGCCGGTCCAATACCTCTACCAGTAGTGCCAATCTTGGCGTCGCCACGTTTTTTCTCACGGGCATGATCGATCGCCACGTGATAAGGCAAGATTAAGGTCGCTGCTTCAGAAATCTTCAAACGGGACTGAACATCTAAACCAGCAGCCTCAAGTTCACCAATTTCTTTAAAGAGAGCTTCTGGGGATAGAACAACACCATTACCGATATAGCAAATGACCTCTTTGTGCATGATTCCCGATGGAATAAGGCGAAGGATCGTTTTCTTATCACCAATAATGAGAGTATGGCCTGCATTGTGCCCACCCTGAAAGCGGACGACAGCTTTTGCATGATCGGTCAACCAATCGACTACTTTACCTTTGCCTTCATCACCCCACTGCGTGCCAATGACAACTACATTACGACCTTTAGTTTGCTGCTTTGAAGACATATTGAAATCCAAATAGATAATTACAAAATAGATTAAATTCCACTTTACTGCATTACTTTATTTTTTCTTTACTTCCCAAGAGTTGCCCTGCTTGATCAGCTCACGATCACATTCGTATTCGGCAGCCTCGACTTTTTCGCCTGCCATCACCTGGATGACTACTTCACCAGACTCACGCAAGGCTGCAATGGTTTTACTTAAGGAAGCATCTTCAAGCCATGGCGCTACGATTGCTAACTTACGCACCTTTAATGGTGAAAGGCTCGCCAAAGTTAAAAGATCTAATGAAAATCCCGTTGCAGGGCGTGAGCGGCCAAAGGCCTGACCAACATGGTCATAGCGGCCTCCTCTAGCAATGGGTTGTGGCAGCTTTTCTACATAAACAGCAAACATCACACCGCTGTGATATTGGTAACCACGCAGGTCCGCCAAATCGATACTCAGTTCTAAGCCACTCGATGAGCTCACTGCAGCGACTAAAGACTCAAGATCTATTAGTGCTTGATCAATAGCAGCGTGCTTGGGTAAGACCTTTTTCGCCTTTGCTAATACATCTGTACAAGGGCCGTTGAGCTCAGTTAAAGCCATTAGCGCTTGCGCTGTTTTTGCTGGCAAACAGTCAGCCCATTTACTCAAACGAGGACGATCTTTGGTCTGCAATAAAGCATATAAATTTTCAATAGCTTCTCTATCTAAGTTTTGATCAGCCAAAATTCCAGTCAAAATACCAGCGTGCGATAAATCAAGATAAACCTTTTCTAGACCTGCGATAGAGAGTGTTTTAAGCAATAAAGTCATTGCCTCAAAATCAGCCTCCCAGCCTGCGCAACCATAGATCTCTGCACCTAACTGCAAATCTTCGCGAGATGAACTACCGACAGGGGTTCTTGCATGTGCAACAGAGCCTGCATAGCAAAGGCGAGTAACCCCAGCACGATTTAATAAGTGCGCATCAATACGCGCTACTTGCGGGGTAATGTCAGCACGTAATCCTAGAGTGCGCCCTGACATCTGATCAACCAACTTAAAGGTTTGTAGATTGAGGTCTGAACCAGTACCCGTTAATAGCGAATCCAAGAACTCTAAAATAGGAGGAGCGACTAGTTCGTATCCATAGGACTGATAGAGATCCAAAATGGCGCGACGCAAAGTCTCCACCTTGCGAGCCTGGGCTGGCAAAACGTCTGCAATATCTTCAGGAAGTAACCAACGATTCATGGTGTAGATCATTCACTTTCTTATTTTTTGTGCAGAAACTTAAAGAACTCACCGTTAGGCTCAACCACCATGATGTCTTTCTTGTCCTTGAAAGAGCTTCGGTAGGCTTCTAAACTTTGATAGAACTGAGCAAATTGGGGATCTCGTCCAAACGCTTCTGCGTAAAGCGCTGTAGCCTTAGCATCCCCAGCACCTTTGATCTTTTGTGCATCACGGTAGGCTTCCGCCAAAATGGTATCGCGTTGACGCTCGGCATTTGCGCGGATCTTGTCAGATTCAGCGGCACCCATTGAGCGCAATTCATTAGCTACGCGCTTACGCTCTGCTTCCATGCGCCGGTATACCGAATCACTAATCTCGGCCAAAAGGTCAACACGCTTTAAACGAACATCAACAATTTCAACACCGATATCCGATGCGTCATCAGCCACTTTTTTACGAATACCTTGCATAACTTCTTCACGCTGATCTGAAATCAACTCTCGCACAGTACGCTTGGTGAACTCTTCATTTAAAGCAGAGCGAACTAATTGAGTAAGTCGGTCTTGCGCTAAGCGTTCATCGCCTTTAAAGCTGATAAAAAATTTACGGGGATCAACAATGCGCCATTTCACATAAGAATCTACCAAAAGGTTTTTCTTCTCGGCAGTAATAAAGCGCTCTGCTTCTGGATTATCAATCGTCAGAATACGGCGATCAAAGAAACGCACGCTCTCAAATGGGGCTGGCAGCTTTACTCGTAAACCAGGCTCTTCTATCACCCTTACGATTTGACCAAAAGAGAACACCACAGCAAATTTGCGTTGATCAACAATGAAAATACTAGAGGACAGCACATAGATAAGAGCAATGAAAGCAATGCCCGCAACAATTAAACGATTTGCATTCATTGCCTATACTCCCGCTCACGACTACGAAGACCATCGCGTTTGTCAGCCCCACTTCCGGTATTTGGTAGCGCTGAAGGAGTGCTTGTTGTAGCAGTACTAGTTGCCGAAGTAGAGCTTGGATTGTTCACGCCCGTAGCGCCGCCAACAGTCACACTACCCGTCGGAGTTGATGTGCCAGGTTGATTTACTTGCGCATTAGCAGCCTGTGCACTCTCAGCACTTACTTGGGCAACGATCTTATCAAGTGGTAAATACAAAAGGCTATTGCTCTTCGTTGTATCAACCAATATCTTAGTAACGTTGTTATACATCTCACGCATGCTATCGATATACATACGATCACGTGTTACTTGTGGAGCCTTGGAATACTCAACCAAAATCTGCTTAAAGCGGGTTGCATCACCTTCTGCAGTCGCCGCTACCCTAGCCTTATAGCCCTCAGCCTCTTGAATCAAACGAGCTGCAGTCCCTTTAGCGCGTGGAATGATGTCATTGGCATAGGCCTGACCTTCACTTTTTAGGCGCTCTTGATCTTGTCCAGCCTTCACCGCATCATCAAATGCAGCCTGTACTTGCTCTGGTGGCTGTACATTTTGCACAGTCACGCTAGTGACGTAAATCCCGCTCTTATAACTATCTAATATCTTCTGAATCGAGTTTGCTAAATCAATACCGATCTTTTCACGGCCTTCATAGAGAACAGTGTCCATTTTGCTGCGCGCTACGATTTCACGAACGGCAGTTTCTGCGGCTTGAATGACTGCAGCATCTGGATCACGATTATTAAATAAATAATCTGTTGGGTCTTTTAGACGGTATTGCACAGCAAAGCGCACATCAATAATGTTTTCGTCTTCGGTGAGCATCGAAGAATCTTTTTGGTTAGTCGCTTTAATTAAGATTGGTCGACCCACTTCAACAGAGCGAACACCCGATAAATTGACTGTCTCATCAGACTGAATCGGCCAAGGCATGCGCCAGTTAATACCAGGTTTAGCGGTGTAATCGTATTTCCCAAAAGTCAGAACTACGCCCGCTTGACCTTCTTGAATAATAAAAAAGCCGCTACATATCCAAATAAAGAAAACGGCTCCCGCACTAATCAAAATGCTAGCTTTAGAGCTAAATGGATTAGTGAAATTGAAGTTTGGCGCACTCATGCCACCATTTCCACCACTACCACCACCACCGCGCTGAGATGGCGGAGGAATATCAGTACTGTTGGGTTTATTGGCTGGCGGATTGGGTGAACCACCTGGCTTTTTCTTGCCACCGAAGATGCCAGCAATCCTATCATTGAAATCACGCCAGAGCTCATCCAAATCTGGAGGGCCTCCTGGCTTTGTTGGCGAATTCGTTGGTGGATTTTTTGGCTGAGTTTCTGCAGGCTGATTGCTTTCAGGACCTGCTTTTGGAGCTTGATCGCCTCCCTGCCCATCTTTGGCATCTTTGGATCCGTTGTTGTGGCTATTGCCCCAACCTGGATCATTGACTGAGAAGAGGTCGAGAAATTTACGCATCATTAGAAAAATAGCTTCGGTTTGAAATCGGATTAAATTCAGAAGTTTCTGGTCGTTCGGGTAAGGGTTCTAAAAACTCGTCCGGGGCCAATTGCTTCTTGGCACGGTTGTGCTCGACCCTTATTCTATCAGTCATTTGCGAGCATTCAGCCAGGGCGGTGCGGAGCAAATCTAGGCCCAAGCCCGTCTTGGCAGACAGGTAAACCTGACTGGGGAAACCTTGGTTATCCCGCTCTAAAACAGCTCCACGGTGAAAGGTTTGGGGCATTTGGTCAATCTTATTCATCACCTCTATCCGAGGGATGTTTTCTGCTCCAATTTCCTCCAGAACCGCCTCAACTTCGGCCTTTTGCTCTCGAGCTACTGGGCTACAAGCATCAATGACGTGCAAAATCAGGTCGGCATGGATTGTTTCATCTAAAGTGGCCCTAAAAGCTTCGACTAGTTGGTGAGGCAAATCCCGAATAAATCCCACTGTATCTGAAACCACTATTGTCCCAACACCCTCTAAATGTACTTTTCTA